>OLVT01002407.1_pt1 | contig 12939 bp, 6 predicted proteins | sample 1673241 | NCBI WGS metagenome assembly OLVT01 (sample SAMEA3178936, study PRJEB25190) | human gut metagenome | biome: human gut; feature: human-associated habitat; material: faeces | place: Austria | collected 2013 | reverse complement strand
CATAGACGGTATATCATGGTAATCATACGCCTGACCCAATAAATCATATTTGTTTTCACCGAACTGATGAAAAGGAAGCAGCTGACACTTATCTGCTCCGGCTTTCAGCAGGGTGTCTGCCAGCCTGGCGGCATCTTCAAAGGAGTCGTTGAATCCCGGGATCACAGGAATTCTTGGGAGGACTTCTTTTCCTGCTTGGATGGCGTGCTTCATATTAAATAGAGGAAGATCATTGGATACACCGGTGCCCTCTTTGTGTTTTGCGGTATTCCAATGTTTCATATCAAATAGTATGTAATCAAGATGTTTTATTACGCCGTTAAAGATTTCCGGATCAGCAAATCCTGTTGTCTCACAGCAAGTATGCAGTCCATTTTCCTTAGAGGCAAGCAGCAGTTCAGCGGCAAATTCGGGCTGGGAAAGGAATTCACCGCCGGAAAGAGTAATGCCGCCGCCGCTTTCTTCATAAAAATCTTTATCCTTCAGCACTACATTAAGGACTTCCTGTACTGTCTTGGTTTCCCCTTCTGATTTTAATGCTTTACCGGGACATTCGAGTACACATTGTCTGCATCCGATGCATTTCTCTGCATGAACGCGGATGTGGTCCTGAATCAAAGAAATTGCTTTGGACGGACATACATCTATGCAGTGATGACACCCAATACATTTTTTTTGATCCCATAGAATCTGGATCTCTGAAAGCTGGCTTTCGGGATTTGAACACCAGCGGCAGTGCATAGGGCAGCCTTTAAAAAAAACAACCGTTCGGATGCCTGGACCGTCATTGACACTAAATTTTTGAATATTAAAAACAACACCTGTTTTTTTATAATCTGCTTTTTTCATAGTAATCTCCTTTGCTGACTAAATCATAACATATTTGTTTCGATTTGAAAATAAAAACTTTCAAATGAAAGAATAATTAATTTTAATACAAAAACATCTTGACAAATATTTGGAAATGATGTAGATTTAAATTACAAACAAAACAAAGAAATATTACGAGTGAAATTTAAAGGAGGAGCTTATGGAAAATAAAGCGCATTTTGGATCACTGACAGACAGAATGAGTGCTTTTCGTGAAGAAGTCTTGGATGAGAAACCCTATATCGATGCTGAGAGGGCATTGCTGGCGACTCAGGCCTATAAAGAGAATCAGAATCAGCCCCGTGTTATGGTGAGAGCGCTTATGCTGAAGAAGATTTTGGAAAACATGACGATTTACATTGAAGACAAATCTGTGATCGCCGGCAACCAGGCAACGAAGAATGCCAATGCTCCGATTTTTCCCGAATACACAATGGAATTTATTCTGAACGAATTGGATCTCTTTGAGAAGAGAGATGGAGATGTATTTTATATAACAGAAGAAACAAAACAGCAGCTTCGTGAGATTGCACCATTTTGGGAGAATAATAATCTGCGCGCAAGAGGTGAGGCGCTTCTTCCTGATGAAGTCAGTGTCTTTATGGAAACCGGTGTTTTCGGCATGGAAGGAAAACTAAATGCAGGAGATGCCCATTTAGCAGTGAATTATGAAAGACTTCTGGCTGAGGGATTGAAAGGATATGAAGAAAGAACAAAGGCTTTCAAAGATGCTCTTGACTTTACTGATCCGGATATTTGTTTGTTAGGACGTTTACAAAGGATGGGAAGATTTCTACGATGCCGAAAGAGAATCTGGCTAGTCAAGAGGCGGTGATCGTTGATATTCCGGATTACGATAAGAAACTCTTTGAGAGTATGGGCGTTTATTCTGAGGAAGAAACGCATCCTCTTGTCGTGGTAGAGCTGGATGGACGGCGTCTTTGTATAAATATTAATGATGCGCTTAGTCAAGGGAATATTGTTTCGGAATATTTTAAAAGCGAAATTGAGGGTGTGGTCGATTTAACGTCCGATCTCTTATTTGTTTATGCGCTTAAATTAAATAATGTGACAGTTGATGACGATGTGATAGTAAGGTATATGGCTCATTGTGACAAGAATCTGGTAGAGAAAAATCAAGCGGATCCATTTACTATGGCGGATCTTAAGAAAGAATATGCCGCTAAATTGGAAAAGGCGTTAGGGGACGTTGATTTTAGTAAGGTGTTTCGTATTGAGAGTCAGTCGGAGATGTTACAATATGATATGGATAAGCAGATCTTTCCATTAAAAGGGTTGTGGTGCCCACAAATTAAGACAGACCAGCCGGATGCGTTGGCTAAGATTGGCTTTTGTAAATGGGATGATTGTGCCTTTCGATTTGTGAATATACCAGAGTTCATGAATGTCCCTTGTGAGACGGCTCGTGCGAAAGGGTTTTATGATATGAGGAAAGTCGGAAAAGTGCCTACTTATAATAAGCCGCTGGCTACTTCTTATACTTATATCCGTTTCTTGGATAAGAAGGTACAGCTTCCCGAGAAAAAGAATAAGGTCTATCATAACGGTGATATAAAGAGTATGTCTTTGGCTGATTTGTATGGGAAAATGGCTATAGAGGCGCAAATTATAAAGATGGATGTTTATCACTTACCTTTCTTGAAGATAAGTGATTTTGAACTCTTCTATAATTATTTAGGATCCATTGAAGTGAAATAATAGGAAAACGGTCCGTCCCCCAATAAAAATGGGACGGACCGCTTTGCATTCGTGAATTCAGAGCGGATATTTCTTTTTAGTTTAGTGAGTTCCAACCTTGCGCCTTAAGCTCGACTTCACCTCCGTCACGACCGACAAGATAATTGCCTAACTCCGGCTTTGTTATATGACCGATCACCTTAATACCTTTCATTTCCGACACCTTATCATGATCTGCTAAAGGAACAGTGAATAAGAGTTCATAATCCTCACCTCCATTCAATGCCGCGGTTATCAGATTCATGTTAAACTGCTCTGCCATGGCTGCGGTTTGGTAATCGATAGGAATACGATCTTCGTAAACTCGGCAACCTACATTACTTTCTTTAGATATATGAAGCAACTCCGAAGAGAGGCCGTCGGAGATATCCATCATGGAGGTAGGAACGATTCCTGCTTGGTCAAGAACCTCGACAATGTCTTTGCGGGCTTCCGGTTTTAATTGGCGTTCCAACAAATATTCTTTACCAGAGAAATCGGGCGTGAAATCTTTCTCCCCATTAAATATGCTTTTCTCCCGTTCCAGTAATTGGAGACCCATGTAGGCGGCCCCTAAATCGCCGGACACGCAAATAAGATCGGTCTCCTTGGCTCCGTTTCGATAGACAACTTTACCTTTCTCTCCCTCGCCTAGGCAAGTGATGCTGATCGCTAACCCTGTGCGTGAGGCGGAAGTGTCGCCACCAACGAGATCTACGTCATAGATATCACAAGCGAGTTTAATGCCCTCGTAGAATTCTTCGAGATCTTCTACACAGAAACGTTTGGAAATACCCAATGATACCGTAATCTGTTTCGGGCGGCCGTTCATGGCGTAAATATCGGAGAAGTTTACGACTGCGGATTTATAGCCGAGATGTTTCAACGGCACATACATCAAATCGAAATGAATACCTTCCAGCAAAAGGTCTGTCGTAACCAATACTTGCTTGTCTGTGTAATCTAGTACGGCTGCGTCGTCACCAACACCTTTCAACGTACTCGGATTTTTAAGTTCTATTTTATCGGTGAGATGACGGATTAACCCGAACTCTCCCAAAGTCGATATTTCTGTTCTATTGCTCATAAGATTGTTAACGTAATATAGGATGATTCTTTATTCTTGTATCAATATGTTTAACTATTAATTCTTGAAATTGTTTTTCCCGGTCCATACAGAAACCCACCGTAATAGGCAAACAATATAAATGAGAAAACCATTCCATGGGAAGCGAAGGAAGGTCACGGAGTCGGGCGGCATCTTTCTCCGTGATGATTATCAATTTACTTGTAGAAGTCAACCGCTTGAAGGCCGTTTGTATTTTCTGGATGTCATGCCGATCGAAGGCGTGATGATCCGGAAAGATCAATGAGGTGACATGCTCCGTATATTTATGGATCTCTTTTTCGAGAGGTGCCGGGGATGCGATACCGGATACCAATAAAACCTCTGTAGTAGAGGCCAGCCCTTTTAATGTGCGTTTGGGGGCTTTACCGGAAAAGACGGGTTCCAGCTCCCCGTAAAGAATACGGCTGAAATAGAGCTCTTGATAAGCTGAGAGATGTATATCCTCCTCTATGATCCGGAAGTCTATAGGTTGTATACATGACTCACATTTCGTGACAATGATCACGTCCGCACGTCGAGCGCCATCCATAGGTTCCCTTAAACGGCCTGCGGGCAAGAGCTTATCTTGCGTATAAAGACGGTGGCAATCGGTTAAAAGGATGTTCAGCGTGGGGGCGACGTATCGATGTTGAAAGGCATCGTCCAGCACGATCACTTCCGGGCGCTTATTCTCTGGCAGAGCCAATAGATTGCGGATACCCCTGCGGCGATCAGCGTCTACGGCAACGAGAATATCTGGAAACTTACGTTTCATTTGGTACGGCTCGTCACCGATATCCTTGCTGGTACTTCGCTGATCGGCCAACAAGAAACCGGAGGTTTTCCGTTTATAGCCACGGCTGAGTACAGCTACCCGGTATCGGTCTTTTATCAAACGGATGATGTATTCCGTATGAGGAGTTTTTCCGGTCCCCCCGACAGTCAGGTTCCCCACGCAAATAATAGGCAGATCATACCGCTCTGTCCGAAGGACTTTCCAGTCGAACAGCTGATTCCTGAATCTCACCCCGATTCCATAAAGGAAAGAGAATGGAGTGAGGAGTTTATTGAACTTAATCGTATGATCTGTCAGCATGGTCCAGTTATTATAACGGTTTCATATCGTAAGGCATACGAGCTTGGATTCCGCAATTCGTCTTGATATTATTCAACGTCTTGAAGTACTCGAACTCATTGCCCAATACATTTTTGATGATAGAGAGTTTCACCTCTCCGAGCTGGCTTTCCAAGAACTCGTCCAAGAAATTCTTGGAACCGCTGACGGTAGTTACGCTATACTGATCCAGATCAGCCAACCCCGCCGCTGTGCTTATAGCTAATTCAATACCGCCCAGCTCATCGACTAAACCTCTTTCTTTCGCTTGCTCACCCGTCCAGACCCGTCCTTGTCCGATAGCGTTGACCGCTTCGGTAGTCATACCTCTACCTTCGGCGCAGCGGGAAAGGAACGTTTGGTAGCCTCTTTCCACGTATCCCTGTATCAGTGCTTTCTCACTCTCGGTCATGGGACGGGAGAGGTCTCCTAAGTCCGAGAACGTGTTCGTCTTTACGATGTCCGTGGTCAACGCTAGTTTCCCGAATAATCCGGAGGCGTTCGGGAACATGCCGAAGATACCGATGGAGCCGGTCAACGTATTCGGTTCGGCGATGATCTTATTAGCGGCGCATGAGATATAGTAGCCTCCCGAGGCAGCTACGTTGCCCATGGAAACGACCACAGGTTTCACCTTTTTCAACTCGACAACTTGACGCCATATCTGCTCGGATATATAAGCGCTACCTCCCGGGGAATTCACACGGAATACCACGGCTTTCACGTCATCATTGTTTTTTAGCTTGATAAGCTCATCGGCCATTTTCTCCGTGATACTTTGTTCGATATCGTAAAAGTTGCCGGGTGTTTGCGCCTTAATCTCGCCTTCGGCGTAAAGTACGGCTATCTCCGGGGCGTTTTTGGTGGGTGAGGCCTTGAGGGTTTTCATTTGAGCTAAGTTGGCCGATCTCAGTTTCTCTCCATTTTGTCCGGCTAGCTCTTTGACGTATGCTTCTACCTCCGGCTTATACTTCAATTCGTCTATAAAGCCACATTCTACCGTTTTCACAGGGTCCGCGAAGAAAAGCCCCTCATTGGCGTAATGGTTGATATCGTTCACGCTGATGCCGCGTGATTCGGCGATGCCTTCGGCTATATTATCCCAGATGGTGGAGATATACGATTGGATTTGCTCCCGGTTCGCCTCGCTCAGCTTATCCAGCATAAAAGGCTCCACGGCACCTTTGTAGGTACCTACCTTAAAAATCTGCATCTCGATACCTACCTTATCCATCAGTCCTTTGTAGAATAGGGTTTGCGAGGCGAGTCCCGTCAATTCAAGGATGCCTTGCGGATTCAAGAATACCTTATCGGCTACGGAACAAAGGAAGTAATTCCCTTGCGTGAAATTATCGGCGTAAGCTACCACGAACTTGCCGCTTTCCTTGAAATCTATTAACGATCGGCGGATTGCTTCCAAACTAGCGCTACCCGAGGAGAGAAGCCCCGATTCGATATAAATCCCCGCGATCTTGTCATTCTGTTTCGCTATCCGGATCGTCTCGAGCAGGTCCTTCAGTGACAGCATGTTTTCCTTGTCGCCCATCAAGGCGGAGAATGGATTCTCCGCCGGGTTATCCGCTAGCGTCCCGTCTAGCTTGATCTTGAATACCGTATTGCTTTTGGGGGTGTAATCAGGTGTGCTACCTACGGTGGCGATATATCCTATAGTCATGGATATCAATACCGTCAGGATTATTCCCATTGCCAACATAACGCCTAGCGTTGAGGCAAACATCATTTTAAAGAATTGTTTCATATCTATTGAAAACTAATTAGATGACAAATGTACGAAAATTTCCTCTACGTCCCGGTCGCTGAGGCATACTTGTTGGTAAACATCTCGCAGAAGCTCCGGGTTGATCTTTTTGAAATCCTTTTCTAAAGGGGTGATGAAAAGACCTCCGATATCGGCAGCTCCCGGGCTGGACAGGAGATGGTCGTTCCCCTCAGCCTCGTATTGCCATGGGCGGTGGCGTTTACGAGGGATTACCGTGATTACCCAATTATTATCGTAATAGGAGCCGAAGATATTCATCATCGGCTCGGGCTCACCGGGAAGTATCGGCAAAGCGGCGTAGATCTTTTTGAAGAGCCGGGTGGCGGCTTCTTCGGTGGCGGCTTGGATGACGAGGCCGGGGCGGAGGTTGCCGGTGAGTGGGTATATACGGTTGTCGTATACACTCGCATACGATTGTCGTATAAATTGGGTTACCTCTTCATCCAGCGGCATGATGCCTCGTGTCACTGCTTGGAAGTGGGCATGATCCGGTGCCGAGGCTCCGCTACGGGGTCCATTGTAGAAGACGGTGAAGGGAGCGAGTCTCCTAGTCAGTTCCAAGAAGTCATTCCATTGCGGCAATATCAGTTGCGGAGTATGTTTCCGGGTAGGGATCGTAAAATGCTGGGGGAAGATCGGGTAGGGGTTACACAATACCAGATGGCGAAAGCCGAAAGGCAGTCGCTCCTGTTCCACCGGCAGGTTCTCGGGACATAGGAAGCACTTGCGTTCTTTTAGGGATCGGGCATCTACCTTGGCCCCGGTGGAAACAATACGGGCGGGATTGAATTGCGCACGTATCGAGAACCCTCCCATATCGAAGGATTTTACTTGCACGGCCTCCAGTGCCTTATAGTTCTTCTCGGCCAATGGCCATGTCACGAGTTGCTTGGACAGTAATTCGGTCGCTTGCGATGAGCTGACCCAGTTGTTTGGTTTCATTGTCTTTCCATGTTTAAGCGGGCCTCGAGTTCCCAAGTCCTGATTTTATCCTTATATATATTATGGTTGTTCATTTTCACGACATCCAATGAGGCGTCGGAGTTATCTTCCCAACGGCGGCAAAGGTACAGCACGTCGTAGATCCGCCCGATCGGGTACTCGCGGCTGATGCGCAGGCCGAGGGCGTAATCTTCTCCGTAACTGGTGTTCGGGAGGTTTAGTTTCCGTAGCAAGGGTGTATAAAAGGCTCGGGGTGCTCCAAGCCCGTTGATGCGGAGGGCGTTATTGCGGCCGTTCTCGGGAGTCCATTCTTTATGGTCGATAATTCCGGGCGGGATGGTTCGCATATCGAAATCGGTCATTCGGTAGGTTCCGACCACCATGGCGCATCGCTGCTCGTAGAAGGCTTCCACGATCTTACGCAGGGTATGCTCGTCACTGTATACATCATCGCTATCCAATTGGATGGCGAACTTGCCGCAAGCCGAATGGTGTATTCCTATATTCCAGCAACCCCCGATGCCGAGGTCGTCACGCTCCGGCTGGATATGGATAATACGAGGGTCCGTGGCGGCGATCGTTTGGATTCGCTCGGAGGTGCCATCCGTAGAATGATTATCGATAATGATTAGGTTGAAAGGGAAGGACGCCTCTTGTCGCAGTACGGAACGGATAGCGTCCTCGATCGTCCGTACACGGTTACGTACAGGGATAATAACGGAGGCTTCCGTTTGAAATGTCTGCTCGTCAAAACGGACTGGCTTGAAATGAGGGGGCAAGTAGCCGCCTATCATCTTTAAGTGATCTGTACAGGCGGCTTCCATCTCGATCTGTACGGAGCGGTTCTTGGGATCTACATAGTCGAACATCTTCTCTCCGGATTTCCGTAAATCATTCTCTACTTCTGTATATAGATATTCGTTGATATGCGTCAGCGGAGCGTTTTGGGAGACTTTCAGGCGCAAGTCGTAGAGTCCGGCGAATGTATATTCCGTATCCATGGAGGCTATGGCGTTTTGTAGCGTGGAAGAACGATAAAGTAGGAGGGAGCCGAAATTGAAATCATCCCTAAGACTTCCTTTCTGGTAATCGATCACCGGATGGGGGTTGAGTTTGCCCTCCTTCTGCTCGTAATAATCGGAGTAAACCATACCGGATCTCGTATCGTCGGCGATGGCGACAAAACGCTCTAGGGCATACATGCCTAATAGAAGCTCTTCAGTCTTCGTATAAATTAACGTATAATGGGCACTGGCATAGCCGGCTATTTCCCGGAGGGTCTTCGTGCTCCATATATTCTCCGTGCGGATTAAATTGCAGGGATAAATAGCCTTGGCGTGGGGATCGTCCGTGATTAGATAGATCTGACTCACTAAGGACGACTCGGCCAATTGCGCTACCGTTTGTCGTGTAGCCTCTATTTTTCCATAAGGGATAAAGCAATTGATTCGTTTCATTGTATATACTGTATTTTATTTTGTTGTTGAATGGAGAAAAAGCGTAAGATGGACTCCATGAGTCGATTTCGTTCCGACGATGTTTGAAGTGCCTCAAACGGGAAACCGAGCGAACAAGTCCGATATTTCCCTTCATAAACGATTCCCGCCCCGATATTGTTCTCCGGATATCTCAAGATGGTATGGGCGAGCTTATCCGCCGGAAGTACACCGTCTACCGACTCGATCGAGTAGCAAATAGGGTTCGGACGTGTCCGGAACGTGTATCTGCCGTTTATATATCTGTAAGGGGATGCGCAACTGTTTACGATTCCCTCCTTGCTGGCATTACGGCTAGCCAACTTCCCTTTTAGTACCTCCTCGACGAACGTACGGTCTTGTGCGTTGCCCCAGCTGTCGGAGAAAAGATTCGTCCCGCTTACAAGCAAGTTGCCGCCTTGGGCAAGGTAACTGCGAAGCGTATCCTGTAAAACGGGAGTGATAACCGGTTGGCGCTGTTTTCCTAAAATCAAGTCAATAATCGGATACGTATCCGGCTTTACGACTCCCTCGGCCAAAGATTTATGGCTACATGAAACAAAGGAATAACCGGTCCCGGCCATGGCCTGCCCATGTATGAAAGGATAATCGAAGGTATTGCCCGCTATGACTTGGCCTGCGTAATTGTTGTAACTATCCCCATGCCCGTTATTATCATTGCTGTTCCATGTGGCGGTACGGCGGAATTCGAATTGATCCCCGATAAATGCGATATCATTCAGATAAGGCACTCCCCGGTCGACGGCATAAAGAAAGCCGGCTAAACTATCCGCCGCACTCTCGAAACTGGCTGGACCGCTGATCCTGTCGAATCCATTGACGATTAATACCGTCTTATCCTTTTCACCTTTAGGAGACCGGTAAACACTTACGATCTCGGAAGGGAAACTGATGCCTCCCTTATTTACGGCAGCTACCTTATAACTATGGATAATACCCGCCTCAATTGGAAGAATGATTTCTTCTCCTTTTACGAGCGTCCCGTTATCGAATCCACCGCTGTCTTTTCGACTATAAAGGATATAGGCGGTTGGTGAGGCACTCTCCTCAAGAGTATCCTGTACGGCTTTCCAGCCGATTCTCACTTTATTCGTTTCTACGAGCTCCGTATACAGACGATCGGGTGGGAGCGGTTGTACGATAGGCTCCTGTTTATTCTGGAAACAGATATAACGGAGCATCCCTTTATAGATCGCCCTACAGATAAGGAAACGGAAGCGTGGGTCTAACCCGTAACGCATATCGGCGAAGTTTTGATGGGATAGTAATTCTAATAGCATCGTTGGGACATCGGGAATACGTGCCTCTATATAAGATTGATTCCACATGCCCCGGCGGCTCCATTGAGGATTGTAAACCTTACGGACATCGGACAGGATCTGTGTTTGGATCATGTCGGTTAGGTCTCTGGCGATCTCCCGGCTTTTCCGGTTGGTGTAGATTCCGTCGTTGCTTTTAGACATATAGATGCCGAGTGTCCCTATAATTGAGTCATCCGGGGTGGTTCCTGCGTCGGAATGGAATGCGAAGGCCATGTCGATAGGGATATGGGTCTGTTCTTTTAAATAATTAACCCATTGGGGACGTGCGTAAATGTCGTCTTGATAATCATTGCGGAAAGCGCTTTTCGAATAGATACTATCCGGTATTCCCGCCCATTGTAGCCAATATCGGGCCGCCTCGGTAAACCGTGGATACCCACTTGTCTCTGCTTCTATCGGATAGGGACTTTCTAGCGGGCTACGTGCGATGTTCCCCATGCCGCCACCGATCTTGATTGCGTCTGCCGTGATAATCTTTCCCGATTTATTGCTTTGATTCGTTAATACGATTCTCTCATGGGCTTGTTCATGTGCCGTGAATTTGAAGTTTCCCAGATAGATCCAAGTCCCACCCCCCATTGTTTGATTGACGGCGATTGTGGTTTCCCCTCCGGCATGATGGATGGTATACAGTGCCTGCTCTGTGCTGTTCGGAAAAGATTGATAGGAGGCATAGACCGCGTAATTCCCCGATTCCGGAATTTCGGGAATCCACTCGATGAGACTTTCTTTTCCTTTCCTCTGTGTGACCGTCTGCCGATAGGTACCTTGCGTAAAAGGGTTCTCCCCATTCGTATAAGTAGCTTGAATATGCCCAAATCCGGCTTTCTCCCCATCCGACCAAGCTTTCTCTCCATCCAATTCCTTATACTCGGATCCCGGAGTAGAGCGATCATTGTCGATAATGATTTCGTGTATTTGAGTGTCCCTTTCCCGGGGGATAAGAATAGTCGCTCCTGCGTTTTCAAGCATCGGGGTCAGATAAGGAAGAACAAAACTCTGCGTAAATAAGTCCTCCACGGTGCCGAACATGCGAGCCCGTTGCCATTCCCAGCGATGGGCGGTCTGGGCGTAATATAAACCATGGCTTTGCCAAAGGGCGATATGACGGTTTTGTAATCCGTTTTTTATCTCATGAGGGGTGGATAGGCTACGGGTTAGCGGGTATTTACTCTCTTTAATGGAGTATAGCCTCTTTTTGTTGGGACGTCCTTTTCTGTCGTATTCGGGAATCAAGCTCTCAATGTCTGTATCTCGGGTCAAGATGACGATCTTGGAGGCATTGGGGAATAGGGGAGCTATACTTGCGTAAAGCTCAGAAACGTTGTATTCCCGAAAAGGGATGTCCTCCAAAGCTTCATTGGCGAAAAGCGTGACTTTCTTCTTCTGTATGAGGATGGAGTCAATCTTAATGGTGCGTGAAGACACATATTGCCTTGCGAAAGAGTTTAGCTTTTGATCTAATTGCTTTTTTAAGCTTTCACTATCCTGCCCTTCTGCCGGAAAGCTCCAGAGAAAAATGGATAGTAAGGATATGATGATCCTAACAGGATAGGAGAGTTTTTCTCGCATATTTTTATAAATATTATTGGCTGTCTTATTTCTACAAATTTACGGAAAATCTCCGTAATAACCTTATAAAAAGCCCAGATTGGCGCAATTAAAATTGAATATGAAGAAGGTAGGGGCAAATTGTGGATATTGGGAGAAGTCAAATTTATGTGAACGGCAGCAAGGAGAAGAACGGATTTGTCCCTATCATGGGACGGGTAGCGATTAACGGGACGATGGTGCGGTTCAGTTCAGTTGCGAGCGAACTATTCGTGTTCATGGTCAAGACGCCTATCTGGGGAATGATTATCCCTTCTTGAAGTGTCGGGTTTACGATAGTATCTCAATGGGAAACGGTGGTAAAGTCAATGGGATAGAGGTGTTATCTCAATGACTTTACGGCCGTGTCCCATAGGCTTTTTTTGTATCCCTGATAAGTTGGTAGGGGATGGTTCAGGGCGCAAAGGGCGCATCTTTGCGAGGTTTGTAAAACTTTTATATTATAAAAAAATTAGCGTCTTACTTATATATAGATGGAGTAATATATTTTTTTTTGTAAAATGTTTTTGCGAACACGTAAAGATGCGCCCTAATGCGCCCTGTGATTTTTTTGGAAGATTTTCTTGATGTCTTAAAGTATAGATAGACAGTTGTTTATGTAATACTGTTCTCTTAGCCCTTTTTTAGTCTTTGGGGCGATATAATCGGCCTAAACTCACATTGTACGTGGCCCAAAAGCACGTGTACAGAGCGATTTTCTCGTGATTCCATGAGCAGAAAGCCGTTTTTCCCGTGTGATTTCCTCTCGTCGCTAGGACCTGTTTATCGTTTTTATACGTGTAAAAGCACTCGTGAGAGCCCTGTTTTCGGTACACGTGGTGACTCGTAAGTTAAAAAAGAGCGTCACGTATTATTTCAATGTACGCAATCCCCCTCATGAAAAAAATATTGCAAAAAAAATTCCGAAAAAGTTTGGAGGTTATGTTTTATAACACTACTTTTGCACCCGCATTCGAGAG
>OLVT01002401.1_pt1 | contig 12966 bp, 23 predicted proteins | sample 1673241 | NCBI WGS metagenome assembly OLVT01 (sample SAMEA3178936, study PRJEB25190) | human gut metagenome | biome: human gut; feature: human-associated habitat; material: faeces | place: Austria | collected 2013 | reverse complement strand
TAGAGCACTTGACTTTTAATCAAGTTGTCCGGGGTTCGAATCCCCGATGCCTCATCCTTGGAAGTAAGCGGAAAACCTTTATTTTATAAGGATTTCCGCTTATTTTGATGTAGTGAAAAGTAATTGAAAGTAATCAAAAGTAAATGTCTAAAATCGGTCTAAAAGGTGCATTTTTTTCGGCAATGTCTAAGAAGTGTCTAAATTTAGAGAGCGATGGCAGCATTTACAGCACCTGTTACATCTTCTTTTTCTTCCAGTATATGACTGTATACCTTAATTACCATTTCTTCCCTATCTCCCATCAGTTTTGCAATCTGTTTTGTGGATATCGAAGGGATTTGATAACAAAGTTGTGTACAATAGTTATGGCGGAATACATGGGCAGTTAATCCGTGGATAACCCAGAGGTGTTCTGTTCCACCGGCAGCCAGATTTAACTTTAAAAGAATTCTTTCCCACATCCTTCTATAAGCGCTTTTTGTCATCATACTGCCATCCCTGGTATGTATCAGATAGCTGCTGTGCAGCTCTGCCAGATAATTATGCAGATGCGCTGTAAGATAAGGTGGTATAGGCACTGTACGAAGGCCATTCTCGCTTTTGGTAGATTTTATGGCAGAATTATTGCCTATAAATTCTACGGCCCGTCTAACAGTCAGTTCAGACGTTTTAAGCCGTATATCCGAAGGTTGTAGAGCAAGAACTTCCCCGCGGCGTAGCCCGCATCCGTATAGTATATAGACATATGTACGTTCCATTGGAGATAAATCAGCGCATTTGATTGCCTTAATTTCTTCCAGGGTGAGCGGCCGTTTCTTCGGAGGAGTATATTTAGGGATTTCGACATTATCAAAGATATGCAGTGCACTTTCCGGAAGATACTTGTCCAGTACGGCAGATACTATGATCTGTTTAAAAGTGAGCATAATCTGCTGACAGGTACGAGGTTTTTCGGAAGCGTTATTAATGACAAGCTGCAGGTGAATCCTGGATATATCGCAGAGCCGAACGCCCTCAAGAGCAGATAAATGAGAGCCTATAATATTCTGGTACATGGCCTTTGTGTTGTGCTCTCTTACTGCTTTGTAAGTGGTAAGCCATTGTCTGGCATACTCACAAAAAGTCCATTCAGTTGGCTGAACAGCTTTCCCTTCCTCGATCTTTCTTTTTAGTTCATTTACCTGCCGTTCCAAATCCTTGCTGGATTTGTCCGATTTAAGATTGATCCGGTGCTTACTCCCATCTGGATTGTAGGTGCCATCCCAGGCTCTTGTACGGTAGTATCCATCCGAATATCTTTTATACTTTGCTTTTGCCATAATATCATCCTCCTGAGTTAAAAATGGGTATAAAAAATACAGCCCTCCAATGTTACATATTGCAAGGCTGCTCTGAAGATGATACAATGTTTTTGGTAAGAAAACGTATCCTCTTCAGAGAGGGGCCGCGATTGGCGTCGCGGTTTGATTCCGGCTTCCCGTTGGCGCGGGAGCCGGATTTTGCCATCAAAGGCTTGGAACTAATTTAACTTTCAGATCTTCAATTTTTAAAAGGTCATTTTCATTAAATGTTACGTTTTTAAATTCTGTGATCATCATGATCTCATTAATATCATCATACATACCAGAATAATCTACGTAATTTTCTACATCATCACCGTAAATTTGTTTGTTTATCTCGTCAGTGAGAGAGCCATCCTCCCCAAACTTTGTCCCAAAAATTTCATTGATACCAGAATAAACGTCATATGGTTCTGTTTGGATGACTCCAAAGCCTTCCTCCCAGATAATATCATAAGTTCCAGCCGGAAAATCATCTCCAGCAGTAAAGGTGCCATATTCAAGTTCGACTTCTTGAAGATTCTGTTCTCTGGAAACAATTTCGCCGGCATCCTCGGAACCGGCAGATACCTCCAAAGTACCTGTAATAGTAAGAATATCATCATCAGCGAGATAAACATCGGAAATTTCCTTTTCTGCAATATTAGGAGCAATATCATTAATTGTGGTGTTATATTCAAATATACTATTCACTGCCAATGATTCTGATATAATATTTCCAAATCCCGATTTTGCAAAAAAGTCATAGGTTCCAGATGGAATGTCAACGCCTATTGTGTAATGTCCGGCAGTTAAAGTGTCAGTAAAAAGATTTGTGCTGTTATCAACAGTGGATGCTTCAGTGGAATCAAAAGGAGCAGTATCTGCGACAACAGAACTATTAACATAAGTAGAAGGCTCAAATAAAGAGGTAATAAAATCTACCGTTTTATTAAAGACGATAATCCATGAAGCAATAAAACTGACAAATAAACCAATCCATAACGCTGTCAATCCAACCTTAAAGGCTTTGCGCTGCAACGGGGAACACCATAGCAGGATAAGTCCTATTGGAGCGCAGAAAATCCACGTTATGAGCAATATAAACCATTTATGATAATAAAACCTATAGTTTTCTGGAATCTTTTCGACGAACTTTATTTCCGGAACATGTTCGTGAATATAAGAAATAGCTCTATTAATAGCATCTTCTGAAGAGCGAGGAAAACAAAAACGGTGCCTCTTTTCTGTATATTCTATAAAGTCAATCCAGCCGCCCTCAATTCCAGAAGCGAAACAATACTCTGCCCTGCTTATTTTTTTATAAGGAAGAGTTTGCTTATTATAAAACCAGTCTCTAATCATGATACCTGATTTTTGTATATATAATTCTTGCGTTTTGCCTCTGATACTCATATTATCCCCTTTAAAATATTATCCAAATTTGTAAAAAGCGAAAATACGTTCGATTTTATGCTTGATAGAACACATGTTCTATTGTATAATCTCATTAAGGAATTTCGGCAAGTGTTTTTGCGGGAAGGGGCGTTACAGGTGGATTATTTAACAGAAATACACATCCTTTTGAAGAAGTTAAACAAACATCAGATAAAATGTGTTTATCTTTTCATCAAAGGAATGCTGGACTAGGCGAGAGCCTAGTCTTTTTTTGCTAATTTCTTAGCAATACCCTCCAGTAACTTCCATTCCTGCAAATCAAGCTCTGCCAAAACCTCTACAAGCTGTTTCCTAAACGAGGAGTCTTCCTCTTTCATAAGTTCGCCGGCGAACTGGGCGATTATCTCGCTTCGTGTTCTGGGTTTAAACATTTCGCCCTCGCCGGTTTTTAGCCATTCTTCATTGACTCCGTATTCCCTGTAAATAGATTTAGCCATTTGGTCAGTGAGGCTGCGTTCATTATTTTCTAATTTTGATATTGCAGTTTTACCAACGCCTAGGCGCTCTCCAAATTTTTCAAGGGTTAATCCAGCATCTTTACGAATTAATTTAATTCTGTCACCCTGTGTCAATTTTATCACCTCCATATCTTAAGCCTAGGATAACACTGGGGAGGTAAAAAGTCAACAAAAAAAGTTGGCAAAGGGGACATAAAAACATTGACAAAGTACCCTAAGGGGAGTAATATGTAGGCATAGACAACAAGAAAGGAGAAAACATATGAGCGAAAAAGAGAAAGAAATCCTGAAAACTATGGCTGAAGCTCTTCCTGAGATGTCTGATATGAAAAAAGGAGAATTTCTCGGATACGCCAAAGCGATGGCCGATTTCAAAAAAGCTCAGGAGAGGCAGGAGAAAGAAGAAGGAGGAGATCAGTAAAATGCTTGAATTTCCAAAGCCTGTCATGAAAATGGCAGAATTGACAGACATGGGAATACCGAAGGAGTATCTCTTAAAAGCCTATCGGGACAGGAACCAGACGTTTGCCACAAAAATAGATCCGACCAAAAGAAACAGCCCAATTATTTTTGATACGGATGGATTTAAAAAGTGGTGGTTACGTCAGATAGACGCACAGACCAGGGGAATGGGGAGGAGGTAGTGAAAGGATGAAAAAAGAGCATCCAATGACAACGGAGCGGCGGGTGAATGAAGCCCTGAGAGAAGAAAACCGCTTTTTGAGTCAGGCGCTGTTGTTTACAGAGATCTTGGCAGCGGGGTTCTTCGGAGCGTTCCTCGCGGTAATAGGGGCAGCTGGATGGCTGTAGAGCTGCCGCCTACCTGCAAGACCTGCAGAAAACGATTTTACTGTCTGGAATACACCCGGTGGTATCCCTGCAGGGACTATGAGAGGGAGCATATCCGAAATGAGGTGAAGAAGAATGGCAAAAAACAGAGGAACAGAAGAGCACAGGCTGTGGCTGTTCGGCCTGGCCCACGGAAATCTTAAGGATCAGGAGATTATAAGAGGATTTATCGAGTATTACATACTTAATAACCTTCACCTGGCGACTGTAGAGAGCGATTTTACACGTTGCACGCTCTGCCCGGCAGAATGCATCCGGGCAGGTATAGAGCGCTTGAGAAGGGTTCTGGAACAGGCGGCGACAGATGGACTCAGTACAAACAAAAATGCGCCCGCTGGAGGCAGCCGGACAGGCGCAGGTGAATGAGATTAAAAAGGGAAAGAAAGGGAAAGTACAGTGATCACAGGAACACTTTTTAATGGGGAAACCGGAGAAACAATCAAAATCGAGGCGACAGATGAGATTTTCTTCGTGGGAGTGAAATACAGCGAAATGGAGATGAAGATACAGGTAGCCCACACTGGAATCGAGGCGAAAGCAGAAGATTCGCTGGAAGCTTTGGGGAGTGCCGTAGTAAAGATCCTGTTTGAGTGTGCAGATGGAGACGAAAAGATAGAGGGAATTTACCTGACCAAATTCCTGGAAGCCGTCGCGAAAGCGAGGTTTGAACTTTTTGAAAAGCCGGCAGGGCAGAGCTAGAAAGAAAAATCCCGGTACTGCGGGAACAGCACCGGGATTATGGGGTGTCAAAAATAAATTACAGTTGTATTGTACGGCATCCCAAAGAAAAAGTCAAGCGGCGGGAAACCGCTTTTATGACTCGATACAGCTATTATAGATAGACCTACAGGAGTGAGTATGTCGTACTTGATACATATTGTTGATCTCCCCTATAAGAGGGAGGTGGAAAAAGTCCATAGCAGCAGGTATGGACAAAAAGGGATTCGGTATGCCCCAAAGTCCAAACCTACCAAAGAGGATGTAAAAAAAATAAATGAAAGGAACCGGATTAAGAAGCTGAGGAGAAAGATTGAGATGAATTTTGATTTCGGCGATTATCATACCGTCCTGACCTACAGAAAAGAGGACAGGCCGGATCCGCAGGAGGCAAAAAAGAGGCTGAAAGAATTCTTAAAAGCCGTGAGAAAGGCGTATCAGGCTCAGGGACAGCCTCTAAAGTACATCGTAGTGACAGAATATGAAAACTCAGCCATCCACCATCACCTGATCCTAAATGATATTGGGAGAACTCCTGCCATCGTCAGAAAACTGTGGCCTTATGGCAATGCTTACTTTACGGTGGTGCGGGAGCGGGGGGACGTGGAGGATCTAGCGGCGTATCTGGTGAAGGAAACCCAGAAGAGCTTCCGAAACCCAGACAACCCTTCCAAACTCAGTTATTCGTGCTCCCGGAACTTGAAACCGGTGATTGTAAAAACAAAGGTGGTGTCTGCCGGAACCTGGCGAAAGGAGCCAGTGGCCCCGGAAGGTTACTGGATTGCAAAGGACAGTATCGTGACCGGTTACTCCAAAATTACCGGATACCCGTACCAATACTATACCTGCTATAAGATAACTCCAGACATGAAAGACGATGGAAGCTGGATCAAACCCAGGGAAAGGAGACGGCGTGGAAGTTAGGAAAGATGGAACCGTGAGACTCACACGGGAGGAGTACAGAAGCATCAAAAAAGACAAGAAAGAGGATATTGAGGCCCTGCTGGCTGCCTTTTTTTGGAAAGGAGCGGAACATAACGGAGAAAAAGAGGCCCTGTTAAAATCCAGAGAGGCACTGGAACAGGCTATGGAGGAAGTAAAGGGGATCGGGCCAGTAAAAAAGGCCGAAATCCGAAAAAAATACAAAGAAAAATTGGAGGAGAACGATGAGAGCATTTAATTTTACCCAGGAAAGGCGGGACAAGCCGGGGCACAGGGAAGATACCACCAGACTGTATGCCAGAATCATCATTCCGTGGAAGGAGTAAGCCATGTATGAGGTAACAGTAAAGATCGGCGCAAGCCCCAGTAAATACTGGGGTTCCCTGGAATTTACGGACGCGGCCGGAAGACCTCACCGCAAGGAGATTGAGGGAGAGCGGGACGCATCGAAGCAGAGCAACACCCTGGAAGCCCTGATTGAATGCCTGAAGGTATTGAAAAAGCCCTGTATGCTGAGTATTTACTCGGCAGAGGACTATGTTGTGTCCGCTTTTCAGTGCGAGTGGCTGACGGGCTGGCAGGCTGCCGGATGGAAAAATGCCAAAGGGAAAACCATCCGAAACGTGGAGCAGTGGCAGAAAATCTGGACGCTTCTGTCCCCGCACTCACGCCGGGTGATGAAGGAGGAGTAATGGCAAGAAGCATCATGGAACCGCGCGGCGCCTATGAGTGTTACAACTGCGGAGACACCAGAAATTTAGAGGAGCATCACATATTTTTTGGCAACAAACAGAAAAAGAAGTCGGAGCATTACGGGTTAAAAGTCCATCTCTGTCCCGGCTGCCACAGGCACAATAAAACAGGCGTCCACGGTGGAAACACGCAGTTAGATGCCTGGCTGAAGGAAGAGGGCCAGAGAGCGTTTGAGAAGAAGTACAGTCGGGAGCTGTTTTATAAAGAGTTTGGCCGCTATTACGTGGAGGAAGAAGCCGAAGGGCAGCAGGAGAACGGATTTATTTGGATAGAGGAGGAGACATGTTAAGAAACGAACTGGAAGAAATAAAGAGAGAGCATCCGGACGGATTAAACGTCCAGGCAGGAAGTTGCAGGTTTTGCGGCCAGATGGCCCAGATTGAAACCCTGTTCCCGTGGCCGCAGGAAAAACTGGACGAAGCGGCAACAGAGATGTGCAAGTGCGGCGAGGCGCAAAATTACACCAGCAGAAAAAAACGGGTGGAAAAAGCGAAGCGCACGATAGAAAGGCAGTTTGGGAAATATCTTCCAGGAACCGCTGTGGAGCTTTTAAAAACCGCTGTGGATTTGGTAGAAGAAGATCAGATTGACTCCCTGACGCTGGATGCAGGAAACGGCCTGAAGGCAAAGATTTCCATAACCAGAAAAGGAAGCATAAAAGTGGAAAAGACCGAAACCAGAAAAGAAGCCCAGGAGGCATAGCATGAAAGATGAAGAGAAAAGAGAACGCATTTGCCGGGAACTGTCAGGGAAAGAAAGCCTGGAATTTGGAAAGCTGCAGGAGAGGACAGGGATCCCAGATTATACCCTCAGATACCTGTTGGGAGAAATGACCAGGGAGGGACGGGTGGAGCGATGCGGCTACCAGAGCGGGAGGAAACTCTACCGTCTGACAAAACCGGAAAACCACCGTGTCTGCGAAACGGAACGGACTGGCGGCATCGGCCCGAAGGAGCTGGAAAAAGTAAAGCGATGGGCGAAGCCGGGACAAACAGTCCGGATCTGGAATCCGTCCGGGACACTGGATGATGAAACGGGAAAAATAGAGAAGACCAAAATCAAAGCAGTGTACCCGCATCTGGTAGTGTTTGAAAATGGCCAGAGTGCTACCTGGGCGCAGATAGCTATGTACCACCGGAATAAGCGCGGATATATCTGCTAAGGAAAAATCAAGGAGGAAAGCATGAAAAAATACATCGGAACAAAATTAGTAGAGGCAGAGCCTTTAAACAGAACAGTCACAGAAAAAGGAACCGTGAAATTAGAATCAGGGTACAAGGTGATCTATCCGGATGGGTACGAAAGCTGGAGCCCAAAGGAAGTTTTTGAAAAAGCCTATCTTCCGGTTGACGACAACAAAGATCTTCCTTCAGGTGTGTCTATAGGGCCTGAAATGGTGGACGATTTTATTGCCGCAACCGAAACTTATACGCTGGGAGACAGAACTACGGTTGTCAGATGTGTGTTAAGAAATGGTTTTGAGATCGTAGAATCCTCTTCCTGTGTAGATCCGAAGAACTACTCAGAAGAAATGGGGCATAACATCTGCATGGGAAAAATCAAAGATAAAATCTGGGAGCTTCTGGGATTCCTCCTGCAGACTGCCTGGCATGGGATTGAATAAAAGGAGGATAACCATGGAAAAGACCTGTGAAAACTGTGTATATGAATATACCTGCGACTGGACGCCGGCAGCAGGAAAGGAATGCTGTGAGAACTGGAAGAACGAAAGTGGGGAAAAGGATGGACGATCTGATTATTGATTGCTTTGCCGGAGGAGGCGGGGCAAGCGTGGGAATAGAAATGGCACTGGGAAGACCAGTGGATATTGCCGTAAACCATGATCCAGAAGCGATCCGGATGCATAAGGTAAACCATCCAGATACCCTGCATCTGACAGAGGATATTTTTAAAGCAGATCTGAAGAAAATCGTTAACGGCAGGAGGGTAGCCCTGATGTGGGCCTCCCCTGATTGCACCTCCCACAGCAAAGCAAAAGGCGGACAGCCCAGAAACAGCGGACTCCGTATCCTTCCGTGGGCAGTATTTAAACATGCCAGAGAAATCCTTCCAGATGTAATCGTAATGGAAAATGTGGAGGAAATACAGCAGTGGGGGCCTTTGGATTCAAAGGGGCATCCGATTCCAGAGAGAAGAGGGGAGGACTATAAACGATTTATCAAGGCCATGTGTGCTCTGGGGTACCGATTTGACAGCAGGGAGCTTGTGGCAGCAGATTATGGCGCTCCTACCACCAGAAAACGGTGGTACGCCATATTCCGAAGAGACGGAAAGGATATTAGATGGCCGTACCCAGCAAGAACCAGAGAAAACTGGGAGCCGTGCGGAAAATATATAGACTGGACAGATCTGGGAAAGTCTATCTTTGACCGAAAAAAGCCGCTGGCAGAGGCTACACAGAGGAGGATTGCAAACGGGATTCGAAAGTACATACTGGAGAGTGAGCCGTATATCGTAAAAGATGAAAGAGCCCTGGCATTTATTATTCAGTACCATGGAGAAACCAAGGAAGGGGATTCCAGAGGGCAGCTTCTTTCGGAGCCTATTAAGACCATAGACACCAGTAACCGGTATGGCCTGGTGACAACATTTATCACAAAATATTATAAATCGGGAATCGGGCAGGCGATAAAAGAACCGATCCATACTATCACGACATCACCCGGACACTTTGGCTTGGTATCAGCGTTCCTGATTAAATATTATGGATCCGGGGGAAGTTGTCAGGGAGTGGACAGACCGCTGGACACAATCACAACAAAAGACCGGTTCGGCTTGGTCAATGTGGTTCTGGAGATTGAAGGAGAACAGTATATCCTGAAAGATATTTTCCTTCGGATGCTGAAACCGGAGGAATTGAAATTGATGCAGGGATTCCCGAAAGATTACATAATCAACCGGGATATTGAGGGAAAACCGTATCCTATCAAGGAGCAGGTGGCAAGGATTGGGAACAGTGTTGTGCCAATCATGGCAGAAGCCCTTGTAAGAGAAAACTGTGGATATCTGAAAGTAGGAGAAAGACTCCCGAACCTGCTAATAGATGAAAGCGAACCCCAACTGAAATTTGCCTAAGGAGGAGATTATGAAAACACTTGCCATATGGAATCTTAAAGGCGGCATAGGAAAGACCACTACCGCCATAAATTTGGCCTACAGTCTGGTGGAGGCTGGAAAGAAAGTCCTGCTGATTGATATGGATCAGCAGGGAAATGCCTCTTCCATGATGCGCCGCTATAACCTGCACCAGAGGAGCATCACAGAGGTGTTAGGAGGACGAAGCTCTTTGATTTATGCAACAAAAAAGACCTGGATCCCAGGACTGTATATCATTCCGGCAGATATTCGGGTGAGAAACATAACTGTAAAGAGGCGTTTGATCGGAATCATGGAAAGGGAGAAGCTGGAAAAACAGTATGACTACTGTATCATGGACTGCCCTCCGGCAGCAGGAAGAATGACCTGGGAAGCTCTTGAGGCCTCTGACCAGGTAATTATCCCTGTCCCGGCCACGCGCTGGGGATGTGAGGGGCTGGACATGGTGCAGTGGCTTTTACGGGAGATGTGCGTGAAAGCGGAGCCTAAAATATTATTTACATTGTTTAAAAATAATGCCCAGAGCCGGAAGCAGATCCAGACGATTCTGGAAAGTTACCAGATTCCGGCCTATGAAACGGCAATCACCCGCACAGAGGACGCCATCAGTGCGGAGAACATGAGAAAACCGATTGCCCGCTGCCGGAAACATTCCCAGGCAGCAGCTGACTATAGAGAATTGGCCAAGGAGGTGATGGAGGATGCCAAAATTAAATGACATTATGGCAGCCAGGCCCGCAGAAAAGAGGCCGCAGTACACGGTACAGATGATTCCCTACACCCAATTAATTCCAAACCGTGAAAACAAGTATTCCCTGGGAGAGATTGAGGAACTGGCAAATATGATCCGTCTGGCCGGAGGAATCTCAGAACCGCTTTTTGCCCGTAAACGGGCGCCGGGGGAATACGAACTGATTTCCGGCCACAGAAGGAGGCTGGCAATTATCTATCTGGTGGAGAAGCTGGGCCTGGAACAGTTCCGCCTGGTTCCGGTCCATCTGGAAAATCTGGACGATATCATGGCGAGGGTAACGCTCTATATCGCCAATGCAGGCCAGAGGAACAAGACAGACCATGACCGTATGATCGAGGTGGTGGGCCTGACGGAATCCCTGGAGTCACTGCGGACGGGAACGCCGGAGCATCAGGAGAAATTCCGGGAGCTGACCGGTTTAGAACCCCAGTTCGCCCAGGCCAACGACATCCGGGCAGCAGTAGCCGAGAAACTGGGCCTGAGCGTTACAAAAACGGCCCAGTTAAAGCATATCAATAACAAGTTGGAGCCGGAACTGAAGGAAAAATTCAAGAAACAGGAAATCGGCTATTCTGCTGCCGATAAAGCGGCTTCCCTCCCGCCTGAGAGTCAGAGGGAACTTGCGAAGAAGGAAAGAATATCGATCAAGGATGTGCAGGAAAAAGAAAAGTCAGAATCGGACATTCAGGAAGACGAGCCGGAAGAGAACGGGCAGCAGGACATTCCGGAAGAAATGCTTCCAGGTAACTGGCATCAGGCCATAAACGGACACGCAAAAACCCCGGAAGCCCCAGTAAAGACTGGGCATGTACTGAGAGTGGGGCCGGAGGAATATGACCGAGTCATACGGGGAGAAAAGGCCTATAAGCTCACCAAAAACGACCAGAAGTTTTCAGAGGGCCATGACCTGGAACTGTGGTGTTACAAAGACGGCAAATTTACAGGCCGGAAGGCAGAAACCATTATCTCCTATATGGACGAGGACATAGCAGGCCTGAAAGATGGTTACTGTATCTTGGGATTCCAGCTTATGAGTTGGAGCGAGTAACGGAAAGGGAGGTGCCTATGAAAAAGCTGTGTATTCAAGTGTGTCCCAGAGCCAGGCTGATGATAGAGGTAACAGAGGAGATGGAACGGGACTTTTATGAGTGCTGGAATATGGCAAACCATACAGATACTTTAAAAGATTGCAGCTCCTGCAGCTGGCGTGGACAGAATGTGACGAAAGGAACATCTGCCTGTGAGATTGTGGCCGAATGGGGCAGCAGGGAAGGGAGGATTACCTACGGTTGATTTAAACAGTTTTATCTATGGGGACTGTATGGATTATCTGCCACAGTTCCCGGATAGCTTTTTTGACCTTGCCATTGTAGATCCACCCTATTTTTCAGGACCAGAACGCAGAGAATACTATGGGAGGAAAATAAGTCCGATTGGAGTACAAAGGCATTACGAGCCGTCTGAGAATTGGGAAGTACCAGGGCCGGAATACTTCAGGGAACTGGAACGAGTATCAAAGGAACAGATCATCTGGGGCTGTAATTACTTTGATTACCATTTTCCACCGGGCCGGATTGTCTGGGATAAATGCAATGGAGACAGTAGTTTTTCAGATTGCGAAATTGCTTCCTGCAGTTTACATGATTCGGTTCGGCTGTTCCGCTATATGTGGAACGGGATGTTCCAGGGAAAAAGCCTGGAAGAAGGAACCGTGCAGCAGGGTAATAAAACTCTCAACGAGAAAAGAATCCATCCAACGCAGAAGCCAGTAGTTTTGTATGATTGGCTGCTTGCGAGATATGCAGTTCCGGGAGCAAAGATCCTGGATACGCATGTTGGCAGTGCGAGCAGCCTGATATCCTGTTATAAAAACGGTTTTAGCTATATAGGGTTTGAAAAGGATGCTCATTATTACGGTCTGGCAAACAGACGCCTGGAAGAGTATAAATCCCAGATTACGCTCTGGGACTGTGGATTAAGGAGGAATTAGATGGGACGATTAACAGAAAAAGACGTATGCGGGCACTGGAGGTTGAAAGGACTCCCATGGAAGAATTTGTATACAGGGACACCCATTACACGAGAAACCTATGAAGTTTTGTACGGGGCGCTGTGTAAGCTCTTGGTCTACGAGGAAACAGGACTGACGCCAGAGGAAATCGAGATGAGAACCTACTGCACTATGGGGACGCCCTGCGAGTTCCAGAGTTCAGAAATCAGGAAAGACGGCTGGATTCCGGTGGAGGAGCGGTTGCCGGAAGAAGAACCTTCAATATTTGCAAAGTTTAAAGGCACATCCAAATGGAGCAATTCAATGTTTGAGAAAACATCGAAAGAAGTAAATGTAACAATAGAGGATGACAAAGGAAAAAAAGTAACAACTCATGCTCATACATGCGACGGGGAATGGAAGTGCGACCTGCTGAGATATAATAAAACATATCGTGTTACGGCCTGGATGCCGCTTCCAGAACCGTATGAAGGAGTGTGAGAAGAAATGACAGAGAAAGAAGCGATCAAAGTTATAGAGATTGCCATTGCCGAAGTTGAATGGGATTATCCGCTTGATTATGCGGTTGCTTTTGAAACGGCAATAAAA
>OLVT01002394.1_pt1 | contig 13001 bp, 10 predicted proteins | sample 1673241 | NCBI WGS metagenome assembly OLVT01 (sample SAMEA3178936, study PRJEB25190) | human gut metagenome | biome: human gut; feature: human-associated habitat; material: faeces | place: Austria | collected 2013 | reverse complement strand
ATATACCGTTTTCAAGGAGCTGTGTTAAAACTTAATGGTATTTTCGCATAAGTGCCGCTTAAATACAAGGTACGTGCTATCTACCGTTTACGAAAAATACTGATTAATCCGGACACTCCCGTATTTCCAAATCGCCAAATACGGATATTTGCGGAAGAACCCACCGCACCGTAATAATCAAACCTGTAGCGCCAGAATAGTCATAGTAAAGGAGCACGTGGCCGATGAAGATAAATAACAAAAATTTTGAAGATTGGTCGGAGGAAGATATTCGTACCTTGCTTAACAATGAAGACTTCCGGGAAGGGCAGTTTCTGGATTACAAAAGAACTTTTGATTTTTTGGAGGCTACAGAAAAACTCCAGAGGATAAAGGGAAAAATAGAGTTTTGCAATGACGTATGTTCTTTTGCTAACGCGGATGGAGGAGAGTTAATTTTTGGGATTGCGGAAAAGGATGGATTTGCTTCTGGTATAAGGCCGCTTGACATAAAAAATATAGATAAATTTGAACTGGATCTTCGCAATGCACTGCTCCCTGTCCAACCATCTATGCCTAATGTAGAGTTCAGGTTCATTTCAGTAGAGGGCGGTTATGTTGTAGTAGTCCATATAGAGAAAGGCATTTTTAAGCCATATATGACTGTGGAGGATCAGTCGGTTTTTAGGTTTTTTGCACGTCATGGTAATCGTAAAGATGCCATGAGTTATTCAGAAATTAGGGATAGCTTTCTCTATGCAGCGTCATTGTCTACAGAAATTAAAAGATTCAGGATAGAACGATTAACAGAGTTATTGGAAGATAGCAAGAGTATGTTTGGAATTATTCATGTTATTCCTGCGACGTTTACAAATCCTGCCAATTATATTCCGGTATGTGATTGGTACAAAGAAGGTAAAGTGTATATCCCAAATCAATGGAATAATTATATAAGAGGCAAGATGATTCCCAACGTAGATGGAGTGTGGTTCCCATCAGAAGACGGATACGGAGATTTTCAGGTGTTAAGGCTTTTTAACAATGGCTCTGTGGAGTTGAAGTGTGATTTATACACGGGCTATAAAAGTGAGACTCAATTAATAAGTGCGGAGTTTATTGAGGCGATAGGAGAAGTCATCAGCGGTATGGCTGAATTCTATAGACAGTTTAATAGACATTCTACGGTATACGTCTGCACTACAATAATTGGATGTAAAGGATATAGAAATTATGATGAACAATTCTCTTTCCGTCCAATAATTTCTCAAGTAGACCGTAACAGGATTCTTTGTACGCCGATTGAGATAAAAGATATTTTGGATGTAGAGAATGTTGAGGATATAATCAAGGAATGTAGGAAGACGACGAAATACGCTCTTGGGATTAGATGATGGATTTATACGAGAAAGAAGATGAATTCTTATAAAATGGAGCAAGATAATAAATATCTTATTGTAATGCCCGCATATAATGAGGCAGCCAAAATAGGCAAATTATTAGAAAATATGCAGCCCTATAAAAGTAACGTGCTGGTCATAGATGATGGCAGCAAAGACCAAACGAGACAAATAATTGATGATTATGGCTTTTATTATAAAAAAAATGAACGGAATCTGGGTGTATCAGCCAGTATAATTAAAGGAATCCATTATGCCGTAGAGCGAAGCATAAAAAATGTCATTATAATGGATGCAGATGGACAACACGATCCAGCGTACATCCCGCAGTTTTTAAATATGCTGGAAGAGCATGATTTTGTCTTCGGCTGTCGTTTCCATAAAGGAGAACCGATTCCGACAAATAAATGGGCCTCCAACCTATTCGCAGCGGCTTTATATGCCGAATTGACGGGACGCTATTTTACAGATCTGTCTTGTGGGTTTAAGGGGCTTCATGTAGACAAAGACTTGATGGCTGCGCTTGAAAATTCACAGGGATTTGGGATCATATATGATATTGTGAGCTATGCGTTGAGGAAGAAGGCTGATATTGGAATAGTGCCGATCGAAGCAATCTATTTTTATGACGAACTGCTTTATACGCCCACGAAAGAGATATTTGGTCTTTTGGAAGCGGTTGACCAGTTTCGGCAAATGTACGGCGAAAATGTCTCCGAGTATCTGGAAACTCTGATTCAGGATATTAAGAAGGCAGTATTGCGCAGAGAAAAGTTCCATGCGTATATTGCATCAACAAATTTTTGGGCTTTTCCAATTTGCGAGGACGGGTATTTGTTTCAAATTGATCCAAAGGATATCCGGCGCTGTTTCGAAAAGAGCGGTTAGGAGGGAGGAGTATAAATGTATACAAATTTAAATTTTCATCCGCAAAAACATGCGATACCACAGCATGTGGTGATTATTCCTGATGGCGGTCGGCGGTGGGCAAGAAAGAACGGTATATCAAATAAAGAGTCGTATTTGGTTAGCGTTAAAAAGATGATAGACATAATGGAAGCTTTTTACCAGTATGGAATTAAATATATCAGTTTTTATACCGCAAGTTCTCAAAATTTTTTCAGAACAGAAGAGGAAATCCAAAGTTTTTATGAAGCGGTGTATTTGGGAATAAGAAACGAAATTGGCCCGTTTGCTATGCGAAATCATATCGATTTGAAAATAGTAGGGAGGAAGGATGAGCGCTACAAGATGCCTGCAGTAAACATAGAAGAACCTTCTCCTGAGAAAAAATTATTCATTTGTTTTAATTATAACTCTTTGGATGAAATCGAATTGGCGGTGGAGAAAAGAAATAATCATAAGGAATCTTTTGTAAATTATCTTGATATTCCTTATCCGGCGGATATATTGATTCGAACAGGAGGAGCTCAGACGTTAAGCGGATTTATGTTGCCGCAAATTGCATTTGCAAGGTTATTTTTTTTAGATAAATTGTTTAATGACCTTACGGTAAAAGAAACATTAGATCTTATTAAAATGTATCAGAAGTATGAATTAAAGTATGGAGAATAGGAACTTTTTAGAATAGTTATTTTGTACCATGACTAGATAGGGCTTATATTTTTGGTGAGCTTATGAGTCGAAAAAGAAAAAGAAAATCTGCTAGACGTTCCGTAGAATCAGTGTCTTCCGGTCAGGAAGCGGTTGTGTTGGAGTATAATATAATAAAAGAAGAAATTTTCGTTTTAATGCAAAGATGCGATAATCTCATTGTAACAATGTATACGATTAGTATTACGCTGTTGGGAGTGGGCTTGGAGTTAGATAACGAAAATTGTTACTTTCTGATTATACTTTTTTTGCTGCCAATGCAGGGCTTGATCAATGTAAGAAGATTCCATATGGCGCGATGTTCTGTTTACATAGAAATGTGTCTAGAACCTAGAATGTCTGGACTTCAGTGGGAAAAAACGGTAGCGCAAATTGATTTAAAATTTAAGCAGTCCTATTTAAAGAATAGATGGGCCTCCAAATGGGCGTTATTACTTATTGGAGTTGGTACTATTTTAATAGCATTTGTTTCGTTGGTTTTCTATTTTGAAGGATTATACTCAAAAAGTGGATTATCGTTTGTGAATATATGCGGGATGGTATGTGCATGTATTCTGTTTCTGATGTTATGTGTATTGACAAGGGATTATTTACAATATGAGAAGATAAAGGAACAATACAAAGAAATTATTCAGGATATAGGAAACAGAATATAGATGTCTTCCTTAAGCAATTTCAAATATCCGTATTTGACGATTGGGAAATACTGGAGTGTCCAGTTTAATCAGCATTTTTAAATTAGCTTGATATAAAAAACGTAAAATTGCAGAAGAACCAAATGAGAGTACCAATGTTCCTGTAGAAACTGCAAAGTGGCTGATAAGCTGTCGATGTACCTTGTCAAATGAATAAAATCAATACTCAAAGCCAAAACTTAAAAAGAGGCACTTGCCTAATTGTACGATTTCATATACAATGTCAGTATGTAGTATGAAAACAGACCACAGGTTACACATATAATGTAACCAAGAGAGAAGATGGAGGAACGTTAAGATGGCTACAGTAAAAGTTACGCATCCGAGAGCTGTAAAGCAGGCAGTCCTGGAGCGGGAATCTTCCGTAGCAGTTGTCCAGGCTGGTTCATTGCATGTGAGAGAAAAACGTTCAGGACGTTACTATTTGCTGGAACAGGGTAAAGATTTGAAAGCTGCCCAGGAAAAGCTGTACGGATCCAGGAGGGCTGGAAGCTTGGGAATGAGACAGGCCAGCCAGAAGCAGGGCAGCAGACGGGGGAAGCGGGAAGTTTCTGTTGCAGCGGTTCCGGGAAAGAAAAATACCTATGTGAGTACGTTTCAGGATAAAATTATGGCAGTAGGAAAGGAGAAAGGAAAGCCGGTAGAGTTAATTCGGTAAAGAATGTAAGGTTGATATGTGTTTAGAAAAAGTGGCGGCAGCTGAAGGGCAGCCGCTTTTTCTTTTCCGCAAAATGAAGAAAATACAGTACAGGGGGGATAAAGATGAGCAATATTAGAAAAGAAATCATAAGTCCTTCTCACAAGGTTGGCATTAAAATCCTCAGTGAGATCCAGATCAGGAATGTTTTTCCTAATTACAAGGATGTGATCAATCATATTGAGACACACCGCAAATGGCTTGAGGAGCATCAGATCCAGCGTCTGGAGCGATATCAGTACAATTTGATGTATGACAATGTCATATCGATCTTTGGCGAGCGAGGAACAGGAAAAACATCCGTGGCCTTTACACTGCACAAGCAGTTAGAAGAGGACGCCGGCCACCCCTATGACATTGTGCTGCCAATCATCATACCGGAAGTGATTCCGGCGGACAGCAGCACATTGGGCTGGCTGTTGGCGATTGTGAAAGATCAGGTAGAAGAGTTCGAAAAGGATGCAGAGCCAATACTGAGCCAGAAACGCCAGAAGCATACGGATAAATTTTGGAGCAACTGCAAGGTAGCTGAAATGGGGGAGGAGAGTGGTACGCTGTCGGATGAGCTTGATAAACTGATCGAGCTTTTTTATGCCGCGAAATATAATCCTGCGAATGAGCAATCTTATAACGTGGCAGTGGGAAATTCGGCGAAGCAGTCCCAGCACTATTACGATTTTGCGCAAGAGATTGTAAGATTTTGGGATCTCTGGGTTGAGAAAATTAAGGAATTACATGGAGAGAAAATTGCGCCTTTGATTTATTTTGTCTTCGATGATGTGGATCTGGCTCCTCAGAAGGTAGACGAATTGCTTTCAATTATTATAAAATATCTTTCCCATCCCAATATTATGGTCATTACCACGGCAGATGAGGAAATGTTTTTAGAGGTGATTGAAAAACGGTTAGACCATGATATCGGAAGGCTTCCCAAAGAATGGCGGGATTATCTGCTTGCCCAGGCCGCAAAGGAGCATGATGGGGAAACAATAAGCAGCGAATCTGGGGAGTTAGTCCGAAAGACAGCCAGGAGGTATTTGGGGAAGGTTATGCCTACGTCCACCCGGTATTATCTGAAGCTTTTTAATACAGTGGAAGAGAAACACTTATTTCATCTGGACGACGGGAAGGGCCTTTGGCAGGGCGTATGTGAGCAGATTGATATTCTGCGCGGACATCTGGAAGAAGAAGCCAGGCAGGAGGACTTATGGAAGGAAAATTTCCTCACAGAAAACGGGGTGGCTCGGGATTACTACCTGAATTTTTTTGGAAATACTTCCAGGCAGATTGGGAATACGTATATCGGGCTTAAAGATTTCATAAGAAGCCTGTGTGAGAGTATCAAAAATTACGAAGCAATGTCAGCTCGTGAGCAGTCGGATGGTCAGATGAGTTATGTAGAGGCTGTTTATCATGCTATGTGGCGTTTCATGTATATTTCCATCAATTCAAACCATAATCTGGCAGAGAGAATTGAAGAGGTGGAAGATTTCATCGGCGAGATATTTTGGCTGCAGCACAATGAATGGTTTTTGTACATCAACTATAGTTATCTGGATGACTATTTAGGTGAACATCTAGAGAAGCACCCGCCAGCGGAGCTGGTAAAGATGGCGCTTCAGCTTTATTCCTTATTTCATTTTGCGGAAAATGTTTTGCTGATATTGGAAAAGTGTACGCGGCTGGGGATTACGGGCCGTAGAAGAATCCATGGAGTTTCCTATTTGCGGGACTTCTTAAGCGACCAGGTCTTTAATGGAAGATATGTTTTCAGGAAACATATCACTTCAAGGGAGTTTTTTGCTCATTATAAAGTAATCCTCAACCGGATGGATCGTTTGATGGAGGACAGAGCACAGAGAAAAAAACAGAGCAGGGAATACTTTTACGATCTTGTGAATCTGACAGGGGAAATTCCGGAAAACTTTTTGACGGAAGTTTTTCGGAAAGACAGGGACTGGCTTGGGGAAATATCAGGAATGCTCTCGGCCGTTTTCGGGAATCTGTATTTGATTGGAAAAGAGGAACTGGAAAACAGTCTCCCCTTTGAACCTGGAGAGCCGCAGGTGCTCTACCAGATCAAAATAAGGGATTTGTTGGAAAGAAATATTTACAGCGCATTGGATTCTTTTGACTGCTTAAAAGCAGCAGAGGAGGCCCAGAAGCATTTGAATGCTGAACTGAAAGTGAGAAACCAGAAAGAAGGGATTAGCCTTGAGGGATTGACCCAAAAGTATACAGAAGAATATCTGAAAAAATCCAGCAGCGTGAGTGAAGCGGAAAAGCAGGACAGTGCAGACGAAATCGTAAAGATTACAGATGTATCTGCTCTATTGGAAAAAATAGAAAGAGATTTACGGCAGGCGAGCCTAAATGATCTGTTCAGCTTATTGGACGAGAAAGCGGCGCAGGATATGAAACGGCGTTTAAGACAGGGGAAAACGCGGACAGAGATTCTTTCTATTTTAAAGATGCTTTACCGTTCCATTGCCGAATGGGATGATACGATTAGCGGCGCGATTGTCCGAAATACAGGAGAGCTATATAATATTGCATATGGATATGATATGGGAGCGGATATTCAACAGGAATTGACGGGATTGGCCGATTTCATCTATGGATATATTCCGGAAGATTTTGATATGGAAGCTTCCTGGTACTTTTCCGAAGACTCCAATTTCTTCTACCGGGAAATGAGACTCTATCTGGAACGTATGCAGCATGCTGTCAGAAATGAATTTCAGCACAATAAGAAGCTAAGAGCAGTCGCCCGAAGACAGATTGAGCGGGTAGAACGGAAGATCGATGGCGCGGTTCGCCTGGAAAAGAAGGAGGAGATGGAGGGATTAATTCGCGTTGCTGCCCAAGTTCAGCTGGCTATGCGCATCCAGCGCCTCTACTTGTTTTGGGTTATTAAGGAAAAATATGAGCAGAATTACGAATATAGCGCAACGGGTCTGCTGCACAAAAAGATGGTTGGAGAAGCAGAGCCGGAGGGTACATATTATTACACACTGTTTTCTCAAATGGCTCAGATGGTGAACAAATCTGCCGGTAAGCTAAACCAGGAGGAGCAAAGCGTCAGGAGATTCATCAGCTATGCCGCTTCACAGGGCAGGAACGATTATATCCGCTCAATTTTACATGAGGTAAATTATGAATCGGGCGAGGATTAATTTGATTCTAGGGGTTCTGTTTTACCCGATCACAGATCCAGGTATTCAGGGTATGGATTATCTATATGAACGGTATCTGGCCTATAAAGAGCTGATTTCCGTCAAGGGGACAAATGCGGATATTCTGGAAGAAAAAGGGACAAAAAACGCCAAGTACAGGAGAACAGGTGAGAAATTAATTCAGTATTTAGCAGATTCCTGCAGAAGCAGGATCCGTTCTTATGACGATTTGTTGATGCTCTGCGAGCTGTATTATCCTCTCCTGGAGATGGATCGCTCCATTGAGGAAATACAGAGGGAGATAAAAGAACCGCAGGGAAACCATTCTGTCGCAGAGGAGAACACTTCGCTGTTTTACCTGGAGCGGATACGCAGGACTGCCATGTCTCTTTTGACTTACAGGGACGGCATCCTGGCAATCCGTACCTGGAATAACGGGGAAGATGATTTGTTCTGCTCACCGCATGTGTTTGATAAAGTGGAAATCTGGAATATGCTCAACAGCTATATTTCACCGGATTTGCTGATGGCTCTCTTCATAGTGGAGTGCGGACTGGGGGAAGAGGCGCTGTACGGCCAGAAACCATACATATCTCTGCCGGATAAGCTTCTGGTTAAAGTGCTGAGAAAGGGAATGGCGGAAAATCATCTCCATTTTAACGCAGGTTTTGACTATGAAGCGGTTTGGCTGAATATGATGAATCCATGGAACTGTCTGCGTTTCCGGATAACCGAGAATACCATTGAGCCTCAAGACGATTCGGAGGCGGGGGCTGCGCTGTTTCGCTTGCTGACCGCAGTGTTTTTTATGGAGAAATCGGAAAAGCTGTTCAAGCTGTGGGCAGAGACCCTTTGCGGTGGTATATTTGCTCCGGTTGTGAAAGCTCTTTATACAGGGACAGCGGTTTGGCCGGATTTTATCCTGCTTCTTCAAGCGGTTCTAAAGCAACTGGGAGAAGAAATTGTCAGGAGCAGACAAGATTATCTGCTTTACACTATCTGGAAATCGAAACTGGAATTAAAGACATCCTCCGAATTTATCTTTTTGTACCAGAGCTGCCGGTATATGCGGGAGCAGCCGCAGGATACGGGCTTTGCCAGGATATTTCTGCAGTATATACGGATTAAAAATGCGTTTATACGCAGAACTCAGCAGAGCAGCCTGATTCCGGGGCTGAGACATTTCCAAAAATTCTTTGACCGGATGAAGAAAGCGGAAGTAAAGTCCGGAGGAAGGCAGAGACTGATGCTGGATGTGTTCCGCTCACAGTCGAAGATCGCTGGTTTAAGAAAGCTGGAAATCCGAATTGCGGCAGATGTAGACCTGACGCAGCTATATGAACTGGATGATCAGAGATCCATTGAGGAAATCAAGCTCAGGCTGTGCAGACAGCTGTTCGATATTCTGTATATGTATAGGAGATACATATTGGAAGACATTCTGGGGGTGCAGGAGACAGAAGATTTATTGAATGATGAGGAGAAGCTTCGGGACAGGAGAGGAATCTACACCCGGCTGACAGGTAAGATTTTGGCTTCACACAGCGAAAAAGTAAAATCACTGGATGTTCCGGTACTGGGAATTATCTATCATTTCCTTAAGTCGGAAAGCGCGGATAATATCTCCGGTTATTACTGCTGGCGGGATATGAGCCGGACGAAACGAAGCTGTTCAAACCACCGCTTCTTTTTGCGCGAGCGGATGGTTCTCTTGGGAATCGCGATTGAACAGCTGCGTTCAGAAATTCCCAAACTGAATGAATATATTGTAGGAGTGGATGCGGCTTCGGATGAAAACGCGATGGAACCATGGATGTTCTCTCCGGCGTATCTGGCAATGCGTTCCAAAAAGGTGACGCGCCCGGTGGGGGTGGAGCGGACTGCGAATCGTAATGGTTATTATAATATACAGAATATGGGTTTCACCTACCATGTAGGGGAAGATTATCGCCATATTGTGTCAGGTTTACGGCATATTGATGAGGTGATTGAGCGATTTTTCTACAAGCCGGGTGACCGGCTGGGACATGCTCTCGCTCTGGGACTGGACATTAAAAGATGGATTCAGGATACGGAAGCGGTGGCGATGCCAGTGCAGGAGCATATGGAGAATCTCCTTTGGATTTGGGGGAAAGGGATAGAAGGTGAGATTGAACTGCCCGTCCCCATGGAGCGGCTGGAAGAGAAGATTATGCGGTGCGCTGAGAAGATTTACCATAATATTTCCGGTATAACGGTAAGGCGGCTCTATCAGGCTTATGATAAAAAGTTTTCGTCCCGGCATATGGAGATTCTGCGCGGACTTCAAGAGGATGAAGCTTACCAGAAGCAGGACAGCAGCCGGGAGACGCTGTCTGACCGGGAAAGGCAGGGAATCCATACCTATTGTAAAATGATTGGCTCGGACTGCCGAAGCTACCAGGGACTGTGGACGGAGGAACGGCTGATCAGCGCCCTTTACTGCCCGGTATTTGAAGAGCGGGGACAGCAGGTGGAAATGGTTCCGGTTAGTGAAAATGATTTGATTTTATATCAAAAGCTGCAGGAATATCTTCTGAAAAAAGTTGCTGCTTGTGGAATTTATGTGGAGACAAATCCCACATCTAATTTGACGATCGGCAATATGAAGGATTTACAGGAGCATCCCATATTTCGGCTGAGTCCCTTGAAACAGGAGCCAGGACAGGAGCGGGTTATGGTGATGGTGAATTCGGACGATCCTGCGGTTTTTAACACAAATGTAGAGAATGAGCTGGCCTATGTTTACTATGCCTTGGAACATGCGGGCGTTGCGAAGGAAGAGGCCCTGAAGTGGATTGACAAAGTTCGGCAAAACGGCATAGACGGCAGCTTTATCTTAAAATTAAAGGATTGCAAAACGCTGTTGGAAGAAATCGGCGGAATCCTTGAAATCTTAAAAAAATATTGCTAACAGGAGGCACATAAAAAATGTCAACAGATAATACCACAAATCTTTTTACAGGAAAAACATTGTTAATCACCGGTGGGACCGGCTCTTTCGGCAATGCCGTTCTGAACCGGTTCCTGAGCACGGATATTGGTGAAATCCGTATTTTTTCCCGTGATGAGAAGAAGCAGGATGATATGCGTCATGAGTTCCAGGCAAAGATGCCGGAAGTGGCGGATAAAATTAGTTTCTATATCGGAGACGTCAGGGATATTAATTCTGTGAAAAACGCAATGCATGGCGTGAATTATATTTTCCACGCGGCTGCGCTTAAACAGGTTCCTTCCTGCGAGTTCTTCCCCATCGAAGCGGTCAAGACCAATGTTCTTGGCACAGAGAACGTTCTTCAGGCGGCGATTGATGAAGGGGTGGAGACGGTGATCTGCCTGTCTACGGATAAGGCCGCTTATCCCGTTAATGCAATGGGTACAAGCAAGGCCATGATGGAAAAGGTGATTGTCGCCAAAAGCCGTACCACCACAAAAACCAAGATCTGCTGTACCCGCTATGGAAATGTCATGTGTTCCCGCGGTTCTGTAATCCCTCTTTGGATTGACCAGATACGCAAGGGGAATCCCATAACTTTGACAGAGCCAACGATGACCCGGTTTATTATGTCACTGGAGGAAGCGGTTGACTTGGTGCTGTTTGCTTTTGAGCACGGAGAATCTGGAGATATTTTGGTACAGAAGGCGCCGGCCTGTACGATTCAAACCCAGGCGGAAGCGGTGTGTGAACTCTTTGGCGGAAAGAAGGAAGATATTAAAGTAATCGGTATTCGCCACGGTGAGAAAATGTATGAAACATTGCTTACCAATGAAGAATGTGCCCACGCTGTTGATATGGGAAACTTTTACCGGGTTCCTTGCGATAAGAGAGGCCTGAATTACGATAAGTATTTTACCAAAGGTAATACGGAACGGACAAAGCTCAGCGAGTTTAATTCCAACAATACCCAGCTGCTGACAGTGGAAGAGACGAAGGCGAAGATTGCATCACTAACCTATATACAGGAGGAATTGGCAAAGGACAGTTTGAAGTAGGATGAGGAGCGGGGATGGATTCTGTATTTGAAAAAATTACACTGTATGATCTGTTTGCCTATTTCGTACCAGGTTTTGTTTTTATGTTGTATATTTCGCGTGAATAGATCATTGTTCACGGATAAATAGATCACTTGTCACGGAGATTTAGATCACTGTTTTCGGAGCCGAGATCACCGAGTCTTACCTCCGTGTTTGTCCAAAGACAACTGATAAAGTTTCATGATATCATCTGCGGCAATGCCGCCTGGAGAATGATTTTAACATTCCCCAGAACGGTGCAAACAGCCACTTTCCGCGGCCAGCAGGGCCGCATTTCCCGGCCAGTCAGGGCCATATTAAGCGGCCAGTTTTCGAGATCGGCAGGGCAGAGAGGGTTCCGCCCTGCTAATCAGTAGTAATCGATATTCCAGAAGGCTATGCCTTCTCAATCAGTACGGTAAACCCTGTAGTCAGCCTGCGCCGGATCCCGTCAAGCTTGCCGTAGCATTCCTTCTCATCACTCAGCTGGTTTCCCCATTCATCCGGAGAATACTGGCAGGTGAAGAGGGTGGAGGTCCCGAGGTCATCCCGCAGTTTAATGAGATGGTACAGGATCTTGATCCCTTCCTCGGAGTATCGGCTGATAGCGAAATCATCAATGAACAGCAGCTGGATCCGTGCATAGTACCGAATCCTCTTGCGGTACTTGTTCAGATCTTCCTGCCGGTTGAGGACGATCAGTTCGTCCAGCAGTTCGCTATAGTCTACAAACTTGCAGCGGTAATTGCGCCTGCATGCCTCTACACAACAGGCAGACAGGAAATAGGACTTGCCTGCGCCGGTGACTCCATAGATTCCTACATTCTGCCGGTTCTCAGCGAAGTGGAATTCCAGGACCTGTTCAACAGTGGCATCATTATAGATGCGGCCATTGCCGGTTTTCAGGTTTTCGGCCACAGCCCCCTTATTGATCAGGCTGCTGAGCCGCAGGTTAGTTTCAAACCGCTTATTGAGAGTCTCTATGTACTGAGGCGCCAGGACCTCACGAAGGAGCTGCAAAGCGGTATAGCTGCCGAGTTCCGGGCTTTCAGACAGCTGCGCAAAACGCTGGGCGGCTGCCGGCAGGGCCAGCGTGTCCAACATCTCATAGATATCGTTGGTCTCACTCTTCATAGCCGCTCTCCGTTTCCTGACGCTTCAGAAGGTTCTTAAGGGAATACTTGCTGTCGTCATCTTTGTAAGTGCCGGATACGGCTGCTGAAACATTCTGACTGCCTTCGCTCCGTGGCACAGGGCTCTGCGATGGCTCCTTATGGTAGGCTGCGATTGTATTGCAGATATAGGAGTAGCTGCATTTTCCAGCCAAAACCGCATCTTTACTGCTAACTTTGCATGCGAGTTACACTAAAGTTCTGTTTTGAACGTAAAAAGTCGCTCAAAGCCTTATTTT
>OLVT01002390.1_pt1 | contig 13028 bp, 10 predicted proteins | sample 1673241 | NCBI WGS metagenome assembly OLVT01 (sample SAMEA3178936, study PRJEB25190) | human gut metagenome | biome: human gut; feature: human-associated habitat; material: faeces | place: Austria | collected 2013 | reverse complement strand
CCTGCGACCTCCTGGTCCCAAACCAGGCGCTCTAGCCAAGCTGAGCCACACCCCGATATCAGTTTTATTTCCTTGCCCCTGCGGCTTTGTGTTTCTTTCGTATCTCCCGCAGCGACAAGATATATTATATGGCATGTTTCTCAGAAAGTCAACAGGTTTTTTAAAGTTTTTTTACTTTTTTGCGACTGTTTTTTTACCTGTTTTTCGCAAGAAGAGTGTGCAAATTGTTTCTTTTGTTTTAATTTTCTGATAATTAGAACAATTATAGATATTTTTGCTCAAAACTCAATTTTCCGTCCCCATCGACTTCCATAATCATATAGCTGCCTCGTCTTCCCTCCTGACGTGGAAAAGATAGACTTCCCGGGTTTAAAATTGTCATTCCATCCTTCTGAAGAAAGAAAGGACGATGTGTATGACCAAACATTACGAGATCCGCTCCTCTTGATCTGCCCTCTTCTATGATAGTTTCCATCCCCATGGACACATAATAATAATGTCCATGGGTAATAAATGCATGATAAGGACCAATCTCAAACTCCTCTTCTCTCGGAAGTTCTGTAAAAAAGTCGTTATTTCCTCTTATAATATGCTTCTCACACTCTACGACAGCCTCCAGATAGTCTTCTCCGCCTTCTACATCTCCAAGATGGATAAACATATCAATTTCCCCAGCCGCTTCTAATGCGCGGTCCAGTGCCTGGTGTCTTCCGTGTGTATCACTGACAATCAGAATTTTCATGCTTCTTCCTCGTTCAATTTCTCTTCAAGCAGGTTTTTTATTGCTCGAAGTGCTTTTCCTCTGTGGCTCAATTTATTTTTCTGCTCCGGTGTCATCTCCGCTGTTGTACATCCGAATTCCGGAACATAGAAGATCGGATCATACCCGAATCCATTCGCACCGACAATCTCGTGTCCAATTTGTCCTTCAATCGTCTCACGGACTACGCTTGTTGTTCCATCTGGAAATACTGCTGCAACCGCACAGACAAATCTTGCGGTACGCTCATCGTCCGGAACCCCTTCCAGTCTGTCCAGAAGGATTCTGTTCTTTATATCATAAGAAGTATCCTCTCCGGCAAATCTCGCAGAATAAATTCCAGGTGCCTTATCTAGATAGTCAATCTCAAGACCTGAATCATCTGCAAGAACAATATCGTTGACCAGAACTCGTGATACAGCTCTTGCCTTGATCTCTGCATTTTCTTCAAAGCTCATTCCATCTTCTACGATTTCTTCATCGACTCCTGCCTCACGCATCGATACGATCTCCATACCAAGATCAGCAAGAATCATCCGGATCTCTTTCATCTTATTTTCATTTCCTGTTGCAAATACAATTCTTCTCTTCATTTTGCTTTCTACCTTCTATTCTTTTTCACCAACAATCTGGTACAGCGTTTCTTATTTCTTCGGTCTCGGTGGCTTTGGTCCCTGGAACTGATAGAAATATGTTTTCAGCATACCATTATAAATCTTACGGTTCTTATCTGCTTTTCTTCCGAAATAACGTTCTGCGTCTTCATAACTTGTGATCATGTATGCAGACCAGCTGTCAAGTTTCCTAAAACTCTCGCCAAATTCACGATATAAACCAGGAAGTGCCTCTTTCTCCTCAAGACGCTCTCCATACGGCGGGTTTGTTATAATAAATCCATATTTCTTCGGATGACTCAGTGCACTGACCGGTCTCTCCTGGAAATGGATCAGATGATCCACACCTGCATTCTCTGCATTCTGTCTTGCCATCCGCACAACATCCCCATCAATATCATATCCCTGGATATCCGTCTCAATCTGATCATCGATCAGATCATTCGCCTCATCAATGGCCTCATACCAGAGTTTCTTATCAATCAGATTCGCCCAGCTCTCAGCCGTAAAAGAACGATTCATTCCCGGTGCAATATTTGCTGCCATCATTGCTGCCTCAATTGGAAATGTTCCACTTCCGCAAAACGGATCCACTAAGATACGCTCTTTTCTCCACGGTGTCAGCATGATCAGTGCTGCTGCCAGTGTCTCAGAAATCGGTGCCTTGCCGGCTGACGGACGGTATCCTCTCTTATGAAGAGAATCTCCCGATGTATCGATTCCGATCGTAACGATATCCTTCATTAAAAATACTCTCAGTGGATAAGAAGCACCATCTTCCTGAAACCACTGTACATGATATCTGCTTCTAAGACGATCTACCATCGCTTTCTTCATAATTGACTGAATGTCCGAAGGGCTGAACAGCTTACTCTTTACCGATGAAGCTTTCGCCACCCAGAACTTCCCGTTCTTCGGTATATAATTCTCCCACGGAATTGCTTTTGTCTTCTCAAACAATTCATCAAAGGTAACTGCTTTAAAACTTCCTGCCTTGAGCAGAACACGTTCTGCTGTACGGAGAAATACATTCGCTCTGCACGCTGCATCTGCTCCTCCGTAAAAGGTAACTCTTCCATCTTCCACCTGTGCGATCTCATATCCCAGATCCTGAATCTCCCTTTTTAATACTGATTCAAGACCGAAATGACACGGCGCAATCCATTCCATTCTTTCCATATCTACCTCATATTATCTTTATGTACTTATTACTTACTGTTAACTGATTCTTTTTTTACAGTATCATAATTTTACTATAAATGAAAGGCAGAGTAAAGTGCGATTGCCTTTCTTCTCTGCCTTGTTACTGTTTATAAGAATCTTATTCGTTACTGCTCACAGTATCTGTTAATATCTGTCTGACTCATCATAATCATCTTTTCCGCCATAGCAGTCATCCGCATTTTTGGAATTGCAGTTTGTGCTGTTCTTATTCTTATTTGAATAAGAATTTTTGCTGGAATTCTTATTCGAACCTGAATTAGATGTTGAATTTCTGTTCTTACTCTGATTTTCTTCCTTCGATGAATAGAATCCATTCTGAGAATTTTTACTTGTGTTGCTATAATTTTTTGCCATGATGCTTCCTCCTTAATTTGGTGTTACTGTTCTTATTAACTGACAGTAACTATTTAGTACAATCTTTATTATCCCAAACGGAGGTCTTTTTATGCATTTTGTTTCAACCATATTTTGAATATTTTGCTTGCTTTTTCCAAATGCATATATTATACTGATTCATGTAGAAAGATTATTTTCTACAACCCCTTATTAATTATTTATACTCCCCTCAAAAGACCGATGGCTCCCCCATCGGTCTTTTACTTTTCTTTTTTCTAATATCGTCGGTTCCCACCGATCAGTCTGATCACGATCATAATGATCAGAAGAGGAACAAGAACCGGTGCCAGAAAACTGATGATTCCTGTTATAACAGACACAACTACTACGACTACAAATACAACCGCAAGGATCAGCAAAGCCTTCTTCCACCAGGTATCTAATCTGAACTCATGATAGGAACCATAAGAATGCTCTGTTCCATATTCATCCTTCTGTCCATAACCAGTATAGCTGTTCTGTGCCTGCGTTGTCTGGTTGTACGAATTATTGAATGGACTCCTGTTCTCATAAACCACTTCTTCGTCTGTTCCATCACTTGCATCCACAATGGTTTTCGCAATTGCCCACGGATCTCCGAGCAGTTCCAAGACCTCCTGCTCGCTCTTTCCTTTTCTCATTTCTTCTATAATATAATCATCATAAAACTTAAGATGATCCTGAATTGTTGCGGCATCAAGCTTTCCATTCAAAGCCTCCTGTAATTTTCGGATAAATTCCTGTCTTGTCATATTCAACTGTTACCTCCTGTTCCGAAGGTTACTGTTCACACGATGTGCGACTAGCAACGCATCTCGCCATTTTAAATCGCCTTTGGCGATGGGGCGAGATGCATTCAAGTCAAAACACGCATCCTCCGTGTCAATCAGCGGAGTGATTGACACGGGAGTGAACAGTAACTTCCGAAGTTCTCTTTAGATGTAGAATACCACACTGCCATTCTTTTTTAAACCGTTATTTTCCACTACATCTGTCGTTCATAATTTGTTCATTTATCATTTAAAAATCTTTCATCTTCTTATCACTTTTTCTTCATTTCTCTCACATATACTATAAGCATCAAAGGAAAAAACAAAAAACTTTGAATAAACTTTTTCATAATACATGCCGGGAACCAGTAAATGGTTACCCGGCATCCTCCCTTTTATGGAGACTTTTTTCTTATTCCGGAACAACCGGATCATTTATCACTTCTTGTTTCGTTTCCTGTTGTATTTCCTCTTCTACAGATTTTTCCGCAGTTTCCTCTGTTTGCTGTTCTGTCGTTTGCTCTGCTTCTTCCTTGTTTTCCCCGTTATTTTCTTCTTTCGTCGTTTCTTCTATCTTCTTTTCACATGCTTTGACCGATTCCAGAATCTCCTGAACCCGTTCCTCCATCTCTTTCTTCCATTTCATATCTTCCAATGCTTTTTTTCTTTCCTGTTCAGTTTCACTATGTTCTTCTGGTATTGTTTTTACATCGTCTGCTTTCTGAGCTTGCACTGCCGTTTCACTTTTCCCAACTGTATTGTTGCTTTCTCTTCCCCGGCTCATCCCAATTCCTGCTGCCGCAATTACTGCCCCGGCAGCAAATAAAAGAACCGCCAGTTTGACATTCCGAAGTTTTACTTTCTGTTCCAGATTCCATTCCTCGCGTTCCTCCGGAAGATCACGTATCACCTGGCTGATCTTATCATAATGCCGTCTTCCGCCATCGGTACAACGTTCAATGATCCGCTCCAGTCTGCGTTCTTCACTTCTGCTAAGTTCTGGAATCTGCTCTGTATATGCCAGTAAAAACTGCAAAATTTTACCATATCCGAACAAATCCACGGAACAATTTTTCCTGCTGCCTGACGCTGTCGGGCGGATAAAATGACTTCTCACCGCTTTCTGCTGCATCTTCTTCATAACAAATTCATTTTCCTGTGCATCCGGATTTAAAAGCAGCAGTTCTCCTTCTTCTGTCACAACAATACTATACGGCGTCAGACATCGATAATTCTGCCCGCGTTTCGACTGCTGATACTTTCTTATTTCTCCGGCAATTTGTCGGAACCATTCAAATAACACCGCTTTATCCAACTGTGTATTATCCCGCAGATAATAAATCAAAAGTTCTCCCTGCAGGCAATCGATACTTGGCTGGCATTCGGTTCCTTTTTCCACGAAGCGAAGTACTTCATACATTTTTTCCATATTTAATTCTACTGCAATCTGTCATCTAAACGTGTGCGGCCCCACACCGCACACGATACAATACCTGTCCAATTGAAAATTATCAGAATCTGATACGAACTACTCTTCAGAATCTTTCCTGATTCTTCAGTCAGAACGACTGAAGTGTGACTCTCATATTAATTGAATTCTTCCAGTCTGTCAAGAGCTGCGGCAACAACTTTATCCATGTCATAATATTTATAATCTCCCAGTCGTCCGCCAAAGATTACATTTTCTTCCTTTTCTGCAAGCTTCTTGTATTCTTCAAACAATGCATTATTCTTCTCATCATTTACCGGATAGTATGGTTCCATGCCAACACTCCATTCTGATGAATACTCTCTGGAAATAACCGTCTTCTCCTGCTTGCCAAACTCAAAATGCTTATGCTCGATAATTCTTGTATACGGAACTTCACGCTCTGTGTAATTGACAACAGCATTTCCCTGATAGTTCTCACAATCAAGAACTTCTGTCTCAAATCTAACAGAACGATACTCCAATGCTCCCAGCTGATATCCAAAATATTCATCGATCATTCCTGTAAAAATAATCTTCTCTGCAATCTCCGGATTCTCTTTTCTGAATTCAAAGAAATCAATCCCGGTGCGAACTTCTGTCCCTTCCAGCATCTTCTCAACGATTGCTGTATAACCGCCAACCGGAATTCCCTGATATCTGTCATTGAAATAGTTATTATCGTAAACAAATCGGAATGGCAAACGTTTGATAATAAATGCCGGAAGTTCTGTACACTTTCTTCCCCACTGTTTCTCTGTATAACCCTTGATCAGCTTCTCATAGATATCTCTTCCGCCAAGAAAAAGTGCCTGTTCCTCCAGATTCTGTGGATCTGTGATTCCTGTCTCTTTGCGCTGTTTTTCAATAATCTCTTTTGCTTCCTGTGGTGTGCGGATATTCCACATCTTACTGAATGTATTCATATTAAATGGCAGGTTATAAAGTTCATCTTTATAAACTGCTACCGGTGAATTGATGTAATTATTAAATTCCGCGAACTGATTCATGTAATCCCATATCTTTTTATCAGACGTATGGAAAATATGTGCACCATATTTATGTACATGGATTCCTTCTATGTCCTCACAGTAAATATTTCCTGCAATATGATCTCTTCGGTCAATCACAAGACATTTCTTCCCTTTTTTCTTTAATTCATGTGCCATGACAGCTCCATAAAGACCTGCTCCGACAATCAGATAATCGTATTCTTTCATTTACTCCTTCTTTCCGCAGAACGATTGTCTGGATCCGGTAAAATTCAGAGATAACCTTTCTGCCCTCTTTTTTTTCATGTTACGGTGCGTTTATGATAACACATTTTCTAATAAATTTGAATCTCTATCAAAAATACGGTATACTTAACAGCAAAAGGAGGATGAATTATGCTTATAAAAAATGGTTTTCTAATTGATCCTGCATCTGATACAGAACGTCTTGTCGACCTTCACATCACAGACGGTCTGATCCAGACACTCGCAGATGCCGGAACTCTGACACCTGAAAATGGAGAGGATGAGCTTGATGCTGCAGGACTTATGATTTCTCCAGGACTTGTTGACACACACATTCATTTCCGTGATCCCGGATTTACTTATAAAGAAGATCTCCATACCGGATCTCTTGCAGCTGCTGCCGGTGGATTTACTTCCGTGATCTGTATGGCAAATACTTCACCGGTCATCGATTCTGTTCCGGTTCTCAAAGAACTGATGGAACGGGAGGCTTTGGAAGACATCCATATTTTCCAGGCTGCTGCTGTCTCCTGCGGACTCAAGGGTGAAGAGATGACTTCTATGAAGGAACTTGCCGCTGCCGGTGCCTGTGGATTCACAGATGACGGAATTCCTCTTAAGAATGCTGCCTTTCTCTATAAGGCAATGGAAGAGGCGAAGGCACTTGACCTTCCGATCAGTCTTCATGAAGAAGATCCTGCATTTATTGAAACAAACGGAATCAACCACGGACCTGTATCTGATACGCTGGGCATCTACGGATCTCCTTCGATTGCTGAAGAATCTCTTGTTGCCAGAGACTGTCTGCTGGCGCTTCGTTCCGGTGCACAGGTCGTGATCCAGCATATCAGCTCCGGACAGTCCGTTGAACTGGTACGTACCTTTAAAGCTATGGGAGCAAATCTGCATGCAGAGGCAACTCCGCATCATTTCACTTTGACAGATGAAGCTGTATTAAAATACGGCGCACTTGCCAAGATGAACCCACCGCTTCGTACAGAAAATGACCGCCTTGCTATCATCGAAGGTCTCAAAGACGGTACGATCGATCTGATTGCTACAGACCACGCGCCACACAGTACGGAAGAGAAATCCCGTCCTATCACACAAACACCAAGCGGTATTATTGGTCTTGAGACTTCCCTTGCTCTCGGAATCACTTCCCTTGTACGTCCGGGACACCTGACATTAAGCCAGCTGATCGAGAAGATGACGATCAATCCTGCCAGCCTGTATCACCTTCCGTGCGGTTCTGTCGCAGAAGGAAAATCAGCTGATCTTGTACTGTTTGATCCTAATGAGAAATGGACTCCTGAGACTTATGCTTCTAAGTCTTCTAATTCTCCATTTACCGGATGGGAATTGTATGGAAAAGTAAAATATACAATCTGTGATGGAAAGATTGTATACAAGGATTAATCTAAGAGGTCCCCTGCAGAATCTTTCATTTCCGCAGGGGACCTCTTCTTTGCTCATTAATCCTCGATCGCTGTTACTGTATAATCTTTGTCTTCGACTGTCTTTTTCAGCACTTCATTACTGATTTCGGAATTCAGTGTCACAACTGCTGTTCCGGCCTCATGGCTGACTTCTGCTGTATCAACCTGCTCAAGTGCCTCGAGAGCTTTCTTCACAGCCGCCTCACAGTGTCCACACATCATTCCTTCGATTTTCATTGTCTTTGTCATCTTTGTCTCCTCCTTGTTTTCTGACTCATTTTTGTCTGCTAAGACAATATCTGAAACAGTATTTTCTGCTGTTTCTACCTTTTTCATCTTTCTTTTTCTGTCTTTGCTGGCATCGTACATTTTAAACAGATTCAGTCTCAATGCATTTGTTACTACACAGAAACTGGACAGGCTCATTGCCGCCGCTCCGAACATCGGATTCAATTTCCAACCAAAGACCGGGATCCAGATTCCTGCTGCCAGTGGAATTCCTATCGCATTATAGAAAAATGCCCAGAACAGATTCTCATGAATGTTGCGCAATGTTGCACGGCTCATACGGATTGCCGCCGGCACGTCACTTAACCGGCTCTTCATCAGCACAACATCCGCTGCATCGATTGCAATATCTGTCCCCGCTCCAATGGCAATTCCCATATCTGCCCTGGTCAGTGCCGGTGCGTCATTGATACCGTCACCTACCATCGCAACCTTTCCTTTTTCTTTCAGCTTGCGGATCACCTGTTCTTTTCCTTCCGGAAGAACACCTGCGATCACTTCATCCACACCTGCCTGCTCACCAATTGCCTTCGCTGTGCGCTCATTATCTCCAGTCAGCATAACAACATGGATTCCCATATTCTGAAGTTCTTTCACTGCCTGTGGACTATCTTCCTTGATCACATCCGCAACTGCGATCATGCCAAGGAACTGCTCATTCCTTCCAAAGAACAGCGGTGTCTTTCCTTGCTGTGCCAACCGTTCCGCCTGTTCTTTTATGCTGGCAGAAATCTTCATTTTGTCAGAAATGAATTTAAAATTGCCTCCGTACAGCCAGTCCTCTCCAAGTTTTCCTGACAGACCATTTCCCGGAACTGCCTGAAACTGTGTGATTTCACTTTTCTGCTCTGCTTCCCCATTTTCTTCTGCCTTTGCAAGAATTGCCCGGGCAAGCGGATGCTCACTTTTCTTCTCCAATGCATTTGCAAAAAATAATAATTCATGTTCTGTCATTCCGTCCGCAGGGAGCAGATCTGTCACCTTCGGTTCTCCACTTGTGATCGTTCCTGTCTTATCAAGTGCAACAATCTCCGTCTTTCCTGTCTCTTCCAGCGAAACAGCTGTCTTAAACATGATTCCATTCTTCGCGCCCATTCCATTTCCAACCATAATTGCAACCGGAGTGGCCAGACCTAATGCACACGGGCAGCTGATCACCAGAACAGAAATTCCCCTTGCAAGTGCAAATCCAACAGTCTCTCCGACAAGCAGCCATACGATCATTGTGACAACTGCAATAGAAATAACTGCCGGAACAAATACTCCTGACACTTTATCTGCTACTTTGGCAATTGGTGCTTTTGTTGCTGCCGCATCACTTACCATCTGAATGATCTGTGATAATGTCGTATCCTCGCCAACTCTCGTCGCCTCGCAACGCAGAAAACCTGACTGATTCATTGTAGCCGCAGACACTTTATCCCCTTCTGCTTTATCTACCGGTATACTCTCTCCGGTCAGGGCAGCTTCATCTACTGCACTGTTTCCTTCCAGAACAATTCCATCCACCGGAATATTCTCCCCCGGTCTTACAACAAACTGATCTCCTCTTCTCACCTGGTCAATCGAAACTTCCTGTTCTTTTCCATCACGAAGGAGCGTTGCTGTCTTTGGTGCGAGCTTCATGAGGCTTTTTAATGCATCTGTTGTCTTTCCCTTTGAATGCGCTTCAAGCATCTTTCCGACTGTGATCAACGTTAAAATCATTGCTGCTGATTCAAAATAAAATTCATGCATCAGCTCCATCACATGATCCATATCGCCTGCCGTCTGCGCTGCTGTCATAGCAAATAATGCATACACGCTATATCCATAAGATGCACCTGCACCAAGTGCAACCAGCGTATCCATATTTGGTGCTCTATGAATCATGCCTTTCCATCCACTGATAAAAAACTTCTGATTGATCACCATAACGATTGTCGTTAACAGGAGCTGCGCCAGCCCCATCGCCACATGATTCCCTTCCAGAAATACCGGAAGTGGCCAGCCCCACATCATATGCCCCATTGACAGATACATGAGCGGAATCAAAAAACACAAAGAAGCGATCAGACGCCTTTTCATCTTCGGTGTCTCCCTGTCTTTCAACGCATCTTCCGCACAGTTCTGCCCACTTTGATTCATCCCATGCCCTTCATTCTTTGCAGATTTCAACGTTGCCCCATATCCAGCTTCCTCAACGGCCGCAATGACCGCATCTACTGTTGCTGTGCCTTCCACTCCCATGGAATTCGTCAGAAGACTGACTGAACAATTCTCAACTCCGGGGACTTTCCCAACCGCCTTCTCAACACGGGCACTGCAGGCTGCACAACTCATTCCCGTCACATTATATTGTTTCATCTTATTCCTCCTTCAAGTTGTGATCCGGACTTTTTGTGCCAGATCTCTCTTCAGATCTTTTATCGCATCAATTTCTGAAGTGTCGTCACGAGCTCGTCAATCGTTTCATCTTTTCCATCCCGGATATCATCTGCCACACATGTCCGGATATGGTTTGCCAAAAGCACTTTATTGAAACTATTCAGAGCCGCATTCACCGCAGATACCTGAATCAGAATATCCGGACAATACACGCCTTCTTCAACCATCCTTCGAACTCCCCTGACTTGTCCTTCAATTCTACTCAGACGATTCATCAGATCTTTATATTCTTTTTCCGGGCGGTCCTTTGTCTTGTGACAACATCCCGGACAGACTTTCTTTTCTTCCATTGTATTTCTCCCGTCGTATAACCCCCAGGGGGTATATTTTCTAATTATTAATATATACCCCCTACAGGTATATTTCAAGTGCTTTTTAACAAAAAGTTACTGTTCATGCTACGTACGGTTGCTGCTTACGCTATATGCGGCCGGCAACAACAAAGAAGCTGTCATGGAACATTTCACAATTGTATCTATGTTCCATGCAGCTTCTCTGCAATCCATTCTTATGTTCGTTATTATATTTCCTGACAAATCTGTCTTATTCTACACTCTTGAGTGATTCAACCATGTTAATCTTCTTTAACTTAAAATACATCACTCCATTGACAAACAAAGAAAAGGCCACTGTCAGAAGAAAGGCATACAGGAAACTTGGTGGATCGATATTTCGTCCAAACATAACCGAATCAATCTCCACTGTCTCAACAATAAAGCGGTGCAGAATTTTTCCGATCAACAATCCTGCCAGTGCCCCAATCAAGGTCAGCAGGATATTCTCTCTGTAAACATAAGAAGAAACTTCCTTGTCATAAAATCCAAGTACCTTTAATGTTGCCAGTTCTCTCTTGCGCTCTGTAATGTTAATATTATTCAGATTATACAGCACTACAAATGCTAGCATTCCTGCTGAAATAATCAATACAACAATCACGATGTCCAGACTCTCCAGCATATGATCCACCTGCTTTTTCAGGCTTGTCGTATAGCTGATGCTAAGTGTTCCATCACACTTCATTATATTTTCGCCGACATCCTTTGCCTCCTCTGTTGTACGGTCCTGAGTTCTATAATAAATTGAATTATAGGCCGGAGCCTCACCGAATGTCTTTTCATAGACTTCAGATGTCATATAGAGATAATGTCCCATATAGTTCTCACAGATTGCGCTGATCAAGACTGTTTTCTCTCCATCATCTGTATCAATCGTTAATTTATCACCAACATTGACTTCCAGCAGTTTCGCTACTTTTTCAGTCAGGATTGCTCCTTTATCATCCAATGAATAAATTTCTTTTGTCTTCCGATCCCGGATCACGACAAACTTTTTGAATGCTTCTACATCTTTTGGTACATCTAAATAAACTTCCTGAGAAGACTCTCCTGAACTGACCTCAATATTTTTCAAAAGATTTTCTGCAGTCACTGATACCTTCTTATCCGTATCCAGTTCTTTCTGAACCTCAATTCTCTCTTCTTCTGTCACATCTTCCTTTAAAATAACGTCTCCATCATAAAGCTGAATCTGTTCGTATTGAAGCGGAACGATTGCTGAAATAGAATCTTTTAATCCAAAACCAAACAACATCATGCCCATACAACCGCCAATTCCAAATACTGTCATGAAGAAGCGTTTTTTATACCGCACCAGATTACGCACGGTCGATTTCCATGTAAAATTCAGATTTTTCCAGATAAACGGAACTCGTTCCAGAAATACTCGTTTTCCCTGTTTTGGTGTCGGCGGACGCATCAATTCTGCTGCCTGCTCTCGTAATTCTTTCATACATGAGAACAGTGTTGCGATTACTGTACATGCAAGTGCCGCTGCACATGCTGTTACAGCATAATACAAATTATACGGGATCACAACATCATACATATGACGATACAAGATCTTATATGCAGTGATAATGATATATGGAATTATCTTTTCTCCAATCAGAATTCCGAAAACACCACCGGTTAATGTCGCAAGGGTCGCATACCAGAGATATTTTCCAACAATTGAAGCATTTCCATATCCGAGAGCCTTCAAAGTACCGATCTGCGTTCTCTCCTCCTCTACCATTCGTGTCATTGTTGTCAGACTGATCAATGCTGCAACAAGGAAGAAAATGAGTGGGAACACTTTACCGATTGCCCGCATACGGTCTGCATTATCTCCGTATCCACTGTATTCTGTCAGATTGTTCCGATCATAAACATACCACTTTGGCTTTTCAAGATCATCAATCTTCTGCTGTGCTTTCGCAAGCTCTTCTTTTGCTTCTGTAATCTGCCGCTCTCCATCTTCAATCTTCTTCTGAGCTTCTATACGACCTTCCTCATACACTGCCCAACCGTCTTCCAGCTCCTTTGTTCCGCTGCTTAACTGCTGCTGTGCCTCCTCAATCTTCTTCTGTCCCTCACTGATCTGCTGC
>OLVT01002385.1_pt1 | contig 13068 bp, 7 predicted proteins | sample 1673241 | NCBI WGS metagenome assembly OLVT01 (sample SAMEA3178936, study PRJEB25190) | human gut metagenome | biome: human gut; feature: human-associated habitat; material: faeces | place: Austria | collected 2013 | reverse complement strand
CGCCGAGCGCCACGGCCAGCGCGCCCGCGCCGAGCGCCGCAAGGGCGAGCAGCTTCGCCGCGACGGCGCGCCCGCGCGAGGGGACCGCCGTGAGGTTGGCGAGGCGCCCGGCAGCGCGCTCCTCGTCCACGGCGAGCCCGCAGACGATGGCGGACATGAGCGGCATGAGGGCGCCGAGGAACTGGGCGTAGGCGTCCGCGCCCAGCGCCGGGTCCCATCGGGTTATGGAGAAGTACTCGCCGCAGGCAAGACCGGCTGCCAGGCCGCAGACGAGGTGCACCGCCGTGAGCGGGGAGCGCGCCAGGCGCAGGGCCTCGGAGAGCAGGGCCCGCGGGAGAGTCATGCGCGGCGTCGGGTCGGAGAGTCGCGTCATGGCCATCACCTCTCCTCGGAGCGCGCGAACCAGGCCGCGCCCGCCGCCGTGAGCGCGGCGAACGCGAGCGCGCAGACCGCAAGGCCCGCCAGTGTGAGCATGCCGTCCGCCGCGAGCGCCCCGCCGAGCGCCATGTCCGCCGCGAGAGGCTCGCCGCTCGGCAGCACGGGGATGAAGCTCGTGGGGATGACCATGCTCGCCGACGGCGGAAAGAGCTGCGGCAGCGGAATCAGCGACCAGGCGAACCCACCCATGAGCTGCGCGGCGAGCGGGCAGAAGATGCCCGCGAGCATGCCGAGCCGCGCCGTGAGGAAGAGCCCTGCGGGGATCATCCACGCCGCGGTCACCGTGTTGACGAGCGCGCAGAGGAGCATCGTGAGCGTGCCCGCGACCGTGAGGCCCTGCGAGGAGAACGCCGATCCCGCGAGGTAGATGCCGAAGACCACGAGGTTCGAGAGCGCGCAGAGCGCGAGGCACCAGAGCGCCTTGGCCCACCAGGCGCGCCTAAGCGGGAAGCCCAGGCCCAGAAGCCCCCGCATCCGCGTGCGCGCGTCCGCCCGCGCGACGCACGCCACCACGAGCGAGAGAGACACGGGCAGGAAGAGCGCGTACCAGTAGTTCCACGCGCTGAAGATCTGCACGCCCCGGTAGGGCATCGCGCCGAGCAGCGGCATCGGCAGCGCCATGAGCACGGCCAGGCGAACCGGTGCCGCGTGGCGCGACTTCAGGGCCTCGGCGCGCAGGCCCGCGAGCAGGCCGCCTTTCTCGCCCGTCATGCCGCCACCTCCCCGCGCGCTCGACGCCCCTCCCGGCAGACGCTCATGAAGAGTTCCTCGAGGTCCTGCCCGGACCGAAGCGCATCCTCGTAGGCGAGGCGCCCCCCGTAGATGATGCCGATGGTGTCCGCCATCTGCTGCACCTCGGAGAGGATGTGGCTCGAGACGATCACCGTCGTGCCCGCCGCCGCGAAGCCGCGGATCTGGTCGCGCAGCTCCTCGATGCCGATGGGGTCGAGGCCGTTGGTGGGCTCGTCGAGCACGAGCAGGCGTGGCCGGGCGATCAGCGCCAGCGCGAGCCCCAGGCGCTGCCGCATGCCCATCGAGAAGCGCCCGGCGCGCTTCTTCCCGGTGTCCGCGAGGTCCACGGCGGCGAGCACCTCATCTACGCGGCTCTCGGGAAGGCCCAGCAGCGTGGTGCGCACGCGCAGGTTCTCGCGCGCGGTGAGGTTGGGGTAGAGCGGCGCCTCTTCGATGAGGCTGCCGATTGCGTAGAGGTCCTCGCGGCGCCAGGCGTGCCCGGCAAAGAGGATCTCCCCGGCCGTCGGCCGCAGCATCCCGCAGATCATCTTGAGCGTTGTCGACTTGCCGGCGCCGTTGGGGCCGAGCAGCCCGTACACCTCGCCCTCGCGGATATGAAGGCTCACGTCGGCTACGGCGTCCTGCGCCTGGTCGCCGCTGCCGAAGCGCTTGGTGAGCCCGCGCGTCTCGAGCATGTAACCCATGGGTTCGTCCTTTCTCTTCCGGGCGCGCGGGCCGAGTCGCCGTGCCCGCGCGCCTTACCTTTCGGGTTCACCATCCATGGTGGGGCGCGTTTCTAACGAAGCTGTAACGGCCGTTGGGCTCTTTTGGCGCCAGCCCTTCTCGACCCGTACGCCACTCATGGTATGTTTATCGCGATAACAAGGACGGAGGTGCCCGTGGCACGCAATAAGTACCCGGAGGAGACGGTCGAGAAGATTCTCGACGTTGCCGAGCGGCTCCTCGTGGAGCGCGGCTACGAGCACACCACGATGATCTGAAGAGCAATACGCTAAACCGAAAAAGGCAAACCCTGGAGACGCGATTTTCGCCATAACGAGCAAGAATATCGAAGATGTCTGCACACCATTGGCGTAGGAAGGGGAACAGCCGGTTGCAATCAGCCTGAAATAAGGCGACGATCGGGATCCTCTAACTCGGATTTCCCGCTCGGTTTCTAAGGCGCTTAGAGCCGGCTCATAGGGACGAAAACAAAGCCACCCGCGACGATTCTTTCAGTCATCGCTCTTGCATATCCCGTCTGACCTGCGGGAATGCAAGACGATAAAACCGCTGGCTACGATTCACTTTGCCAAACGGGTGTCGAAGAGGATAGTCGGCTGTTTTGGCGTTCATATCGGACGTTTCAGGGCCTCAAAACCAACCCGTTTTTGTCCCCGGGACAAAAATGAAACTGCGGGCTCGCGGTTTCGAAATAGTTTGCGTATTTGTCCCAGGGCTTGTCCCAAACGCCTACGTGAGGACATGCGGAGGGATTCGGCGGCAAGGTGGACAAAACCGACAACCAAACTAGACCCAATTGGAATGGCGCCGCAACAAACGAGCGTGAAAGAGTGGGAGTAATTCCGCACAAAAATGTGCTACCTGTCGGAGGTGCCTTGCTGTATCGCAAGGCACCTCATTTTGCTGTTGGTTTCAAGATTTTAGCGCAAGCCGTCGGCATTGCGCGATTGTTTGAGCTGGGAAAACAATGCCTTTATGTATCGTTCGACCTTATTTGCGCACCATGTCACAACCCTGTATAGCTTCAATTGAGGCTTTCTCTTAATCAAATTGATCCGAATTAACCATCGTACTTTGGTACCCATTTTGTACCCAGCGTTTCTCACTGGTACCCATCTCTATCATTCACTTGGCCTTTTGCTTATTACGTGTTACTAAGCTCTTTCAAGTGAAGCACCAAATTTTGCAACAACTTCGTCCGAAGCTCGGTCTGAAATGGGTTTTCCCATTGCCTCTTCGATTAAATCAAGAAAAGCCTTGGCCCTTGCAATGAAATAAGAGTCAAAGTCGTTAGAAATAAACGCGTCAAAATCTACAAGGTGCGATTTAATTCGAGATTTCAACTCCTCTTGCGAGGCATTTGGGCATTCCCTGCAGATTCGCTGAAAGTACTCGCTTGGTGCCTTGCCGCCTATGGTTCTATTCGTCGACGGCAAAAGCGGCGTTTTATTGACAATGGAATTCCATCGCGTCCTGTCGAGCCCCATCTTTATGCAATACGCTTCGGGAAAGATGTGGTGAATGTCGGGTCGTTTCGCCATGACCTCAAAGGCGTTAGTCGGTTGACCAGAAATGAAATCCCTGCAATTCTTCCGGTAGATAAGCGCCATGATTCCTTTATAGGCAGCGCTGTTCCTTGTCTGTAGCCCTAGCAAACGCGGCGTCTGGAAGTAAGCAGCGTTGACAGTGCGCATCTGAGAGCCGCTTCCGTCAATCGCCGCAGCAAGGTCTTCCATATCATTCGCGTAGCGAGTCTCATTTGCTCCGCCATACATCTCGCCCAGGATGCCGCACCATAGCCAGCGATGAAGAGCATCTTTGGTTGTCTGTTTATTCGCAAGACCAGAGCTCTTCGCATGCGCAAACGCACATGCGAGTGGTATGAGCTGCGTGGAATATGGCAAATCGCGAGCTCGGAAGATGTGTTCATTGACTATAAGGAATTCAGCGGCTAGAACAAACCCCTCTTGAACTGTGTCGGCATACAGCTTATAGCTATCGAGATCAAGAGCAAGCACATCCTTCTTCTTGCAACCGACGAAGCCTTTTCCATCCTGCTTTGCCATGAAGCTCGCATACAGCGTCACAGCAGTGAGAAAAGTGGTCGCGTCGAGCTTGTCCAGAATGTCGGTAACGACCCTCTGGTCTTCCTTTATGCGCCAGAACCTCTTTTCCCAGTCATCGCGCAAGCGGAAACCATCCATCGCGAAGGAGGCTGTTACTAGCTCGAATACGGTGAGCGGCACCCCGCCGGTGTTGACGTTCTCGAAAACCCTGCACACGGCTTCCCTTGGCGTCGCCTTGCTCAACGTTATAACGGGAAGTCGGTAGGATTCGATGGTATCGAGTACCTCGTGCTGGAACTCGTTGAACAACGACTCCTCGGGGCTGTCGAAGCCGTACATCCGCACTATCCCTTTGTACCAAGACTGCCTTTCGCTGGCATCGAAGGCGATGTTCAGCGGAAACATCATTTGCTCGATCTCTTTCTCCCGGGTGGAGATGTCAAGCAGGATGTCTCTGCCGATATTCTGCGTAACAATTCGGTTCGCGGGCACCGAGACGATCGCATCGACACGATCGACGCCGTCGTCGAGGCACGCCCTAATGTCTGCATAGTAGAACAGGCGACGCTCGTCGCCTCTGGCGTTCTTGGTATGAACGGGTTTCTTACAGCATAGGGAAAGATACAGGGAGGTTAGACGCTGCTGCCCATCGAGCACAAGTTTATCTGGCTCGACCGTTTCGGCATCGATTTCGACCCCGGCAAAGCAGCGCCGCTTGAGCTTAAAGTCTCCGCCATTTTCCAAGCACATCACCGCGCCCATGGGGTAGGCCATAGTTAAGCTCGCGATGATTCCTTTTATGCGGTCGTCGTCCCAAGTCCAATCGCGCTGAAAATCAGGGAGCTGGTAACGTCCTTTTGAGACATCGCGAATCAGCTCGCTGATGTCGTCGTCATGAGATGTTGGCGCATTCTTTGCCATTTGCTTCAGCCTTTCTTTTGGCACCAGCGGATAGCCTATTCATGAGTTAGTTCGACGAATCTTTTGACAGAGCTTTCGCTAACGCTGTAAACGATGCGAGCTGTTTTTCGCTTAATCCTCTATCAAAAAGTGCATTCGAGATTGTCTTTTCTTCCTTGTCTCCGATTTCTCCCTTGATGAAAATTCGGTCGGCTATCTTGTAGGTAATGTCCCTCTTGTCTTCTTCGCTAAGGTTCGCAATGAAAGGCCGGTATTCCCTAAGCGTCAGCTCGGTACGTCTTGCCGCTTTGGCTTCCCGCTGGTTATAGGTACCACGTTTGAAGAGAAAACCGGAAACGGTGAACGAAGCTACGGAAACAGCGAGCTTAAACACCGACGCAGACGTCTCGTCGGCATGCAGGCCGGCGAGAGCGAATGCGACCAAGCCGATGCCGATGACGGCGAACAGGATTGCTGAAATATCGTAAACCCAAACAGCCTTCTCTTTGTCTTTTGCATACTTGGCATAGTCCGTCGTCATAGCTTTGCCGCTGATGGAATTAGCAGTATTCTCAACTTCGTGAAGAATTTGCTCAACATCAGCCTTAGTCTTATCGAGGCTCTGTTTATATTCGTCTTCAACTGCGGCGAGGCTTGAGCGGGCTTTATCAGCGCATTCTTTAACCTCCGATTCAAACTCGTCGCCCAGCTCGTCTCGACACTTTTCGAGTTGCGTCTTGGACTCGCCTATCGTCTCGACATACGATGACTTCAGTTTAACGAGTCCAGCTTCGTATTCATCCTTCTTCTCTTGGAACTGCCGGGAGAGCTCCTCGACCTTGTCGGCAGCTTCTCGCGCTGAAGCAATCTTACTCGTCGCTTCGTCAATGAAGTCGTCGTAAGTTGATTTCGAAATATCAGCAACCTTGCGACCATTGTTCGCGGGCCATTCTGAAGAGAGCGTCGCAAGACAAGCATCGACATACTGATCTATCGTTGAAGCGTTGTTTGGATTTGGTATCCATGATGCGACGTTGCTCAGTCTGTTATTCAGATCGTCAAGCGAGCGCTCCTGCACGTAAAAGGGATTCGTTGAGTCTCTGCGCTTATCCAGATCATGAAGCAGATGGAGAAGATAGCCCCTGGTCCCTGACGGCAGATTTCCTAGATCCTCAGATGCAAGTATGCCCTTTACGTTATCCCATAACGGATGATTTTGATAACGTGCTTTGTCTTTCATTATGCATCGGCCTTCCAGGCGAAAGGCCAGTTGGCGGGTTGCGGAAGCTCGGATACCAGCGGCAGTTGATCGATTATCTCCATGGTTTCCATAGAGACACGAATGAGCTTCTCGATGAGGTCGACGATGTAGCGCGGGTCGTCGCTGTACTCGTTGGGGTCGTTGACGATGCCGGACGCCTTGTCGGTCTTCACTTGGTAACGGTCGATCACCCATTCCAGCGGGCTTCTACCGTTAACGGTGTAGCGTTGAGCAGCCTCGGGGATGTCCTTAATCACGAGGTTCTCGTTGTAGATAAGAACGGTATGGTCGTCGACCTTCTTGCCTGTTTCGGAATCCTTGCGCTTGCCCCATTTGATCTTCTGAACCGGCCCCGGCAAAAGCGATGAGCCCACTTCCTTAACTGGCCAGGGCTCAATCGCTTCATAGCCCAGGTGAAGCTTGGCAAGGGCTCGACCTGCAGCGCAGAACTCACGGAAGTTGCGCGACAAGGGGATGCGCGGAAGCTCCTTTTGAAGGTTAGCCCCAAAACGGCTGCGGTATTCAGGCGAATGAAGAATGCCATACACGTAGTAGAAGATGTCGACCTTGTTCACTTCAAAGCGCTCGTTGCTGTTTGCCAGCTTTGAAGGCAAGCCGTCTTTCTTCGCCTGTTCGATGGTGCGGCCGCCGTTGGCGCCGTAAGCGTTCGGATATGCAGCGCGGAAGGTCTTGAGTGCTTCATCGGTGATGGCATCGTGACGGATGTATTGGCCCTTCCTTGCGCCATCTTCAGCGAACAACCTCCCAAGGCTTTCCTTCTCCTCGTACCAATACAAGGGGAAGCACTGAGTATCACCTACGTAGTGGTAGTCCGGGAGCAAATCTGTCAGTAGAGCGGAATATTTGTCTCCGCCCGTTACGGCAATCAATAAGTTTTCTTTGCCTCCGGGGAAAAACTCCGGCTGCTTATAGACACAGTTGTTCATTTGCCTATTGAAATAGAGCCATTGTTTGCAAAAAGGCCTATATGATGCGTGCGTGCAGCAGCTCTCTTCAAAGCAAGCTTTCTTACCGAGTCTTAGGTCGTTCTTCAACTCGCGCGTCCAACTTATTTTTGTCGCATCGTTTTCTACAAAGTCATCAACGGGCTTGCCATTCCCGCTTAATTCGTAGCGTCTCTGCTCGTCATTATAAAAAGATGTCATTGCTGCCATGTTGGTTAGAACCTTATGGCAACAGTAATTCGTTGTCCAGGGATCACGGTTCGTTTTAACCCCGCTGGAATATATTTCGAAAACACCGGACGGTTCCTTATGTTTCTCTAGCCCTAACGGTGCGAACTCGTACCATGAGTCGTCGCGCTGATTGAGCCAGTCACCATGTCGATCGGGTTCGATGACGTCCCATTCGAAAGGCTCGCCCAAAACGGCGCTTGCCACGATAGAGAGCTTCTCCTCGCGCGTAAAGTAATCGCCGATGTCGTGGTAGCGGATGACGCCATGTTCTTTCGAATCCGGGTTCTTCACCAGGATGGTGATGGCAACAGGAGTACGCGAGCCCGACCCGAAGATTTTGCCGCCCTCTTTTCGAGATTGCTCGCCCTGGGTGCGCTGGTTGCCCCTGAGATTGAACACGTAAATCGAATTGAACTCATCGACAAGGGTCTTGCGGAAACCGTCCATAGCCTGACCGTCGAGCCATCCGCCGTTCGTGACGAACGACACGATGCCCTTATCTTCGATGCGATCGGATGCCCAACGGAACGCACGGATGTACGAGTCGTAAAGCGAGTTCTTAAGAGTCGCTTCCGAGCGAGCAGCGTAAGTATCGCGAATCTCTGCATCGAGTGTCGGGTAGCTCATGTTCTTAGCGTTATCGTTCTCGCTCTTCTGACCAGCAGAGTACGGTGGATTGCCCACGATGACGTCGATGGGCGTCTCCATCTGACGCAATATTCGTTCAGTGTTCTCCGAGAACACCTTGGCGTCTATGGTGTCGCCGTCCTCGTGCATCTGGAACGTATCAGTGAGCACGCCTCCCTCGAAGGGAACGTATTCCTGCGGCATGCGAGAATGGTATGCATGCTCGATGTTGATGGTGGCAATGTAATAGGCAAGCAGCAGAATCTCGTTGCAATAGATCTCGCTCGCGTACTTGTTCGGCAGCTTTTCGGTCGGGATGAGCTCCTCATCCTGCAGCAAATTCACGACGAAGGTACCCGTGCCCGTAAACGGATCGAGGATGCGCACGCCCTCGTCGGCCAGACATTTGCCGAACTCCTTCCTTAAGATTCGGTCAGTAGCGTGCAGGATGTAGTTCACCACCTCGTTGGGGGTATAGACGATGCCCATCTTCTCAGACGTGGCTTTGAACGCCTGGCTGAAGAACTTCTCGTAAAGTTCCTTAATGATCTTTTGCTTGCCGGCGTCGCTTCGGATAGCCTCGGCGCGCAGGCGCACGCTGGAGTACAGTTCGGCCAGCTCGCGCTTCTCGGACTCGGTCTCGATGCCGTAACCACGGAGCGTCGCCACCATGGATTCCATGGCGATTGAGACGGGGTTCGACTTCGCGAACTCGGCTTCCGAGAACAGCGCGTCGAACACGGGCAGCGTGATCATGTGCTGCGCCAGCATCTCCACGGCCTCGTCTTCGGTGATGCCGTTATTGAGGGAGTCTCGTAGACCGCGCAGGAAGACAACGAACTCAGCCAATGCCGGGCCGCCGTCCAAAACCAGCTCGCCCACGCGCTCGATGTGGCGCTTTGCGATGTCGCCGATGTCCTTGGCCCAGTCTTCCCAATACACCTTGTTGCCGCACTTCTTCACGATGACGGCGTTCACGGCCTCCTGCAGCTCTCGATCGGAGAAATCCATTTTCATCTGGCCGGGATCGCCGGGCGTGCTCTCTTGCCCGTCTTCGCCCGCGTTTCCACCCGCACCAGAACCGCTATTCTGGCCTTTGCCCTTATTCTTATCGACGTTGATGACCTGCACCACGGAAGTGGTCGCCATGTCGTATTGCAGCGAGTTGACGCCGCCCTCGAGTCGCTCGTCATGGCTTCGCAGGGCCTGCACTATCTCCCACACGACTTTGAAGGCATCGGTGTTGTCCAGCGCCTCCTCGGGCGTATAGCCTGCGGGGATGACCACGGGGAGGATGATGTATCCGTAGTCTTTGCCTTCGAAGCGGCGCATGACGCGCCCAACTGCCTGAACGACCTCCACGCGGGACTTCTTAGGCTGCAGGAACATGATGGCGTCTAGGTTCGGCACGTCCACGCCCTCGGAAAGGCAGCGTACGTTGGAGAGGATGTGGCACCTCTCTTCGCTGGTGTCTGCGAGCCAGGCGAGCTTGTCCTTGCGGTTCGCCATGTCCATGGTACCGTCGACGTGCTGCACTGCGCATTCCATGCCGGGAATGTCGTTGCCCTGCTCGCGCTCGTAGTCTATGTAGGCCTTGACCGTTCGCTCGAAGTACTCGGAGATGCGCCTGGACTCGGGGATGGTCGAGCAGAAGGCGACGGCGTTCTTCAGCGGGTGGCCGCTGCCGTCCTTCTTGCCCTGGTCCGCCAAGCCCTTCCAGCATCCGATGACCTTAGCGGCATCGGTGATCTTGAAGCCCTCCTCGTCGGCCATGGCGCGCTGGTACACCTCGCTCACCACGTCTTCCGAGACGGTGAGCGCGATGACGCGATAGTCTGTGAGCAGCCCCTCGTCCACGGCGCGGCCGAACGAGAGGCGGTAGAACACCGGGCCGAACTTCTCCTCGTCGTCCATCGACGAGACCTCGTAGCTCTCGGTCTTCGCCTGCACGCGGGCCTTGTCGCCGTAGATCTTCGGCGTGGCGGTCATGTAGACTCGCTTCCTCGCCGAGACCAGGCGGTTGTCGTGCACCTTGGTGAACGCGCTCTGCTCGGTGAGGTCGTCCGAGGCGGCGGAAGCGCCGGTGGTGCGATGCGCCTCGTCGCAGACGATGAGGTCGAACGGGTCGAGCCCCATGCGCTGGGCATCGGAAACCACCTGGATGGATTGGTAGGTCGAGAACACGACGTTCACGCCCTGCGTGCGGTCGAATCGCTTTATCTGCTTGTGCAATGCCGCCGGGTCTGTGGTGGCGGGATACGGGATATCGGAAAGGGATGATTCCCAAGTGTCGCCCTCGGCGTTGGAGGCCGTCTCGTCCGAGCAGACCACGGCGCAGCGCAAATCGCGCTTCGACTGGTTGGCCCATACGCGCATCGTTTGCGCTACAAGCGAGATCGACGGCGCCAAAAACAGCACGAGAGACCCTTCGGGGAGCATCTCCTCAGTGAGGCGCAGAGATGTGATTGTCTTGCCCGTGCCGCACGCCATGATGAGCTGGCCGCGATCGTGTTGCTGGAATTTCTGGAGGCAGGCGTCGATGGCCTCGCGCTGATGCGGCAAGGGTTCCTTGAACGAGCGCTTGCCTACGGCCTTGCCCTCAACGAAGGCGTCCCAGTCCACATCGGACTCTGCCATACTGTCGGCGAAAAGGCGCACCGTGCCGTACTGCGTGGCAGTCTTGTCCAGGTTCGGGCCGAAGTCCTCGCAGGTGGTGATTATCATGTTGTGCGCGTAGTCGTCGGTTGCGCTTGCCTTGGTGTAGAAGGTAGCGACGTCTCGGAGGTCGAGCGTCGCCTTCTGGTAGCACTTGCACTGGATGGCCCAATACGTGCCGTCCTCCGCGTCTTGGGCGACCAGGTCGATGCCCAGGTCTGCGCCGTCATTTGTGGGAGCCTCCTTCCACATCCAAACATCGCTGAAGCGCTGCGCGTAAACAGGGTCGTTCGTAAGGTAGTAGCGGCTGGCGCGTTCGAACTTGTCGCCCTTGTCCCGCTCCGATTCGCAAGTGTCGCGAATCCAGTCAACGACTTCGTATATGGTGCGGGATCCCCCGTTCGCCCAATTGACGGCAGGCCGCGCATGCCGGGGCGCGTAGCCCAAGATGTCGCTTTCCACCATGGAAAGGAAGGCCTCGTCGATATCAAGCACGGACATCGACCAAGACTTCTGAAGCCAAGGGTTGAAGAGACCGATGCGCGTCACCGCCTTGAACTCATCCTTGTTGGAACGAAGCCCCATGAGGTAGTACAGCAACACCTGCATGGTGCTCTTGCTCGTAGGCTCGCTCTTGGACACTTTGAGATCCCATAGGGTGTCGCCGCAGATGTAATCGCCGTCAGCCGCGATGGCATCGTCGGTATAAGCGCCTTCGAAGGTAAACCCGGATGCAGTCTGTTCCCCAAACGCATCGAAGAAGGCCTTCGTCCGCAAGATGAGGTTACCGACATCTGCAATGGTCTGCCTATCGGGGTTTATTTCGGAGACAGGCCTGTATGCGGATAATCCTGCGCGAAACGCCGAATCGAAGCCGGATAATTTACAGAGTGAAACGATGCTTTTTTCGTCAAGCTCCCCTGACCGCAGCGCCACCGGGTCAATCTCTGCGAGAAGAGACTCAGCGACACCGGAAGCTCCGACCATCGCCGCGCCGACCATGGCAACTCCGAAGGCGTTCGCAGGGTCGTCCCCCAAAGCAATACGTGTTCCGTAATCCACGGCAAGCCCCACAAGCGAAGGAGCGATGCTGTAATCTCCTACGACGCGAAAATCATCGGAATGCATCTTCGTGTCAAAATCGGAAAGCGGGAGATAACCGCCACGCGGCTGTTTGATGCTCGTTAATAATCCAGTAACGGACGCTGCCATTCTACGCATCCCTTCTCGTAAGGTCATCAATCAGCTGTTCGCGCACATATGCGGAGAAACTCATGCCCTTTAGCGCCGCCTTTTCTTTAGCGGCATCGCGTAGAGTCTCCGGTATCCTGATGGTAATGGCGGCGGGCCGCCCGCTCACCAGATGTTCCCTTATGTCGGTTTGACTGGCGTCTTCTCGCAGCAAATCCAAATAGCCCATGGAAACCATCCTTGTGATGCAAAGTGCAATACAGGAGATGATTTTAGCATCATGTCATCATTTTAGTATTACCGAAAGCCCCTCCAACCTGCGAAAGTGATTAGGATGTCTTCAAACGTAGTCGTATTTCGGCGTTTACGGCAACGGCGTAAACGCGGTGATTAAATGGCGCTTGGCACACATGACCAGCCCAAACCCGTGGCAGGCTTGCCTGCCAGCACACCCACCGTAGGCGGAACCCTTATCCTGCATCAGCACCTCCAAGGGGCTGATATATCCCATACGCCCGACCGGCGCGGAGGTTGAAAACGGGGATTCCCAAGGGCACGCCCTTGAGCGCGATGGGGCCAGGGGAAGCGGCGCGAGCTTCCCCCGACCGCCTTGCCAGCCTTTAACGATGAGGCCAAGAAGATGCGGAGCACGAAAAAGGCCCGCCGAAGCGGGCCTGCCCAGAAAGGGCTTCAAAGGAGGCTAAGCCTCTCCCAGGGCGTTGATATGATGTCGAATCATGGCCTTCCCGTCATCGAAGATCACAAGGGCGACCTCGTCGAAGCGAATTCGACCGTCGGGAATCGACTCGCCTTGTCGTTCGAACCAGGCGATGGCATCGGCTTCCGCCGCCTTCCGGTCCATGACCCCAGCGGGAAGCCCCCTCTCCTTCGACTCTCTGGCGACAACCCTTGCGAAAACGATGTCGCCGTTATCTGCTGAAATCTGTATCTAACACAGAACCGTTGACGGTTTGATTTCCGTTCCGGATACCATTCGTGACGGAGGATTGGAGGCGGATATGGGTTCACCATCGCCCAAGTACACGCCCGAGTTCAAGCAGAAGGCGGTCGTGATGGCCGGGCCTTCACGAAACGACCATGAGCTGCATGCTCTGGCTGCGAGCTAAGTCCCTGAAAAGTAAAAGGCGCCCATGTGGGCGCCTGCCTAGGAGCGAAGTTCGTTCGGTTGTGGTTGAAATGATTGTCTTCCGCGGTGCTGTCGTCCGGGGTCCGGCATCTGTCGTTCGCCTCTTCTGTC
>OLVT01002379.1_pt1 | contig 13106 bp, 9 predicted proteins | sample 1673241 | NCBI WGS metagenome assembly OLVT01 (sample SAMEA3178936, study PRJEB25190) | human gut metagenome | biome: human gut; feature: human-associated habitat; material: faeces | place: Austria | collected 2013 | reverse complement strand
GCATCTGCAGGATATACTGCTTATTTAATTGTCCGCAGGTAAATGAGCCGGATGCGTAAGCTTACTTGCGGTTTTGAAGAACTTAGTTTAAGTGTACTTGAAATAGAAGGGAATGTCAAGGGTGCAGGGGCGCGCATTGCTTCAGCCTTTTTTGCATGCGCTTTACCTCTGCTAAAAAATCATCCGTTTGGCAACAAACTTTTCACAAAAAATATGTATCACTATTTGTCAATAGCCCATATTTAGTGTATAATAAAGTAGAGAGTATGTGTGCGGACACAGTATCAAATTCAATTTCTACATTTGTACGGAAGAATGTAAAATAAAAAATGGAGGTGTATTTTTTTTGGGTAAATTTCAACATAAGGTCCAGATTATCCCGCTGGGTGGTTTGGGCGAAATTGGTAAAAATATGACGGTATTCCGTTACGGGGATGACATGATCCTGATTGATGCAGGCCTGATGTTCCCTGAAGACGATATGCTCGGAATTGACTTGGTTATTCCCGATATTACATATTTGGTTGAGAATAAAGATAAAATTAAGGGTATCTTTCTGACACATGGTCACGAGGACCATATCGGTGCGCTGCCCTATGTTATGAAACAAATTGATTGTCCCGTTTATGGTACCGCACTTACTCTGGGTATTTTACAAGGCCGCTTGAAGGAAAACGGTGTAGGCAACGAAAACCTGCACGTAGTAAAACCCGGTGACAAGATTAACGCCGGTGCCTTTAAGCTCGATTTCATCCGCGTAAACCACAGCATTCCCGACGCTGTTGCTATCGCGATTACTACTCCTATCGGTGTTATTATCCACACCGGTGACTTCAAAATCGACCACACTCCTGTTGACGGACAGGTTATGGAATTCAATAAATTTGCCGAATACGGCGACCGCGGTGTACTGTGCCTGCTGGCAGACAGCACCAACGCCGAGCGCCCGGGCTTCACTCCCAGCGAAAAAATGGTTGGCCAGACCTTTGACGAGGAGTTCCGCTATGCTAAGCACCGTATTATAGTAGCAACCTTCTCCTCTAACGTACATCGTATCCAGCAGGTTATTGATACTGCTGTGAAGTACGACCGTAAGGTAGCAGTTATCGGCCGCAGCATGGTGAATGTTGTAAATATCGCTAAGGAGCTGGGTTATCTGAAGGTTCCCGAGGGCGTTTTGATTGATATTGACGAAACTCATAACTATACGCCGGAAAAGGTTGTTATTATCACTACCGGCAGTCAGGGCGAGCCGATGAGCGCGCTCACCCGTATGGCTATGAATGACCATAAAAAGGTTGATATTATGCCCGGTGATACAGTAATTATTTCTGCTACACCGATTCCGGGCAACGAAAAGCTCGTTTCCCGTACTATCGACCATCTGTACAAGCTGGGTGCGGACGTTATTTATGAAAAGAGCAACGGCGTCCACGTTTCCGGCCACGCCAGCCAGGAGGAAATCAAGATGATGCACAATCTGGTGCGTCCGCGTTTCTTCATGCCTGTGCATGGTGAATACCGTCACCTGGTTAAGCATGCTAACTTGGCTAAATCCCTTGGCATGCCGGCAGACCATATTGTTATCGGTGAAAACGGCAGCGTTATCGAGCTGACCAAGAGCAGCATTACCATTAACGGCAAGGTGCCTGCAGGCAAGGTGCTGGTTGACGGCTTGGGTGTCGGCGACGTAGGCAACATTGTACTGCGCGACCGCCGTCAGCTTTCTCAGGACGGTATTATGATTGTTGTCGTAACCATCGACAAGGAATCCTGCCATGTGGTTTCCGGTCCGGATCTCGTTTCCCGCGGCTTTGTTTATGTACGCGAGGCCGAGGACCTGATGGATGAAGCACGCGATAAGGTGCAGGCTGCGCTGGACCGCTGCGAGGAAAACAATGTTTCCGAATGGTCTGCAATTAAGTCTACCGTGCGTGATTCTCTGGGACGCTTCCTGTTCGAAAGAACCCGTCGTCGTCCGATGATTCTGCCGATTATCATGGAGATTTGATAGTTTTCAGTGACTAGTGATTAGTAAATAGTTTTTGGTGAGCGGTTGTCAGCAGTCAGCTGATAAAGGATGACTGCCGGCAGCTGCGATTTTAGGAGTTGTCTTATCTTGCGCAAGGAAAGAAGAAGGAAGCAACAGAATAGAAGCTACTCGCGCCCTGTCGGCGTTGTCTGCCTGCTTATGGGTCTGCTGTTTGCAGCCGCTCTTCTTATGACGGCTGAGGACGATGTGATGCATTTTGCTTATCTGGTGGAGCAGCATCTGCTGGGTAAGGGTGTCTTTCTGCTGCCTTTGGCTTTCTTTGCTGCGTCCTTTGCTTTGCTTAAAGGACAATTTGGTGTTTTTAACAAGAGAACATTAATTTTTACTTTGGTGACGCTGTGCCTTACAGGCACAGCTCATCATGTTTTTGTGCCTGTTGGCTCTGAGCTTGAGCCTTCGCTGATAGCGGAGGGCGGCGGTTTAGTCGGCGGTTTGCTGCTGAAGCTGCTGCGTTCCTTTGCCGGTGATGTAACGGTTTATATTATTCTGGCCTTAGGCTGGCTGTGGTTGCTTGGCCTGGTGCTGCCGCTGCGCAAATGGTGGGAGCTGTGGCAGGATTACCTGACCTCCGACGAGATTACGCTGGTGCGCCCAGGTGATAAGATAAGGGAGGAGCGCGTGCGTCCCGAGCCTGCGGTAAGAGCTGTGTTCAAACGCAAGAGTGCCGCGCCTCAACAGCATGCCGCTCCCGCGGATAACGTTATCAGCAACTATACCAGCCCCGAGTTTGATGCCTTCAACGAGGGCGTGCAGAAGAAAAGTGCCTTCAGAAGCATTTTAGGCTTTACCAAAAACAAGAGCGTTTACGAAAAATCTCCTTTAAAAGAGGAAATAGAGCGTGACCCGGTGCAGCTGCCAGAATGGGAGCAGTCCAAACCCGAGGTCATTGTAAGACCGATTATCAATTATGACGATGATTACGAGCCGGACAGCCGCTTTCTGGATGATGCCGAGCCGCCGGCTGCCGAACCAGAGCCTGAGCCCGAACCGGAGCGTCCTGCTTCCGTAATCCGCAATACCTATCGTGAGGAGCAGGCACCGACGTTTGCCGAGCCTGCCAAGGTAGAGCCGCAGCCTGAGCCCGAACCGGAGAAGCCGGCCGTAACGATTTTTGACAGCGCAGATAAAATTGCCGCAGCGGCGCCTGCTCAGCAGACGGCTGCAGCATATGAGCCTGATGCGCAGGCCGCGAGCAGCTATCAGCTGCCCCCGCTGGAGCTTCTGGATACGCCGAAGGCCAGCGACCCGTCCACCTATCAGAAGGACATCATGGACCAATGTGCGGTGCTGGAGCAGACTTTGGCAGACTTCAAGGTGCGCGCCAGAGTTGTTGCCGTAACACGCGGACCGTCGGTTACCCGCTTTGAGCTGGAGCCTGCGGCCGGTGTGAAGGTAAGCTCGGTGGTGAACCTTGCGGATGATATTGCCCTGCGTCTGGCTGCGCCCGGTGTGCGTATCGAGGCGCCGATTCCCGGCAAATCTGCCATCGGTATCGAAGCGCCGAATACAAAGAACGATCCCGTGTGCTTCCGTGAGGTTGTGGAGGCAGGCTGTGTGCGTAATGCCAAGGAGCATCTGTGCATCGGTCTGGGCAAGGATATCAGCGGTGATATTATTTCCGCCGACCTTGCGAAAATGCCCCACCTTCTGGTAGCAGGCTCCACAGGCTCCGGTAAATCGGTGTGCATCAATACGATTATCGCCGGTCTTTTGTACCGTGCTACCCCGGACGAGGTTAAACTGATTCTTGTCGACCCTAAGGTCGTAGAATTGTCTAATTACAACGGTATTCCGCATCTGCTGACACCTGTTGTCACCGAGCCGAAAAAGGCAGCCAGCGCGCTGCATTGGGCGGTAGCGGAAATGGAGCGCCGTTATAAGGCGTTTGCCGACAGCCGTGTGCGTGACATCAAAACCTATAACGCACAGGCCGCCGAAAAGATGCCTTATATCGTAATCATCATCGACGAGTTGTCAGACCTGATGATGGTAGCCAAGGTTGATGTGGAGGATGCCATCCTGCGTCTGGCACAGAAGGCCCGCGCTGCCGGTATCCATCTGATTCTGGCAACCCAGCGTCCGTCCGTAGATGTTATTACAGGCATCGTCAAGGCGAATATTCCTTCACGTATTGCTTTCGCCGTATCCTCGCAGACAGATTCGCGCACCATTATTGATATGGGCGGTGCCGAAAAGCTGCTGGGCAAGGGCGATATGCTCTTTTACCCCATGGGCTACAACAAGCCTGTGCGTGTGCAGGGTGCCTTCGTCAGCGATGATGAGCTGAATAAAATAGTAGATTTCATTATCAAGCAGTCCATTCCTGTAAATTACAGCGAAGAGGTAACAGAGCAGGAGCTGGAATGTGATAATAAAGGCCATAATGCCGAGGATGCAGGCTCCAATGCGCCTGCGGAGGATGAGCTTTTTGAGGATGCCCTGAGCCTTGTGCTGGACATGGGGCAGGCATCAAGCTCCATGCTGCAGCGACGCTTCCGCATAGGCTATACGCGTGCGGCGCGTCTGGTAGATACCATGGAGGAGCTGGGCATTGTCGGTCAATCTGTAGGCAGCAAGCCACGAGAGGTTATAATGTCGCGTAAGGAAGCAGAGGAACGCTTCCTGCGCCGTGAATAAGCGGAGGTGCAGGCGAAATGGATGATAAGGAAAAGACTGTCGGCGCAATTTTGAAAGAAGCAAGACTGGCCAAGGGTATCTCTCTTGCTGATGCCGAAAAGGCTACCAGTATCCGCAGCCGTTATCTGCAGGCTGTAGAAAATGACGAATATGACAAGACTCCGGGCGAGGTTTTCCTGAAGGGAATAATCCGCAACTACGGTAATTATCTGGGCTTGAACGGTCCGGAGCTTGTTAATGAATATAAAGCAAGTGCTGCCGGTATGGCGGCAGAGGCTGTACGCAGCCAGGGTATCCGCGAGGTGGAAAAGGTCCGTCTCAATATCCAGCTGAAGGATAAGCGTGATATCGGCAGCGGTACAGGCCGCTTTGAAATGCCGGGTTTGCCGAAGCTGCCGATGAAGCAGTGTTTAGCAGGCTTAGCAGCGGTAGCGGTGCTCACAGCAGGCTATTTTGCTATTCCCGCTACAATTGATTATTTTAAAAATATGCCTAAGGAAGAGGCCAAGCAGACCGAGCAGGTTAAGCCTGAAGCTAAAGCACCCGCAGTGCTGGACAAGGTTACTGTTGACCTGGAGGCCGAGGGTGACTGCTGGCTGGAGGCAAGTGCCGACGGCAAGGAGCTTTTTGCCGGCATTCTGCATGCTAAGGAAAGCAAGCATTTCGAGGCTAAGGATAAGCTGATTGTCAAGTACGGCAATATCGGCGTTGTACGCATCAAGGTGAACGGCGAGGCTGTTGACCTGAAGGGCGAGCATGGCGTGGCCGTGAAGACCTATCTGCGCAACGCTCCCGCACAGCCTGCAGCCGCAGCTAAGGCAGAGGAGACTGCACCGCAGCCCGTAGCCGAAACCAAGGCCGCACCTGCTGCTGCAGTAGAGGAAGCGCCGCAGCCCGCTGCAGCCGCACCTGCGCCGAAGGCAGAGGAACCGAAGCCGCAAGCTGAGGTTAAACAGGCTGAGCCGCAGCAGCCGCAGGTTGCCGGCGAAGCGAAGGCCGATAAGAAGAAATAATAATTTGTTCAGGAGTTTTTAATGAAACAGTTTTTACCGATTTCCGCTCAAGAAATTGCCGAGCGTGGCTGGGAGCAGCTTGATTTTCTGTTTATCAGCGGCGATGCCTATGTAGACCACCCTTCCTTCGGTCCGGCAGTAATCTGCCGTGTACTGGAGGCGCAGGGCTACAAGGTAGCTATGCTGTGCCAGCCGCGTTGGGATAAAGCAGAATATCTGGCAGAGCTGGGCAAGCCGCGACTGGGCGTGCTTATTTCCGGCGGCAACCTTGACTCCATGCTGTGCCGTTATACGGCAGCCAAGAATGAGCGTGCTGTCGACAAGTATACCGCAGGCGGCGCGGTGGGACAGCGTCCCGACCATGCTACGGCCGTTTATGCGCAGCTCGTCAAAAAGCTGTGGCCGGATATGCCTGTAATTATCGGTGGCATTGAAGCCAGCCTGCGCCGTTTTGTGCATTTCGACTACTGGGAAAACAAGCTGATGCCCTCTATTCTGGAGGCCAGCGGTGCGGACCTTTTGGTTTACGGCATGGGCGAAAAGCAGGTAGTGGAAATTGCCGACTATCTGGCAGGCGGTGCCGGCGCCGAGGATATGCATTATATCCGCGGTACGGCGTATATGTCTGACACTCTGCCCGATGACGAATATGTAGAGCTTCCCGACTGGAGTGCTATCAAGGACGACCGCAAGGAATTTGCCAGAGCATTCAAGCTGCAGAGCAAGGAGCAGGACCCGTTTTATGGCAAAATCGTAGTCCAAAAGGGACAGAAGAAATATATCGTGCAGAATCCGAACATCTTCCCGCTGACGATGGAGGAGATGGACGCTATCTATGATCTGCCCTATATGCGTAAGTGGCATCCGAGCTACGATGCCAAGGGAGGCGTTGCGGCGCTCGAAGAGGTTCAGTTCAGCTTAGTCAGCAGCAGAGGCTGCTTCGGCAGCTGTTCCTTCTGCGCTATTCATGCGCATCAGGGACGCATCATTCAGGCTCGCAGCCATGAATCTATTCTGCGCGAAGCTAAAATTCTGACGCAGCTGGACGGCTTCAAGGGCTATATCCATGACGTCGGCGGCCCTACGGCCAACTTCCGCCATCCTTCCTGTGCCAAACAGCTGAAATACGGCGTGTGCAAGGACAGACAGTGCCTGTTCCCCAAGCCGTGCCCCAATATAGATGCCGACCACAGCGATTATATAGCGCTTTTGCGCAAGCTGCGCGCTTTACCGGGCGTCAAGAAGGTGTTTATCCGCAGCGGTATCCGTTATGATTATATGCTGGCGGATAAAAAGCAGGATTTCCTGGATGAGCTGTGCCGCTATCACATCAGCGGTCTGCTGAAGGTGGCGCCCGAGCATATCGCACCGCAGGTTCTGGCGCGTATGGGTAAGCCCGGCAAGGAAGTTTATCTGAAGTTTATGCGCCTTTATGCGCAAAAAAATAAAGAAATCGGGCTGCCGCAATATCTGGTGCCGTATTTTATTTCCAGCCATCCGGGCTGCACGCTGAACAATGCTATTGAGTTGGCAGAGTTTTTGCGTGATATCAAGCACAATCCGGAGCAGGTGCAGGACTTCATTCCTACTCCCGGCAGTGCGGCGACGGCGATGTATTATTCCGGCATCGACCCGGAAAGCGGTGAACCCGTATTTGTGGCCCGCAATCCGCATGATAAAGCAATGCAGCGTGCGCTGATGCAGTACCGTGCTCCGCGTAACCGCAAGCTGGTGCTGGAGGCGCTGCAGAAGGCAGGCCGTATGGACCTTGTGGGCAGCGGACCTAAATGCCTGCTGCATACGGAGCAGGAGCAGCGCGGCGGAGCGCGTGGCGCGAAGCGTGATGCATTTCGCGGACCGAAGCGTAATGCAAACCGCAGTGCTGCCGGCAGTGGAGCGCGCAAGGCAACGCGCAGTACCGCTTCAGGCAGTACCGGTGGAAAAAGGCGTGAGGATAAGCGCCGCAGATAGTAACGGAGGGATGAGATGATCCGTTGTATCTTTTTAGTGCTGATATTGGCCGGAATGCTGACGGGAGGCTGCGGTGAGCAGCCTGCTCCTGTACAGAACGCAGGGGCAAAAACCATTATCCTGTATTCCGAGCTTGATAATAAATTTACTGAAAATCTGGTGGATGCCTTCAACAAGGATAATAAGGCTAAGCTGCAGCTGAAGGCTGTTTACGAGCTGAAGCCCGGCGGGGAGCTACCGGACGTTGTGCTGGCCGAGCAGCGCACGCTTGCCGGCCTGAAGCGTCAGGGAAGCCTGAAGCCTGTGGCCTTTGCCGATGGCGACAGACTGCCGCAGAAGTTCCGTGATGCGGATTTAAGCTGGTACGGTGTTTTCTATGATCCGATAGTTTTTCTGGTCAACCAGCAGTACGCCCGTACTGTCGGTCAGGCCAATATCTGCAGCTGGCAGGATTTGGCAGAAAAAGAGCAGCTGCGCATTGCTCTGGAAAATTTATCCGACAGCAACAGCACGCAAAACTTTCTGGCAGGTCTGGCAGACCGCTTCGGCGAGGATGAATCGCTGGAGTATTTAGGCAATATCAACCGCTTTATCGGGCAATATTCCAAGTTTCCCTTTACACCTGTGCGCATGGCGGCGGTGGGTGATGCGGATGTGGCCATAACTAGACAAAGCTACGTTTTTAAATATCTGGAAAATAAATTTCCTGCTTATGTTGTCTATCCCAAGGAAGGCACGCCGGTAAATCTTTTCTGCGTAGGCCTCTTTAAGAACACTGCCGATGATTTGCAGGGTATTGCCGTTATGGAATGGCTTTTGACAAGCGAGCAGGTGCAGGCGATAGCGCAGGAAAATGCTACAGGCTATCTTTTCCTGTTCCCGCGTGGCTTTGACGAGGCTGCCGCCGATGCCGATAAAATCTGGCTCAACAGCAGCTATCTGGAGCCTGTTAAGCAGGACAGCCTGACGAATAAGTGGCTGAGTAAGGTTAGATTCAGTAAATAGTGATTAGTGATTAGTCGTTAGTCATCAGTGATTAGATTATAGTGATTTATGCTCTTGCTTGCTGTCCCGACAGCTTGGGTGAGGGCAGCAGGTTTTGGAGGTAAAGAATGAAAATAGGTATGGTCAGCCTCGGCTGTCCCAAAAATCTGGTAGATTCTGAAGTTATGCTGGGTATTATCAAGGATAAGCAGCTGGAGATTACCAATGATCCCGCAGATGCCGAACTGATTATTGTTAATACCTGCGGTTTTATCGAAAGTGCGAAGGAGGAATCCATTAGCACAATTTTACAAATGGCGCAATACAAGGAGGAGGGCAGCTGCAAGTATCTGATTATGACAGGCTGCCTCGGCCAGCGTTATGCAGACGAGCTTTTCGAAAGCATGCCTGAGGTTGACGCTATCGTCGGCACCGACAGCTTCACCGATATCGGCTGGGTTATCGACCAGGTGCTGGCAGGCAAGCGCGTAAAGCATTTGCAGAAGCTGGAAAGCAAAAATGTGCAGGCTCCGCCCAGAATGCTGACTACGCCTGATTACATGGCGTATCTGAAAATTGCCGAGGGCTGCGACAACTGCTGCTCCTACTGCATTATTCCGCAGCTGCGCGGTCCCTACACCAGCCGTCCTTATGATGAGGTTATGGCTGAGGCAAGAAGTCTTGCTGCTCACGGCGTCAAGGAGCTGATTGTAGTTGCGCAGGACACCACCCGCTACGGCGAGGACCTCACCGGCAAGCTGCTTTTGCCGCAGCTGCTGCGTGACCTCAACGAGCTGGAGGGCATTAAGTGGATTCGCGTTATGTACCTGTATCCCAACAACTTTACGGACGATTTGATTGCAGCCTTCGCCGAATGCGACAAGGTGTGCAAGTATATTGATATTCCTCTGCAGCATGCCAGCGACAGACTGCTGGACAGCATGAACCGTTACGATACACGTGCGCAGGTAGAGGAGCTTCTGGCCAAGCTGCGTGAGCGTATTCCGGGAATTACTATCCGCACTACCTTTATCGTGGGATTCCCCGGTGAAACCGACGAGAATTTTGCGGAGCTGATGGACTTTGTTGAAAAGCAGCGCTTTGAAAACGCAGGCGTGTTCCAGTATTCCCAAGAGGAGGGTACTGTGGCCGGCGCTATGGAAAACCAGATTGAGCCTGAGGTTAAGGAAAACCGCTATCATGAGCTGATGGCGCTGCAGGCAGGAATTTCCGAAGAAATCCATCAGGAGCGCGAGGATGAGGAGCTGGACGTTATCGTCGAAGGCTTTGATGAAGAAAACCCCGCTCTGGCTGTAGGCCGTTCCTACCACGAGGCACCCGATATCGACGGCAACATCTTTATCGAAAATGCCGCCGAGCTGGAGGTAGGCCAGATGGTAAGAGTGCGTATTCTGCAAGGCTTTACCTATGAAATGGTGGCAGAGCTGGTTTAAGAGCGTTGCTGTAAAAGTCAAAATAACCGGTGAGAGGGTGACAGCAGATGAAGGTTGAAATCATTACTACCGGGACGGAGCTGCTGCTGGGTGAAATTTTAAACACCAATGTGCAGTATTTATCCCGCAAGCTGAACAATATAGGCTTTGATGTTTTATATCACACTACGGTCGGAGATAATCCGGAGCGTATGCGCGCAGTGCTGGAGCAGGCCATGCAGCGCGCCGATATCATCATTACCAGCGGCGGTCTGGGGCCGACGCGCGGTGATATTACCAAGGAGATGGTGATGGAGGTTTGTCATACCGAAGGCTATCTCGATTTGGATACATGGGGACGCATAGATGCATATTTTGCCAAGAAGGGACTTTGCCCTTCGCAAAATAACGAAAAGCAGGCGTATGTGCCCATCGGGGCCGAGGTACTGCAGAACGATGTGGGTACCGCTCCCGGACTGTGGTTGGAATATAAGGATAAAATCTTCATTATGCTGCCCGGACCTCCGAGCGAGCTTACGGATGTGTGCGAAAAGCAGCTGCTGCCGCGAATGCTGCAGCGCTTCAGCAAGCACGGCATTATCATGTCGCGCACTCTGCATCTGCGCGGTATCGGCGAATCTATGGTGGCATCTAAGCTCGACGAGCTGATTATGGCGCAGACGAATCCCACGATTGCGCTTTATGCCCGCTACGGTGAAATTCTCATCAGGCTTACGGCGAAGGCTGCCAATGACAAGGAGGCAGTCAAGCTGCTCGACTCTATGGAAGCCAAGGTACGCAAGAGCGTTGATAATTATATATACGGTGTGGATGATGCCACTCTGGCGGCCTGCTTAGGGCAGGAGCTGCTGAAGCAGGGCAAAACTATTGCCTTTGCGGAATCCTGCAGCGGCGGTCTTGCCAGCAGTCTGGTTACGGATGTGCCGGGCAGCAGCGAATATCTGCTGGGAAGCATCGTCAGCTACACTAACATGGCTAAGCAGAAGCTGCTCAATGTACAGGCAGATACGCTGGCCAAATACGGCGCTGTCAGCCGCGAAACCGCCTGCGAAATGGCGCTGGGCGTGCGCAAGCAGCTGGGCAGCGATTACGGTGTGAGCATTACGGGCAACGCAGGACCGGGAGCCAGTGAGGGCAAGCCGGTAGGCCTTGTGTATATTGCCGTTGCTACCGACGATGTGGTATATTGTCAGGAGCACCGTTTTATGTCTACAAGAACAGAAAATAAGCTGAGAATAGCTCAGACAGCTATTTCCATGGCTATTGATAAATTATTAGAAGAAAAAAACAATATGGAGGATAAAAATTAATGACCATTCAAAAAGAGATGTTCGGCAGCTTAGAGCTGGACAAAAAAATTGTAACCGCCCTGACTGACATGGGCTTTGAAGAGCCTTCTCCGATTCAGGCCGCTACTATTCCCCTGGTGCTCGAAGGTAACGACGTTATCGGCCAGGCACAGACCGGTACCGGCAAAACCGCTGCTTTCGGTATTCCTCTGGTGCAGGCAATTACCGACTTCAAGCATATTCAGGCGCTGATTATGACTCCGACCCGTGAGCTGGCTATTCAGGTTGCGGAAGAGGTAGGCAAAATCGGCCGTACCCGCCGCGTGCGTGCACTGCCTGTTTACGGCGGCCAGCCGATTGAACGCCAGATCCGTGCGTTGCGCAACAATGTGCAGATTGTTATCGGTACTCCGGGTCGTCTGATTGACCATATCAACCGCGGTACTATCCATCTGGAGCATATCAAATTCCTCGTACTGGACGAGGCTGACGAAATGCTGGATATGGGCTTTGTTGATGATATCGAAGAGATTATGCGCAGCCTGCCGGTTGAACGCCAGACTCTACTGTTCTCCGCAACTATGCCCCGTCCGATTCTGAGCCTGACCAAGAAGTACATGAAGGCGCCGAAGAATGTAACCATTTCCAAGGAAGAGCTGACTGTACCTCTGATTGAGCAATACTATTTCGAAACCAAGGATAAGATTGAAGGCCTGTGCCGTCTGCTGGATGCAGAAATCGACGGCAAGCTGATTATCTTCTGCCGTACCAAAAAGGGTGTTGACGACCTGTCTATCGCACTTTCCAGCCGCGGCTACATGGCTGAGGGCCTGCATGGTGACCTGAGCCAGAACCAGCGTGACCGCGTAATGAAGAAATTCCGCGAGGGTGCTGTTGATGTGCTGATTGCAACCGACGTTGCTGCCCGTGGTATCGACGTTGACAACATCACCCACGTTATCAACTTTGATATTCCGCAGGATCCGGAAAGCTACGTTCACCGCATTGGCCGTACCGGTCGTGCAGGCAACACCGGTGTAGCTATGACCTTCATCACTCCGCGTGAGTTCCGTCAGCTGAAGCTGATTGAGCGTACCGTCAAGACTAAAATCCAACGCCGTCAGCTGCCGACCGCTGCTAACGTTATCGAGCGTCAGCGCGACCAGATTATCAGCAAGATGCAGACTGTGCTGGAGCTGAACGCATATCATGACTATATGCCGATTGCCGAAAGCCTGCTGGATGATTACAGCGCCGAAGAGGTTGCTGCCGCAGCTCTGAAGCTGATGCAGGAGGGCATTAAGGCTCTGGAGGCTCCGCAGGAGGATATCCTTTCCAAGGACCTGCGCAATACCGGCGGACGTCCTGGCATGGTGCGCCTGTTCATCAACATCGGCCGCAGCCAGAAGATTATGGTTAAGGATATTGTCAGCACCATTGCTATCGAAGCAGACATTCCGGCGCGTGATATCGGCCTGATCAATATTTATGATAAGTTCACCTTTGTTGAAGTACCGGAGGATGTAGCCGAAAAGGTTATCGGTGCGATGAACAAGAACTTTATCAAGGGGTATAAGGTTAATATTGAGCCGGCGAAGGCAAGAAGATAATAAAAATAGCCTCTCCTAGGGGAGACAAGGTGAATTGCCGGTGCACTAGTCAACAAATTTTAGACACAAATCATAAAAAAATATACAACAAAAAA
>OLVT01002377.1_pt1 | contig 13114 bp, 10 predicted proteins | sample 1673241 | NCBI WGS metagenome assembly OLVT01 (sample SAMEA3178936, study PRJEB25190) | human gut metagenome | biome: human gut; feature: human-associated habitat; material: faeces | place: Austria | collected 2013 | reverse complement strand
CAGATTCATTAAAATCTGTCCGAAAAAGTGTCTTAATTTATGAGACCATTATACAGGACGCATAGCTGCCGGTACCTATCTGATAGCATGAGCCGCGTTCCATGGTATATGCGCTCAGAAATTCTACCATCGGACGGCTTTCTTCTTCAAAAGCATCCATACAGTGCAAAAAAGAAAGCTGCGCACCGTAGCTGACCGTTTCCATATTTTTTACAGCTGCTGTCATTTTGGAAACACTTTTTAATACATACATCCTTTTGCTTCCGATTTTAAATTCTGCCCGAAAGGAATCGTCAAACTGGCTCTCCAGATGAATTTCCAGTTTAACCTGACCTGCTTTTGCTTTCGGCAGAAAAGCAACCTGATCCCGCATCACATAATGTGAAAGCAGTTCAGAAAAACCGGGGCTCGTCTCTGCTTTTGGTGTTGGTTTTACTACTTTTCTGACAATTTTATGTTCTCCCTGGAATTCTTCCATTCCTTTTTTCACGCCGACAGCACGAAGAAGCTGCTCCAGTTCCTGATGTTCTTCGTCATTTCTCACTTTTTCTTCCAGTTTTTTTCTCTCTTTTTTCCGCCATTCAAGATAGTACAGCAAAACAGCGACACAATGTTTGCACAATCCCCAGTACTGCTCATGTGCCGGACAATCACAATCATCTTCCATAATTTCAGACATTTCTTCATCTACAGAAACGCTGACACAATACCTATTTTTTCCGCTTCCGTCTACGACAGCTGTAATTTTATGCAGTTGATATCCGAAAATATCCTCCATTTCCTGTACCTGAAAAGCATGCACTTTCTGTTCTTCATAGATCTTTTTTCCACGGTTATATGATACGGAATTCGTCTCCTGTTTGATGTCCGCCTTTGTAATCATGCTGGTAAAATCCTTTCTGTTCTATCTTTTCCCATCATTCACAATTCGTATTTTACAGATTCTGGTTTTGATCACATCCGACAAGCTTCTCGGAAAGCTCTTTTAAAATATTTTCCTGATATCCCGCTTTTCCTGTTTTCCTTACCAGTTCCGCCGTTTCTCTTAATAACGGGTGCCAAATGTGTTCCAGCTTTTTTCTGCCATTCTCTCCAAATACTTCTTTTGAAAGACTGTTCCGGTAATCCTCTGGTGACATTCCAAAGAATTGGATTCTGTTTCCGAACCGCTGCCAGAGTCTGTCGGCAATTCCAATCCCATCCGGGTCAAGATCTCCACTGTAGTAAATGGGAATCCCACTCTGTACGATCAACGAAATCAGTTTTAATGCTGCATACCGTGGCTGTCCCGACGTACACAGCAGCGACACATTCTTTCCCTGCACCTGTTCCATAAGATAGCTGAATACCATTTCGTTTTCCACAATGTATACACACGTTCCGACAGGCTGTACTTCTGTAATACCCTTCAGATTTTCCATGGTAAGCACATACGGTTCCCCGCATCGGCAAAAGGCTTCATATGCCGGATGCCATATCTCCTGTTTTTTCAAACGAATTCCAAACGCATGTACCAGGGAAGAAATGTTATCCGGTACAATTCCCACGCACTGCAGCAGTTCTCTCCATTGATATGCATTCTGCGGCAATTCTGTCTTCTCATACCAGCAGAGTGCCTGTGTAAACAAAGAGCCTTCTGTTGTATTTCGATCAAAATAATGTGGATTTCCCGAGATTTCTGCCGCTGCAACCGCAAGCGGAACGATTTCCTCACTTTGTTTCCATTGCTCCAGCTGACTGACTGCACGACACACATACCGTACCATTTTTTCTGTCTGCAATACGTTCTTTTCATATTCCCGCATCACAATCTGCCAGCCAAACTTTTTTTCTGAAAGCATGGCAGAAAGCCATTGTGCTGCGATCGGCTCTGGTTCTGTTTTTTCTTGTATGCTGCTCCAGATCTTTTTCAGAAACTGCTGTTTCTGATTTTGCTCCTGCTCCATCTGCTTCTGGTTAGTCATCATTTTCTCACGAAAATAACATTCCAGAAGTTTCTGCATATCAACCGGTGCAAATCTGGTTTTCTGCAGACCACGTTCAAATTCTGCAAAAGAAAAACAAATGGTATCACCCAAATATCTTTTGCCCGTAATTCCGCTGACCGCACGTCGTTCTTCCTCCGAAGTATATTTCAGTGTGATTCTTCCCGCCGCTTTTCCATAGGAACGCCATTTTTTTCTCATTTCTTCCATGGCTCTGTGGTATGCCTTCTGCGTCTGAAGATACACTGCACATTCTTTTTCGTTATTCATCTAAAACTCTTTCTTTTCCATTCCAGCTATAATAGATCACCGAAACTGTTTTAGAATTCAGTGGTCGCAGCAGTTCTGCAATTCGCAGCGCATGAACTGTTTCAAAACATCCCCACAATGCCTGCGAGTTCATGATGTAATCAAAATCCAGTTTTTCCACAAGTTCAAACATACTGCTGATGTTTTTGTCATCGACACCGGCAAATGCCTCGTCAAGCGCAATCATCCGAGGATGGTCTTTTTTCTCCGCTTTCTGATACTGTGCATTTACAGCCGCAAAGAGCGGAACATACATGGCCATTGCTTTCTCTCCACCGCTGAATCGGTTAAAGGCAGCATTGGTCAGCGGTTTCTTCTGCTCCTTGCCGCGCCGGAAATACATGTGGAATTCAAACCATTTCCGGTAATCCAGGGCATCCCGCACCAGATCCATATAGTTGATGACACTCTGTTCCTCTTCCAGCCGTATTTTTTCTGTACGGATTTTGCTCCGGAAATGTGCTGCAACTTTTTCGATATCCTCCAGTGTCAGAAGTCCTCTGTCCCGGAGTAGAATCTCTTCCAGTTCCGTAATATCAAGTTCCGCCTCATTTTCTGCTTTCCGCGGTTTCCAGTCCAACGAAAAGCAAAGACCCATGGACGTATCCATCTCCTTCATCAGTTTCGACATATCCTGCACCCATTTACGGCTCTCCGCAATGCGGTCGGTCAGCTGCTGGCTAATCGTCTGGGACAGGATATCTTCGAATAATTCTCTGTCTTTTCTCTGAATCAGCAATTCCGTTTCTTCGATTGCCGCCTTCAGAATCGTATAGAATTCATCCAAATATACCTTTTTTCCGTTCCACGTCGACACAATACGGACACGGCTGCGCAGAAGATTCCCCATTTCTTCTGTCAATCCGTCTTCTGCTCCAAAACATTTTTCCATCGTAGTTCCGTAGCTGGTCAGGCTGCCATTGTGCTGCTGAAATACGCGGATCAATGTCTGGAACACATCGGATGCATCACGGTTTTTATCATTTTCCCGAAGCAGTTTGACTGCTTCTTTCGCACATTCAGGAAGCGTTTTATTTTCCCTATTCATCCAAAGTTTTAAATTAAGTTCTTCTTCAAAATAGTTCCGCAGTCTTGTCTCCAGCAGAATCTCTTTCTGCAGCTCTTCTTTTTTCTCCGGCATTTCCGCCCGGATCCGTTCACATTCTGCCTCCAGAACCGCCAGTTCTCTGTCCAACTGACTGCTTTCTTCACTGATCTTTCGCAGTTCTTCCTGCAGTTTTTTCAATCGGTTGGCTTTTTCAACAATCTCCGGACTGTTCAGGTACTCTTCAAACTGATCGATCTGGATCTGGGCCTCTCTCACTTTCATCCTGTAGCCTCGTTTTTCTACATAGGCTTCATTCTGCTGCTGCGCATCCCGTTCCATCATTTCCCGTTTCACAGTAACCGCGCTTTTCTGCGTCATGATCTGCAGCAGAAGCTGCCGGATTTCCTGCCAGATGCCATACACGGCTTCCGCTGCATCCGCAGCTTCTTCATAGGCTTCTCCTGTCCTTCCGTATGGCAGACTTTTACAATTCTGAAGCATGCTCTGATATCTCTGATTCTTTTCCTCGCGGCATACCTCTTCTTGTTTTTCTTTTCTCCCGTACTCTGTTTCTGCTATCTGCAACGTCAGTCTGCACTCTTTTTCCAGTGCAAAAGCGGCATTGATCTCCGAGAAATCCGGCAGCTTCTGATATTCATCCTGCAGAAGTTCCAGCTGTTTCTCAATCTCTTCCAGCTTTTGTCCGGTCACCTGTACTCTGTTTTCGACTTCTTTCTGTAATTCTGCAAGTTCGCGCAGCTTCTGCTCTCTGCGTCGTTTCCGGGCCAGAACTCCGAGATACTCTGCTTCCCCTTCTTTATCCGCCCGTCCTGCCAATACACCCTGACGGAACCATCCGTCTTTTCCAAGATAAATTCCTTTTCCGTTTTCTTCCTCATAGATGTTGCTCAGGATCCGCTGGACGTTCCCTTTCAATGTCTGGGAAAGTGTTTCACTTACCCTTAGCCCGGAAAAAGAAGAAGCTCCGCTTTCTCTGATGGTCAGAACCGTATCCAGAAGCTCCGGACAGGTTTTGCGCAGCTTTCGACTGTCTTCTTCTGAAATCACAAGTGCATCCAAAAGTCCCATCTGCTGCAGCTGCGCCTCCAGCCTTGCGCATGCAGCAGAATCCAGGTTTTCGGAAAATTCTACCGTCTTATAGAACGGAACTGCAAGAATATTTTTTTCCTGCAGGGCAAGCCGGGACTGTTCGACAGACACTGTCCGCGCCGGTTCCAGTTCTTCCTGCTGCTGAACCCTTTTTTGTTCCTCTTCTACCTGCGCAAGTTCCCTCCGGCTGTCTTTCCAGGCCTGCGTCTGCTTTGCTTTCTCTTCTAACAGATGCTGTCTCTGGCATTCATAATCATTTCGCAGCAGTTCCTGTACTTCACTGGCATCTTTGATGGTCTGGTAATTTCGGATTTTCTGTTCTGCTGCTGTAAGAACGGTATGATCCGGTTTCCAGATTTCTGCCGTTTTTTCTTTTTCAAAGATTTTTGTGATCCAGTTATCCAGACTTTCCGTGATAAATTCCCGTGCCTGCTCCAGCTTCTGTTCTTTTTCTGTTTTTTCTGCCCGCAGACGTTCCATCTGGGCTGCAATTTCATCGTATCTTTGCGCTGCTTCCTCGTATCTTTGAATCGCTCTGCGGCCTTCTTCAATTGTCTTCTTCAGAGCCGACAGACTCTGAACAATCTCTTCTGTCTGCACAGTCTCCTCTGCCCGCACAATCTGCATTGCCTTTTCATACGACTCCCACTGCAGAATTTCCTGTTCTTCTTCCATTTCCTCACAGATTTCCTGAAGACTCTGCTGTTTTTGCTCCAGAAAATTATTGAGCTCTGTAAGCTGCTGTTCGCTGTTCCATATTCTGGTCTGATATTCCTGCGCCTTCTGTTCCCAATAACGCTCTTTTTCCTCTGCAGCTTTTTTCTGATCCTTTGCATACTCCAGCTTCTGATCAATTTCTTCCAGATTCATGTCCAGAAGACCATTTTTTTCCGTCTCGGCAAATTTCCGACATTCCTCCAGCTCCGCGGAACGGCTGCTCTTCTGTTCCTTTTCCTGTTCTGCATTTTGAAGCTTACGTTCCTGCACTTCCAGCTTTTTCTGTAAATCCGAAACTTCCTTGCTTTTGTTCTGATAAGCCTGCGCCTTTCTTGCAAGCATATACTGATTATACCGTGTGTATTCATTCCGGATAATCCGCACATCGTCAAATGCCCGCTTCAGCATATCCAGACTGTCCTGGATTTCGTCCATTTTCTCCATTGCTTCTACCATAGCGCGCAAGTCTTCATCTGTCAGCGTCTGGAGAGAATCATTCAGGATTTCATATACCTTCGTCGGTTTGAATTCCTTTGACAGTTTTGGCGCACGCACCTTTACAAGAAGTTTGATAAACTGCTCATATTGCTCCTCTTTTCGAAATCCGAAAATATACTGGTTGACATGCTTTTTATATTCGCTCTGGCTGTCCGTGAAAAAATTCTCCTCCCCGAGGGCACTCTTTAATTCTCGTTTATCATAGGGAATTTTACTCGATCCGACTTCTTTGTAAAGCCAGAAATCATAGCCAATACGTTTTCCATCCAGGATCACAAAGCCCCAGAAATCCATCGGTTTTCCCCGCTTGGCCCGCTGTCCGATTCCGATGGTTCGATATTCCCCCGTTTCTTCTTTTTTAAACTCAAGAAAGAGATAACCGGTTGACTCATCTTTTCCTTCTTCTCCCAGAAAATAATATTCCATTTTTCGATCACTCGAACCAAATGGATCCAGCCGGCTCGGCGTACGGTCACCGTCCAGGACAAACGGAATAAAGCTTTGCGTTGTGATTGATTTTCCGGAACCGTTCTGTCCTCTCAAAAGAAGTTTTCCATCGTTAAACGCAAAATCCTCCTCATCATACAGCCAGAAGTTTACGAATCCAATCCGGCTCATTTTCCAACGCTCTTTCATCCCTGATGTTCCTCCCTGTTTTCCAATCCAACGGTATTTTTACTTCTCTTTATTTTTTGTGTTTTTTTCATTTTTTGCTTCAGCGAAATTATGTTTATTTTATTTTGAAATCTTCCGGATAAAATCCCGTCATTCTTCCTGCCCCCGGCAGGATCGTAACCTGTTCGCCCTCCACGCGAATCATCATCCAGTTTTTCATGTACTGTATCACGGTTTCACAAAGCTTTTTCTCTTCCATCTCACGAAACTCTTTACTCCAGCCCTCGCTCCATTTTTTTCTGCAGGCAAGCAGCAGTTTTATAAATTTATTCTTTTCTATATAAATACATTCATTTTCCTGCTTTTGCAGCTTCCTTTTTTTCAACTCTTTTTGAATTTCCGCACATACCAGCAGAACTGCCTCCGGCAGCATAGCATCCCTCGGATGCACACTTCCGTAGACATCTCCTTCTTCCAGCGTCAGGCATGCAGCATTTTTATAAATATCAAGGTTTCCACCCAGATTTTCACGCAAATATTTTGCAACCCACTGTCTTTCATTTTTCAGATACAGGGCATCCGGATCGCTGTTTTTTCCCCAATACATGGCAGGGCATGTGACAAGCTGCCGATAAACGCGATGAATTCTTGCCGCACCTCTGTTTTCCTGCACCTCTTCAAAATCTGCTGCTTCAAAGTCCTCCCATGATTCATATTGCGAGATGTCCGTCGGAAAACTGGTTGCAAAATATTTGGAATAGCCTGTATTTTCATATAATACTTCCTGTCCGGCCTCTGCTCCAAAAGCCTCGCTTCTTCCCTCGTACACACGGAGCATCTGCAGCTTTTCCATATACTGCAGAACCCGCACCAGCGATTTTCTCTGGGTAAAAGAGGTCCAGTCAATGGTCATGTATGCTTTTAACTGTGTTTCTACATAATCAATCAGTTCGGAAAGCAGGAACTGTTCTTCTTCTTCTTTGTCTTCCAGATACATCAGCACAACACAAAAAATACAGTAATCTCTGATCTCTGTAAATTCCTCAATTCCCATAAACGCTTCCGCATGTGCCGGTATCTTTTCCAGCTTCAACAGATTTTCCGTATGAATCAGCTTCCATCCCATCTGCTCACGGAGAAATTTCTGAAAGTTAGGAATGTCACGTTTTACTCTGTAGTACGTTTCTTTCTCTGTATCTTTGCAGATCCAGACCTTTTCCAGCAATGTTCTTACTTCATTCATATTTTATCTAAACTCCAAAATATACGATGGCATCGTCAGATCTCCATCCTCACACTTCAGAACACAAGTTCCTTTTTCCCGCATTAACCGGTATTCCTGTCCGTATTCTGTTCTGCCCTTTTTTTGTGAATTCATATTCGCCTGTGCAATCCACTGCAAAAATACTCTTCTTGTATCTTCTGTCACACGTTCCGATATTTCCGAAAAGACAATTTTGTGATCTTTAATGTAATGCATGACAATTTCTTTCTGTCCCTGCACCTGCTTCAGATATGCTTCCCTCTGTATCATCTTCTCCATTGTCTTGTCAGAAAAACCTCGTTTATCCTTCTTTTCTCTGTAATTTCTGGTATGCGGCTTCAGCAGAAATTCCGCCGGCGGCTCTTCATAAATACTTTTATTGATGGTATCCTCTTCCCGCGGTTCAAGCGTTTTGAAGTGTTCTATTTTCTGCACGCCGAAAACATGCGCGGATAATTTCTGTGCTTCCTCCAGATTTTCACATTTCAAAAACAATTCCAGAAATTTTTTATAATCATCTTTTCTGCTGATCCCCCAGTTCTGGATCTGCACAATCAATGCTGCATTCTGTATGATGCTTCGAATGACGTCATTTGTAATTTTCAGTACCTTTTTACACTCACACTCTCTTTTTTCCGTGTCAACAAACCAGTTTTTTAATGATTTCCATTTTCCCTGCACATTTTCACGAATGCTTTGTTCTGCATTTCCATGAACTTCCAGCTGGGCATGTGGAATATCCAGCTCACTTTGCACCACTTTTTCCAGAACAGTTTCCTCAATCACCGGAATGTTCTGCACCAGAATCCGCTCAATTTTTCTGGAATGGCGCTGCATTTCCTGCACGAAATCGGTCAGATATTGGATAAACTTATCTTTGTGTACAATGAATTCTACGGATTTCATCAGCTGTTCTGTCTTTCCGGAATAAAAGTCCCGCAGATAATCCTGATAGTTCTGATTCAGCCGCTTAAAATCCTCCTGCAGCAGATTCCACCATTCATTTACTTCTTTCAGCGAAGCACGCTCCATCATGGATGCTTCATCCAGACTTTTCTCCAATCGGACAAAAAAATTGGTGGACAGATTACCCGATTCTAAAAAGATGTTTTCCAGCCGTACCGTAAGACGTTCAATTTCCACTGCATACTCTGACATCGTATACTGATACTGTTTGTTTTTATAATCCGCTATTGTATATACTCTTCCCGGATCCTGGATCGGTATCAGATTTTTCCATTTTACCAGGGCATTTAAGTCCAGTACAAGCTGATCCATTGTATAGGTGTCGAACAGCGGATCTTTCTTTACCAGTTCAAAGATGTCTTCTTTATACAGCTGAAAATTCATTTTTTCATATTCCCGGTAGAAGCATCGCATAATCTTTCGATAGGTTGACGCATTCGGTACTGATAAATAAGAGGTTTCATCAATTGCCTCCAAGTAGTCCATCTTTTTTTCCTTTCTTCTTCTCCCAAGCGCTAAAAATAGCAGTCTTTCAAACTATCGTTTTTTGACTGCTATTTTATATTTCTTATTTGCCCATCATCTCTGCTATATTAAATGGTGGCAGAACGACTGGATCTACTCCTGGCTGAGCCGTCAGCAACGATACTTCGCTTCGAATATACGGCATCACAATTGCAACTGCATTCTGCTGAATAATGGTATCTTCCGCATCGCCATCATAGGAAAAGAATCCTGACGCCTGAATTTCAAACATATATTCTTCTCTTTTTTCTCCGCTGATTCTGACCGATACTTTCTTTATATCTTCATCCGAAACGTTCGTTCCTATACTGACAGAAAAAGATATCTCAAGTTCATTATCACTATGCATTCCGATCCGTTTAAATATGATTTCATCAAATACCAACGCATTTAATTTTAATGCACACCCCATCGCAATCTCCTTACGCAATCATTTTTTTGTTACTGTCAATTTGATAGAAACATTTTTTCTTCGTATCTATAACTGTTACATTTTCAGATTTTATACACTTTTCACTTTTAAACAATAACTGTACCTGGTAATTACCCGGCTCAATGAAAATTGTTTTCTTGTCAAAAAGATGCTCGAATTCCACATTTATAATCTGTTTTTTCAAATAAGAACTATACTCAAGAATCTCTTTCTTTGTTTGTTCTAATAAAGCACCTTTTTCCGGCAGAAAATCTTCTGATATTTCTTTCGCACTTTCTATTTGGGTAACAATTTCTTCATCATATTCCGCAATGATTACTCTATCATTCAATGCTTCTAAAAACAGAATCCATTGTCTTCTTATCTTGAAGCATAGCATCAATGTCCCTATTTCTGTTTCTGCTATTACTGTTGTTCCCTTTTCTTCATCAACATTTACGCATAAATACTTTCTGTTCTCAAAATCATTACAAACAAATAGAATCGGAATATCAAAAAAGACAATTACTTTCTCTAAACATAATTGTCCTGTTTCCTTTTGCAATTGCCCTGTTTTTTCTCGGAAACTTAGCACAAATACGCATCTTCTCGATTTCCAAATAACATGAACAACTATAGCTGGAAATATTATCATAATCAGCCAGAACCATGGGATTTTTCATGTTTCGCTCAACATTAGAAAGGAAATCACTCTTATCAATTTTTGTTTTATTTTTTGAATAACCAACTCCTCGAAATACGGTTAATTCCTGATAATTTTTTTGAAGCGAACTGGGAAATTTAACTGCTCCATTTGCCAACGCATTTCTCAGTACCCCTAGAAATCTACTATAGTATTCGATCTCTTTCTCCATTTTATCACATCCCAATGTTCTTTCTATTGATCACTACGCGCTGTAATAAGATTATCTTTTTCTCATATCATACTATATCGTATCTTTGAATTCAACTCTTTTCTCGAATTTCTGTTCTTCTTTCAGAATCTCAAAAAGAAGAATTCCCATGCAGTATTTCCGCACAGGAATTCTTCTTTTTTCTTATTTTTTTCTTTTTTATCCTACATCCACGTAACCTTCGGCATTCCGCGAAGATCTGCTTTTACATCACAGGAAAATGTTTCACCCTCATGGGCTTCTATTACTTTTGCATTTTTTAATCCATCTTCTCCAACAGCTTTTTTGCCTAAATGGCCGCCTAAAACAGCTCCCAGTCCGCCGCTAAGAGCTCCGCCAAGAGCAGCTCCAAAGGCTGCATTCGCAACATCACCGGCTCCTATTTTTCCCATAGGCTTCCTTGTAATCGCAACCGTATGGGCACCTGCTTCGATTGGAATTACATACGGTTGTTTTGCAGCTCTTAACTTTTGCGGTTCTTGATCATCTATATACAGATAGATGAAGTATTTTGTTTCCAAAGAATCTTTGATTCCCGAAACCGAGGAAGCTACTCCCGGTCCCCACGCATTATGCACCATTACACTTAAATATGCTGACATCTCTCATCCCTCCTGAATTCTTAAAATAATCGTAACTTTCAAAGTCCCCTCTCGATCCCGCTTACGCTGCAGCTCGATGTTACTTCTCGCCATATGAAATTCCAGAAAAACCGTTCATTCACACAAGCATGATTCGCGATTCTTCTTCCATTTCGCATGGATCCGAATAGTTACAAATAATCTTTACAGTTCGCAAATGCTTGTAAACTGCTGTAAATAATCTGCGTCTTCCTTGGGTTGATGCAGTTATTTTCATTCTTTTCTCCAACAGTCATTCCTTTGCCGGAGCAATTTGGAATTATAAATTGAGTTCTCGTCTTAACGCATCAATCTGCCCGGCCGTATAGAGTGAATCCAGCAAAATATCTAATTCCAATTCATTTTTTGCCTCTTCTATCTGGTTGGATAATCTCGCCACATTCAGGTTCTGCTGCCGCAGAATTGCGTCCTGATGCATCAAAATTTCCTCGCGCATGCGTTCCTGTTCCTGTATCTGACTTTGCTGATGTATTTCCACATGAAACAGATTAATCGCTTCCGAAAGAGTGTTTGCACGTCCGTTCAGGAAAAAGCTATACAGGATGCATGGAATCATACCTTTCCGATACTCAGATGCCAGAACATTTTGATTTTCCTGAACGCTCCTGGATGTCTGGATTTTTCTGCAGGCATCCTCTGTCTGCTGCAATTCCTGCTTCACTTCTAAAACTTCCGGTGGATCATTCTGCTCCACCCGACTGTCCAATGCTGCAATCCGCTTTGCTTCTGCATCGTAAAGGCTTTTTCTCTCCTGCCAGTCTGCCATTGCCTTTCGATTTCCACGTTGATGCCAAAGCAGGCTCAAGATCAATGCACCTCCCGCTCCGCCAATCACCAGAATCTGTTCTTCTAAGTCCCTTCCAAGAAATAGCTCGTACAGCAGGAAGAACACTACAGCCGCAATTGCTGCTTTTGGATATTTATCCATAACCGGAGGCATCGGCTCCGGAGGCAAAACATGACTTAAGTCTACTTCTTTTGTCATATCTGCTAATTTTTCCCGCAAATCAGAAATGTGTTCTTCCAACTGAATTTCAAGCAGGATATGCTCTGAGAGATTTTTCAGATATTCTACAACTTCTTCGCGCTGCATTCTTTTTCCATCCGGTGTGATGGAAATTGCTACTTCTGTCTCTTCTCTCATATAACCTTCCCCCTCGTTTGCTTCCTATTTTCGTCATTTTGTTATACTATTCGGAGCTATGTGTAAAATCAAAGATACGCTTAAAAGGATGTTGTGTATTCTTTCCGTGCTTTGTTCATTACATTTTTCCCCTTATGAACATTTTTACTATACGTTTCATATATCATATATATTTTTCAAAATCTACTCTTTAACTTATTTTTCTCCACTTTTTTCGCAACAGAAAAACCCCGGCCGCCTTACGGCGCCGGGGTCTCTTACGTTTGAGCACAATGTATCTTTCGATACAATTATATTTTATTTAGAATAGTCTACTGATAATTAGTCGATCAGAGTAGCAACACGGCCTGATCCAACGGTACGGCCACCCTCACGGATAGCGAAGGTAAGACCCTGATCCATAGCGATCGGGTGGATCAGTTCGATGGTCATCTCTACGTTATCGCCAGGCATGCACATCTCTGTACCAGCCGGTAACTCGCAAACACCTGTAACGTCTGTTGTTCTGAAGTAGAACTGCGGACGGTAGTTGTTGAAGAATGGTGTATGACGGCCACCCTCGTCCTTTGTCAGAACGTAAACCTGTGCTGTGAACTTATTGTGGCACTTTACAGAACCTGGTTTGCACAGACACTGACCTCTCTGGATCTCTGTTCTCTGAACACCACGAAGCAGAGCACCGATGTTGTCACCAGCCTGAGCCTCGTCAAGGAGCTTACGGAACATCTCGATACCAGTTACAACTACCTTACGTGTCTCCTCGTGGATACCAACGATCTCAACCTCATCAGATACATGAAGTGTACCACGCTCTACACGGCCTGTAGCAACTGTACCACGACCTGTGATGGAGAATACGTCCTCAACTGGCATAAGGAATGGCTTATCTGTGTCACGAACTGGATCCGGAACATAGCTGTCTACAGCATCCATAAGCTCAAGGATCTTGTCTCCCCACTCGCTGGA
>OLVT01002376.1_pt1 | contig 13119 bp, 11 predicted proteins | sample 1673241 | NCBI WGS metagenome assembly OLVT01 (sample SAMEA3178936, study PRJEB25190) | human gut metagenome | biome: human gut; feature: human-associated habitat; material: faeces | place: Austria | collected 2013 | reverse complement strand
ATTATATAGCGTAGGGCGTTGCCCTACGCTATATAATTAAGCCCTTTCAGGGCACTCCGCAAAATTATCATTTACTATTCCGAGATATAAGTCATGACAGTTTTTTAATCGTCAAATAGCAAATTAATAAAATGAAAGCAATCTTTTGTATCACAGGGCTTGCCATACAAGGTTTGACAATATCAGCCCAGGCGCAAACCGGCAAACCGAATATTGTGGTTATTATGACCGATCAGCAGCGTGCCGATTTGTGCGGCAGGGAAGGTTTTCCGCTGGAAGTGACTCCCTTTGTCGACCGGTTGGCGCAAGAGAATGTATGGTTCAATAAGGCATACACTGTGATGCCAGCCAGCTCTCCGGCACGTTGTTCCATGTTCACCGGGCGTTTTCCTTCCGCCACTCACGTACGCACGAATCATAATATTCCTGACATTTCCTATCAACAGGACTTAGTGGGCGTATTGAAAGAAAACGGATATAAAACAGCATTGGTCGGCAAGAATCACGCTTACCTGAAACCTGCCGACCTTGATTTCTGGTCTGAATACGGACACTGGGGAAAGCACAAAAAGACGACTCCCGCAGAGAAGGAGACTGCCCGTTTCCTGAATCAGCAAGCCAGGGGGCAATGGTTGGAGCCATCTCCCATCTCGCTGGAAGAACAGCATCCCACCAAAATCGTGAACGAAGCACTGGCATGGATTAAGCAGCAGAAAGAAAATCCTTTCTTCGTATGGGTTTCTTTTCCGGAACCTCACAACCCTTATCAGGTATGTGAACCCTATTACTCCATGTTCTCCCCCGATAAGCTTCCCGTCTTAAAGACCTCCCGCAAAGATTTGGCAAAGAAAGGAGAGAAATACCGTATTTTGGCGCAACTGGAAGACGCGTCCTGCCCGAACCTGGAACAAGACTTGCCTCGAATCCGTGCCAACTATATCGGAATGATCCGGTTGATAGACGATCAGATCAAGAGACTGATCGAATCATTGAAAGCCAGCGGACAATATGAAAACACCCTCTTTGTCGTACTTTCCGACCACGGTGACTACTGGGGGGAATACGGATTGATTCGTAAAGGAGCCGGACTTTCCGAAAGCCTCGCACGTATCCCGATGGTATGGGCAGGATATCACATTAAGAACCAGCCTGCCCCTATGGATAGCCACGTATCGATAGCCGACCTTTTCCCCACCTTCTGCTCTGCCATCGGTGCCGAAATACCGGCAGGAGTTCAGGGCCGTAGCTTGTGGCCGATGCTGACCGGAAAAGCTTACCCTAAAGAAGAATTCTCTAGCATGGTCGTACAACAAGGCTTCGGAGGAGCTGATGTTGGACTGGATGCCTCCTTGACTTTTGAACAGGAAGGAGCATTGACTTCCGGCAAAATAGCCCACTTCGACGAACTGAACACCTGGACGCAAAGCGGTACCTCACGCATGATAAGAAAGGATGACTGGAAACTGGTCATGAATCATTATGGTAACGGAGAACTTTATAATTTAAAGAAAGATCCTTCGGAAATTCATAATCTGTTTGGCGAGAAGAAATACAGCGAAATTCAAACAGAACTTCTGACCCGTTTACTGGCATGGGAGTTGCGTTTGCAGGACCCGTTGCCTCTCCCGCAAAGACGTTACCATTTTAAACAGAATCCATTTAATTATCTCCACCCGGAACACTAAAAAATAAGAAGATTGTACATACCTACGGATATTAAAAACATGATTCCATGAAGTCTGCCCCGCAACGGCCTATTTTTGTATCCGTAAACATAAAACAGAAATTTATGAAATTGATTTTGCGATTAGGATTGATCTTGTTTACAGGATTTATTTCCATCTCTACAGCATCAGCACAGTTATATGGAACGGCAGATACAAACGCTCCGGAACTACGTGTTCCGACATCTGTAAAGCCGGCATTTGATTATTGGATGAGGGACACTTGGGCTACGCTGGGTCCCGACGGTTATTATTATATCACAGGAACCACCTCTACCCCCGACCGTTACTTTCCGGGACAGAGGCATTGCTGGGACTGGAACGACGGTTTGTACTTGTGGCGTTCCAAAGATATGAAGTCCTGGGAAGCCAGAGGACAAATATGGTCGATGGAAAAAGACGGAACCTGGCAAAAGAAGCCGAAAGTATATAAAGCAGGAGAGAAATATCAGAAGAAATCCATCAACGGTGATCCGATGGACAACCGCTTCCATGCAGTGTGGGCTCCGGAAATGCATTATATCAAAAGCGCGAAGAACTGGTTTATCGTTGCCTGCATGAATGAGTCGGCAGGTGGGAGAGGTTCTTTCATTTTGCGGAGCAAGACCGGAAAACCGGAAGGACCGTACGAGAATATCGAAGGTAATAAAGACAAAGCCATCTTCCCGAATATCGACGGAAGTTTGTTCGAAGATACGGACGGCACTGTCTACTTTGTCGGGCACAACCATTATATCGCCCGTATGAAACCGGATATGAGCGGATTTGCCGAGGAACTGAAAACATTGAAAGAGAAAAAATATAATCCGGAACCGTATATTGAAGGAGCGTTTATCTTCAAATACGATAACAAATATCACCTCGTACAAGCTATATGGTCGCACCGTACGTCGGAGGGAGATACCTATATCGAGAAAAAGGGAGTAACCTCGCCGAAGACACGTTATAGTTACGACTGCATCATCTCGACAGCCGATAATGTGTATGGTCCCTATAGCGAACGCTACAATGCCATCACGGGAGGAGGACACAACAACCTTTTCCAGGATAAGGATGGAAACTGGTGGGCTACCATGTTCTTCAATCCGCGTGGGGCACAGGCGGCGGAATATAAAGTGACGTGCCGTCCCGGATTAATTCCGATGATCTATGAGAATGGTAAATTCAAACCCAACTTTAATTATAATACCAAATGAAAACTTCTTTATTGATAGCAGGCAGCCTGGCTCTGGTCCCGATGACGTATGCGCAGGACAAACCGAATATTATTATCATACTGGCAGACGATTTGGGCTTCTCCGATCTTGGCTGTTTCGGTGGTGAGATTCATACACCGGTGTTGGATAAACTGGCAAAGAATGGCGTCCGTATGACGCAGATGTATAACAGTGCACGCAGTTGCCCGTCGCGTGCCAACCTGTTGACGGGGCTTTATCCGCATCAGACGGGATTGGGACACATGGACGGCAGTCATCCTGCTTGGCCGAAAGGATATTCCGGTTTCCGTTCCAATTCGGATAACGTCACGATTGCAGAAGTCCTGAAAGATGCCGGATATTTTACGGCGATGTCAGGAAAGTGGCATTTGGGGAATAAGTCGAATCCTATTCTTCGTGGGTTTCAAGAGTATTACGGTTTGTTGGGCGGATTCAACTCTTTCTGGAATCCGGCGGTATATACCCGTTTGCCGAAAGACCGTACGCCCAGACACTATGAGGAAGGAACTTTCTACGCTACCAATGTGATAACGGATTATGCGATTGACTTTATCGACCAGGCACATCAGGAGAAGAAACCGTTGTTCCTGTATCTGGCCTATAACGCTCCCCATTTCCCTTTGCACGCACCGAAAGAAGTGACCGATAAATATATGTCTCTCTATATGCAGGGATGGGACAAGATTCGTGACGCCCGCTGGAAACGGATTGTGGACCTGAAACTTATGCAGGGAAAGCCGGCACTTAGTCCGCGTGGTGTAGTTCCCGAAAGTCTGTTTGAAGATGAAACGCATCCGCTACCGGCATGGGACTCATTGACGAAAGATCAGCAGACCGACCTCGCACGCCGTATGTCCATTTTTGCCGCTATGGTAGATGTGATGGACGCGAACATCGGCCGGGTAGTAGATGAATTGAAGAAGAACGGTGAGTTAGACAATACGTTTATCATGTTTATGTCCGATAACGGAGCTTGTGCCGAATGGCACGAATTCGGTTTCGACAAACAGACCGGAGTCGAATACCATACCCATACCGGAGAAGAACTCGACCAAATGGGTTTGCCCGGAACCTATCATCATTACGGTACAGGCTGGGCAAATGTCTGCTGCACACCGTTCACGCTGTATAAACATTATGCTCACGAAGGAGGTATCTCAACCCCATGTATCATTTCCTGGGGGAATCAGGTGAAGAACAAAGGCGGACTGGATCATCAGCCTGCACAATTCTCCGATATCATGTCTACCTGTGTGGAACTGGCAGGAGCCACTTATCCGAAAGAATATCAGGGAAGAGCGATTCTGCCTACGGCAGGTAAATCCATCCTCCCGATTGTGAAAGGGAAGAAGATGCCCGAAAGGTATATTTATGCAGAGCATGAAGGCAACCGCATGGTGCGTAAAGGCGACTGGAAGCTGGTTTCGGCCAATTTTAAGGGAGATGAATGGGAATTGTACAACATCAAGGAAGACCGTACCGAGCAGCACAACCTGATCGGTAAATATCCTGAAATGGCAAAAGAATTGGAAACAGCCTATTTCGAATGGGCGGACAAGAGCGATGTCTTGTATTTCCAGAAAATGTGGAATACCTACAATAAGAATCGACGGAAAGATTTTAAAGAATATAAAACCCGCTAATGCTTATGGATAAGAGAATCTTACTAACTCTGGCTTTAGGAGCCATGTCGCAGGTGTTTACCCATGCATGGGAGCCTAAAGGAGATAAAATTAAAACAGTATGGGCTGAACAGGTGATGCCGGAAAATGTGTGGCAAAGTTATCCCAGACCACAGTTGCAACGGGCAGAATGGATCAATCTGAACGGATTGTGGAAGTATGCCGTAACGGATCAGAACACGCCCCGGAAGAATGTTTCCTTTGAAGGGGAAATTCTGGTCCCGTTTGCGATTGAATCATCTCTGTCCGGAGTGCAGAAAACATTTCTTCCTACGGATAGATTATGGTATCAACGTGAGTTCACTTTAGATCCTTCCTGGAAGAATAAGTCTACTATCCTGCATTTCGGAGCAGTGGATTATGAATGTCAAGTATGGGTGAATAACCGGTTGGTCGGTACGCATAAAGGAGGAAACAACCCGTTCTCGTTCGATATTACTAAATATCTGAAGAAGAGTGGTCCTCAAAGCATTGAAGTAGCCGTCACCGACCCGACGGACACGGAATCTATTTCCCGAGGGAAACAACAACTTAATCAGGAAGGTATCTGGTACACGCCTGTATCGGGCATTTGGCAAACTGTGTGGCTGGAAGCGGTGAATAAAACCTATATCCGTCAGGTACTTCCTTCCACTGATATTGAAAGAAAATCCGTGAAGCTGGCTTTCGATATAGCCGGAGCCAAAGGCAATGAAGAAGTGAAAATAGAAGTGTTGGATGATGGCAAAGTAATCAAGACGGTGGAACAGAAGTTGACTAATGCGATGGAGATAGACGTTCCGAACGCTGTCTTATGGTCTCCCGAATCTCCGAAACTGTATCATTTGAATATTGTCTTATCCAATGGAGGACGTGTTTTAGACCGGGTAAAGAGTTACTTTGCCTTGAGAAAAGTAGATGCCCGTAAAGATGAATGTGGATACAACCGTATTTGCCTGAATAACCAACCCATCTTCCAATACGGTCCGCTGGATCAAGGCTGGTGGCCCGACGGATTGTTGACTCCTCCTTCCGAGGAAGCGATGCTGTGGGACATGGTGCAGTTGAAGAAGATGGGATTCAATATGATCCGTAAACATATCAAAGTAGAACCGGAGCAATATTATTATTACGCCGATTCTCTGGGATTGATGATGTGGCAAGACATGGTTTCCGGTTTTGCTACGTCAAGGAAGAAGGAGGAACACGTCAATCCGTTGGCTACTACTGATTGGAACGCTCCCGAAGAACACACCCGCCAATGGCAAAAAGAAATGTTCGAGATGATCGACCGTCTCCGTTTCTATCCCTGTATCACTACCTGGGTGGTTTTCAATGAAGGATGGGGACAGCACAACACGGTGGAAATCGTAAATAAAGTGATAAAATACGACGATACACGCCTGATAAACGGAGTGACCGGCTGGACGGACAGAGGCGTAGGCGATATGTACGACGTACATAATTATCCTGTCACTTCCATGATTCTGCCGGAGAACAACGGCAACCGCATTTCCGTACTGGGAGAATTCGGCGGCTATGGCTGGGCGATCAAGGAACATATCTGGAATCCGAATATGAGGAACTGGGGGTATAAGAATATAGACGGAGCAATGGCTCTGATTGATAGTTACGGCCGTCTGGTATATGATTTGGAAACGCTGATTGCCCAAGGATTGAGTGCGGCAGTCTATACACAAACCACTGATGTGGAAGGAGAAGTGAACGGCCTGATTACTTACGACCGGAAAGTAACTAAAATACCGGAAGGCTTGTTGCACCTGATGCACAACCGTTTGTATGAAATCACCCCTGCGAAAGCTGTTACTTTGATTGCAGACGGTCAGAATGGAAGCAAGAATACCCGCCTTGTCAGTCTGAACGGTCAGGAGCTGAAAATGACTTCTTTGCCTTTCGACTGTCCCCCTCGTTCTACGGTAGTATCAGAAGCTACTTTTAAGGTGGATAAGGATTTCAATCATCTGTCTTTATGGCTGAATGTTGCCGGAGAAGCCAAAGTTTGGCTGAATGGTGTAGAAGTCTTTGCGCAGGAGGCAAAGCAGACCAGGCAATATAATCAATATAATATCAGCGATTACAGCCGTTACTTGCGGAAAGGAAGTAATCTGTTGAAAATCGAAGTGAAAGATAGCAAGAAGATGAGATTCGATTATGGGTTGAGGGCTTATTAATCAGATTCATATTCTACTTTGTGAGTTTCTTGTTATAAAGTTGAAAGGCAAGTGAATATCTGCAATATCAAGTTAATGTATGAGCCCCATAGCGATGTCACTATAGGGCTCATTAACTATCATTTTTCCGGCTCACTCGTATGGGCACATTTCTTTATAACAAACTTTCTTATTGAAATTTCTTATCTTCTTCGAGGAGCTCCTGGCTACATTGCTCCGGTGCTAGAGGGGTAAAGAGTTCTATCAGGTTTTCTTCGGGATCGCGCAGGTATAGGGTACGCATCCCCCAATCGGGCATATCCGCAGGTTCGGTGATAAACGTCACGCCTTTTGCTTTTAGATCGGCAAAAGTTTCGTCGAGGTTATCTACACTGAATGAAACCATTAATTTCTCACGCATCGCAACGGGCTGTTGCTTATCTGCATTGCCTACCGCAGGTGCCATCCAGTCGGATACAAAAAGGGTGAAGCCTTCTATCCCGTCAGCTACTTTAAAATTGGCATATCCGCTATTTTCATCTCCCCAGGATGGCTCTAATCCGAGTTGTTCGGTGTAGAACTTGAAGCATTTGGCGAAGTCTTTCACTAATAATCTTACGTTGCTGAATCTCATGGTTTACTGATTAATAGTTTGTAATTTGTTTCTTATATCAAAATGCAAATATAATCATTCTATTGGATAGCGTTTCAAAAAACTGTATTTACCTCATTAGTGCATAGAAACGAGTTAAACGGTGCGCTAATGAATGGGTCCAGGGTGAGGGGTGGTGAGGGTAGATTTATAACCTTTTATTTTATTATTTTCTATACTATCTCCTTTTTTATCCTCAAAAAAAAATACGAAAGTTATAAATCTACCCTCACCACCCCTCACCCTGGACCCATATCTTATAATAAAAAGATAACGGGGAATCTTAAAAACTCAATCATCTTTTTCAGATTTACCACAACGTTTCCAGAATACTCCATTATTTTATTCAAAACTGTGCGGATATGAATTAAATTTTGGTGCGGTTGCCCTGGATAAAATATCAATAGACTAACTCAATAAAATGCATTGTTCGACACCAATTTCCTGAATAAAATAATTGTCGTGTGAGATTGCTATCACAGTACCTGCATAATTTTTGATAGTAGCAGTGATAATTTCAATACTTTGTATGTCCAAATTGTTGGTAGGTTCATCCAGGATAAACATATCAGGGGTATTGTTACTAATCATCAGACAGCAGAAAGCGAGACGCATTTTCTCACCACCACTAAGTTTCCGGCAGGATTTGTCCCATTCGGATGCAGGAAACAAGTAACGGTTTAGAATAATCTTTATTTCATGCTCCGGCAGATTCCGGCTGTTGAAAGCGTAAGCCTGTTCAAGAATACTGTTCCGGTCGTCAATGATCGAATACTCTTGATTCAAATAGACATAGCTAAAGTCCGTCCGCGTCAGAGTTCCTTCCTGTGGTTGAAGTTGGCCGGTGATTAATTTCAATAGAGTTGTTTTCCCGCTACCGTTGGCTCCTTCTATACGGAAGCGGTCTCCGCTCTTTAGCTGAAAGCTGACAGGAGCTTGCCAAAGCTGTTGTTTTGAGATACTATTTTCCTGAATATCATTGTTAATCGAATTGGAATGATAACTGAAGTTAATCTCTTTTGCTGTCACTAATATCTTCCCGGTATGAAGCGAGGAACTGTTGAAGTCGGTTTTTAATGCCGCAGTCGGAGAGAGCGAACCTCGAAGCTGGTTGCGTTCATTTGTTAACTTCTCGGCTTTCTCCTGATGGACGCCAGTCAGTTTACTAGTGCTCTTCTCGGATTTCCCTTGGAGTGCGTTTAATACAATGCGTGGAACTCCTTTTTTTATATTACTCTTTTCGCCGCGTACATTCTGTTTGTCTCTGCGTTCGGCCGTTTCGTGAGCCACTTTACGGGCAATACGTAGTGCCTTTTCTTTTTCTTCAATACGTTGTTGCAATGCTTCCTGCATCAGCGTTTTTTGTTCTTTGTAGAATTCGTAATTTCCGCCATAATAATTGATTTGATGCTTCTCCAGTTCGCAAATTTCGGGGAGAAGATTGAGCAGAGTACGGTCATGACTTACCACTAACAGGGTGGAACGATATTTCTCTACCCAGTCATATAAACGTTGTCTGCCGGAAGAATCGAGATGATTGGTCGGTTCATCCATAAGTACGACAGATGGGTGATGAATGTCCATCCCTGTCAGAAATACACGGGTCTTTTCACCGCCGCTAAGCAAATTCATCGGGTAGGATAGAGTAAACTGTCCTAGCCCCCATAAATCGAGAGCGGCAATGGAACGTTCTTCAATATTCCAGTCATCATCCAGGATGACGAAATTTTCGTTTGAGGCATCTCCTGACAGGATAGCATGTAAGGCTTGTTGCTTATGTTCTATCTGGAGTGCTTGAGCGATAGTCAATGAATCATATTGCCCGAAATGTTGCGGGATATAATATAGGTCGTCCGGGCGGACAATGACACCGGAAGAGGGTGAAAGTTGTCCGGCAATAATTTGCAGCAAAGTAGATTTACCGCACCCATTGTTACCGACTAATCCCAGTTTCTGCCCCTTACTGATGGCGAAATTGAGATCACTGAATAATACTTCTTTATCCGGATGGATATAGCTGATTTGCTGAATACTTATAGACATAATGATCTATTGGGTTTGAGGTTGAAAATAGAGTGAGGGAAAATCACAGGATAGGGGGGAACGACAAACACAATACTGGCTAAACAACACGGATTTCGTGATGCTTAACAAAATAGAAAAAGCATATAAGAAAAGTGATGTTTACTTAGAAGTGTTGTCTTACTTAGTAATTCTCATTGTGGTAGGTATATAGTTTAACTTGGCTGCAAAGATAACACTTTCTATTAGATTTCACTCTATTAAGACTGAAAAAGAATGAATTTCATTTATTTAGAGGCTCCGTTTACCTCATTCAGAGCCTCCGATTACTCCAAATAGAGCCTCTGTTTACCCTATTCAGAGGCTCTGTTTTAGAAGTGAGTTATATTCTTTCTTATTCTTATACATCAAACAGTTGATTTAATCCCTCACTCATACTGGGATGCGTGAAGATAAAATCGCGCAAGAATGTAGAGGTTTGCCCTGTTTTTATCGCCATAGCTACGATATTGATGATTTCTGAAGCGTCAGCGCAAAATAAGGTACATCCCATAATTTTCCCATTATGATTGTTGATGATTGCTTTCAGCATACCGTCCGTCTGTTGCAATGTACGTGAACGGACAACGGAAGTTGCCGGAAGTCGGGATACTTTGAACGAATAACCTCTTTTCAGTGCTTCTTCTTCAGTAATGCCGATATGCGCCAAAGGCGGATCAATAAATACGGCATATTGAACAGGATCCCTATCTCCGATATCACGTTTCTTATCTCCGAAGAGTTGATCGCGTATAATCCGAAAATCATCTAGTGAAAAATAAGTAAATTGTGGTCCGCCTTTTACGTCTCCCATTGCCCATACGTGAGGAACGGTGGTGCGCAACTGATCGTTTACAACAATTGCTCCGTGTGCATCTACTTTTACACCTGCTGCTTGTAAATTCAATCCTTCGATCATCGGTTTCCGCCCTGTTGCGATAAGAATTGCGTCTCCGTCTACAAAGTAAGGAGTGCGGTCAGATACATCCGAATAAGTCAGTGTCACTCCGTCACTCGTATCATGAATAGACTGTGCGCGTGTATTCAAATGAATCTCAATGCCTTTTTTCTCCATTACATCTTTGACATTGTTAGCGATATCTTGATCGTTGCGAGGCATAAAACGGTTGCCTCCTTCTAGAATCGTCACTTTACTGCCAAATCCGGCAAACATCGAAGCGAACTCCAAACCGATATATCCGCCGCCGACAATAATTAAATGTTTTGGCAGGACATTCATATCCAAAAGTGTGGAGCTGGTATACACATACTTACTTTGTTGAATCCCGTCGATTGCCGGAATGATCGGAGTGGAACCGGTATTGATGAAAATTTCCTTTCCTTGCAGTTCAATATCTCCGTTGGGAAGTACTACTTTTATAGTGTTAGGTGATACAAAGGAAGCTGTCCCTGTATAAATAGTCACATTCGGGCGCTTGCTTAGATTCTCGTAATTAGTTTCCCGAAGAAAAGAGGTTAGCCTGTTCTTACGGGCAATAGTCTGCTTATACATATTAGTCTGCTTCAGAAAATCCCCATGGTATAGCAGTGAAGACATCTCTGCTTCATGTATCAATGCCTTTGTCGGGATGCAGGCTATGTTAGGACAAGAACCTCCGTACATCATGTTGGAGCGTTCTACGATGGCAACTTGCCATCCTCGATTGGAAAGTTCGGCAGCCAGGACTTTTCCTGCCTTGCCGAATCCTATAATAATTGCATCATACTGTTTCATAACTTCTTTGATTAACGATTTGTATTAGGCTATATAACACAGGGTAAAGCCTATTTGTTTCGTTATCTCAAGAAGTCGGAACTCCTTACGGAGTCAGATTAGTCTTTTTTAATTATTTTGAGTACGCGTTGTGACGAGTCGGATAATAATACTACAGCACTGGCCAGGATCACAATGTCTTTAATCACCAGCCGCCCTGCACCGGAGAGTAATGGAAAGCCGAATTCTCCACTACCCAGATTAGGAACCCATACTTCGGGAGTCGTTACCAGAAAGGACAACGTTCCCAATGTCATTATAATAGCCAAACCTGCACCTATCAAACCGATTTTCGGTGAGAAAATACCCAAGAAAGTAAGAACACCGATAGTCATAATCAAAATACCCAATCCATGAGAAAAGCCATAGGTGTTATTCTCTTCATGCCACTGATGCTTGGCCTCATCAAACTCACCTTCTTTTAATTTATACTCTTTATATTCGGGAGCACTCTTAGTATAAAAGAAACTCATAAAAGGACTGTTGGCAACGAAAGGCACAATACCCTCGGCCTCATCGTTCCAGAATTTCAAACCACCAATCCACACGAATATCACCAGAATTGCCACGCGAATCAGGTTAATACCTAACTTTTGAGTGGAAGCTGCAATTGTCAGAAATGCAGTAAACAGGGAATTTAATCTTGCCATCATTTGCTTTAATTTTTAAGGGTTTAACTTACATTGCAAAGGTCGGCAGATTTTCCTCCCTGTGAAATGGCAATTATACCGTTTTAGTTTGCCATTATTCCTTCTTTCTCTTTTTTCCGGTATTCAGAAATACTTTCCTTTGCCATTTTTCGAAAGAAACGGCTGAAAGCAGCCAAGTCTTCAAAGCCTAATATCTCACCTATTTCTTTCGCACTCTTATTGGTGTAAAGCAACAAACGCTTGGCTTCGGCTTCTATCCTCTCATGTATGATACGCAACGGAGAAGGCAACCCATAGGCGGCAAACAGATTGGACAAGGTTTTGGGAGAGCGGTAGAGCATTTCGGCATAGTCCTGCACTTGTTTCTTTTCTTTATAATGATTGTCTACCAACACATAATACCGACGGATAATGTCAAAGCTCTTTTCTTTATCTTGTCCCACGTCTAATTTTTCACGGGCAATGCGGGTATAAGTGATTATAAAACGTTTCAGAATAATGCGGAGCATCTCTTCCTGCAAATTGTCTTTTATGCCGAATTCACCGGCAAATATATCAATGATGCTTTTCAATTGTTCCGACTGGGCCGCAGAGAGCTGCAAACGCATGATGTGGGACGAACCATGAAACAGGAAACCATTACATGACACTTCTTTGTCATGTCCGTAAATGCAATAAAAATTGCTGTTGAACAAGAAAGTGAGGTACTCACCTTCCACTCTTTTTACCTCAACATGATGCAAAGGAGTCAGCGATATTATTTCATCTTTTTCAAGGTGCATTACCACATGGTCTACTTCTATATCCAGCGTGCCACTTTGTACCCATACGAATTTATACAAGCTTTTATCACGCCGGAGAGCAGCATCCTCATGATAATGATACGTCATCGCTATATTGCCATTGAGCGGTGTATTAAAACGATATTCCATAATTCATAGTTTATTGTCGGTATAAATATACGCATACTTATTTAAATAAAAAAGAAGACAGGGCAAAAGATTTATGCCCTATCTTCTCCACTTGTTTACGAGAACATTTATTTAGAGTTTAATAAAGTGTCGTCAATCATCTTTTTCAGTTCAGGTTTCGGTAATGCTCCCTGTGTTACAGTCGGTTTTCCACTCTGAGGAATCCATAACAAAGTCGGTATGCTTCGTATGCCGAATGCACCGGCCAATTCTTCTTCCTTGTCTACATCTATCTTAT
>OLVT01002371.1_pt1 | contig 13145 bp, 13 predicted proteins | sample 1673241 | NCBI WGS metagenome assembly OLVT01 (sample SAMEA3178936, study PRJEB25190) | human gut metagenome | biome: human gut; feature: human-associated habitat; material: faeces | place: Austria | collected 2013 | reverse complement strand
ACGGAAAACCGTTGCTCGTGCGCAGACTTTTTACCGTCTGCGAACGAGTCGCACTGACCCAGAAATCTTCCGTTGATTTTTCGCCCTCACCCTTGGTATTTGCGATAATGGTATTGACCAGCTTCAAGATATCTTTTTCACTCCGGATATAATGGAACGGATTGTAATGCATGGACTTTTTAAAGTTGATCGTATTTAATACCTTGATCCGGTATCCTCCATTTACCAGCATCTTCCCGCATTCAACGATGATCGTTCCTTTCGGATCGGTGACCACATAGGATACGTGGTCCGTCATCTGCATAAGATTGGGTTTTACATAGAATCTTGTCTTTCCGGATCCGGAACCACCGATAACAATCACATTCTTATTTCTGGCATACTTCGGAGCTTTTGGTCGGCTGTTCATGGTCAGACGTTCTGTTTCTGTGAGGATGACATTGTTTTCAAAAACCGGATCCATGAAGGGTTCGATGTCTTTTCTGTTTCCCCATCTTGCAGATCCATACTCCACACCCTGCCGGAACTTCTTTGCGTTTTTAGAACGATAGTAGACAACCAGTTTTAATGCACCTGCAGCCAGAACACCTACTGTAAGGTCCTGCAAAGCGATACTTGGCAGCCAGCTTAAAAATGCCAGTCGAAAATTGACTAACATCACGCCAAGTCTCTGGACCATGCTTTCTCCCAGGCAATGCCGGTACAGCCAGGATCCTTTATCTGCTACATAGAAGATAAAGAAATATGGGAGATTTAAGATCACCAGCCGTTTGATCTGGATCTTCTGTAATTTCTCCCGCATCATCGTTCCTGACCTCTGGATTTTTGTCTCTGCTTCACACGCTGGCGGTGCTTTGCTTTTCTTTCTACAGATTTCTGCAGTTTCTTTCTGACCGATGGTTTCTTCACCTGTTTCTTTTTCAGTTCTACTCCGGCATATTCCCGGAAAGCCGCTGTCATCACATCCACATCTTTAGCCTTAAAGAAGACCAGATATTTCGGTGGATCCGCACCGACTTCTTTTTTCAGGCTGTAATCAATCCCGTATTTTCTTGCCACACGGTCAAAGGATTTGATATTTTCATCTGTGATCTTTATGTTGGAAAGCTGTACTCCCTGTGCATTCAGCTGCTTGATGGTCTGCTTTCCATGTGGCTTTTTCTTTTCAATCTTTTTTCGGGCTTTTTCCCTTCCTTTCTCCTGGGCCCGTCCGGTCTTTTCAGCCATTTTCACCTGCGTTGCTTTCTGTTTCCTCCGGTTGTCCATTTCCAGGAACTTCCGAAGGGCTGCTTTTAGCACACTGGCAGTGATCTTGACTCCCTGGATGCTCAGGCTGATCACTTTCTGATTTACTTCTTCCTGCAATTACCCACGTCCTTTCTTTCCTTTCATTTCAGAATGAAGACGGGCAATACAATATCCGATGCATGGAACATGTTTTCCATACGGACAGCCACCACATGGTGTTGTTTTTACCGCTTTTTTCTTTTCAGGAAGCAGATAATGGCACTGCTTCAAGTTACAGCCTTTCTTTTTGCCTCCCCACCAGTAACAGTACTTACAGGACCATGGCTTTTCTTCGCTGTACTTTCTTCCTTCTATAGCTGCATTTGGTTCTATGATCAGATCTTTATTTGTCTTCATTCTGTTCTTCCTCTTTTCTCATGATTTCTGTCAGTTTTTTCTCTGCCTGACTTCCGGCAGCAATGAGACAATACAAAACTGTAAATATTGCCGCTGCTCCCAGAAGAGCAACAAAAATAATGATATTTCTCATGGTTTCTCCCATCTAAAAAAGCGTCCACAGATTCCTTTCGGTTTCCATGAACGCTCATTCTTATTTGATTAGTGTTTCTTTTTTCTCATAAATGCAAGGACTCCTGTACCAGTCGCACCAATGCCGAGAAGCATAAACCACAGCCACAGATTGGTGTTATCCCCAGTCTTTGGTGAATCACTGACAGGTTTTCCACCTTCCGGTGTCTTTTCTGCCGGTTTTTCCTCATCTACCATGGTTACATGCTGTACTTCACTAGTATCCTTTACTTCGAATTCCACATCTTTTGCAACCAGATAGCCATCCGGTGCTGTTTCTTCACGGAGAGTGTATTTTCCGATTGGAAGCATTTCGATGTAATGTGCTTTCTCTGTACTGGTCCAGCTTTCCACAACTTTTCCATCCTGATCAAGGATCGTGAGTTTTGCTCCCGGAAGTTCTTTTCCGGCGATATCCTGTTTGGAGATTTTCACCTTCGTCACATCATCTTTCATCTCAACTTTCTGCACATCGGCAGTATCTTTGATGGTGAACTTCACGCTTTCAGCTGTCACATAACCATCGGCCGGTTTTGTTTCAACCAGTGCGTATTCTTTTCCGACAGTCAGCTCACGGATCACATGTGCTTCTTTACCGGAAGTCCATTCATCCACGATATTTCCATCGGCATCTACCACTTTCAGCTTACATCCTGGAAGTTCTTTTCCGGTTGTCAGACTGGATTTGGTAAATTCTACAACGGTTGGCTGATTCTCAAAGGTAAAATCATAGGTTACAGTCGGCTGATTCTCACCTGCATACTCAAAAGTAAATTCCTTTACTTCATCGTTGGTTACGAATCCATCCGGTGCATAGAGTTCTTTTACATAGTAAGTGGCTCCTATTGGAAGATCTGCAACAAATGTGATCTTTCCTTCTTCATCCGTAGATTTCAGTTCAATGATCTCATTGGCTTCGATCAGGACTTTACCAGTTGTCTCAGACTTAATGTCTTCTTTGGCAAATAATCCAAAGATAGCTCCTTCCAATGTACGGTCAGAATCTTTTTCTTTCTTAAGTACATTGACTTCTACTCTCTGGCGGTTGTTCTGCCAGTCTTTGTCATAGACTACAACTGGTGTATTCTGATCCACGTAAGTCAGATCTACATGACGAATCTCACCATCCAGTACATGACCGTAAGCAGTTCCTGTTTCTTTCACATAGTATTTACCAAGTGGAAGATTTTCCAGTTTTGCAATACCGGTTTCATCTGTCTTGATCGTTGCGATCAGTTCATCCTTTTTATAGTAATCGTCACTGACGCCATCGGCAGCCTTAATGTCTTCCTCAGCATAGACTTCAAACGTAACATCTGTCAGTTTTCCGGTTACATAGTTGAAAATGTGTTCCACCACACCTTTGACCTTATCGGCCAGCGTAATAGAATCCAGAAATTCTCCCTTTTTGTTGATGATGAGTTCACCAACCGGTACCTCGTCCTTCATTTCCACTTTCTGAACCTCTCCGGTATCTTTGACTGTGAATGTCACATCATTGGCTACCAGATAACCATGCGGTGCAAACTCTTCATGTAGGGTATAAGTCTCACCCACTTTCAGATATTTGATCACATGCGGTGCATCTTTGGAAGATGTCCAGCTATCTACTACATTTCCATCTTTATCCGTTACTTTCAGATAAGCTCCATCCAGTTCTACACCGGTTGTTGCATCTGATTTTGTGATCTCAACAGTTGTCGGCTGGTTCTTCTTTACGGATTTTAATGTTACTGTCTGTACATCCTGCCCCTGATAAGAAGCATCAAATCTCAGTACTTCATCCGAAGATACGAATCCATCTGGTGCTTTCAGTTCTTTTACATAATAGCTTCCAAGTGGAAGATCCAGTGTACATGCTGCCTGACCTTTTTCATCAGAAGTCATTTCCTGTAAAAGAGTATCTGCTTTGACGATCACTTTTCCATCTTTCGTCTGAATGTCTTTTGCATTGTAAATACCGAACACTGCTCCGGCTACTGTATTGCCTATCTCAGCATCCTGTTTTTCGACAGTAATCGACACTTTCTGTCGTTCATCTGTGACAGAGATTTCTTTCCCGATCACTGCAGTATCCTGATCCGCATAAGCAAATTCGACATTTTCCAGCACGGTATTTAACACATAAGTGTCCGGTGCATTCTTCTCTTTAACATAGTACCTGCCAAGTGGAAGATTCTTTACGGTTGCATAACCATCTGCATCCGTTGTGACGGTTGCTACCAGTGCATCCTTTGCAAAATACAAAGTTCTCTGTCCATCTGCATCTACCTGATGATCGGCAGTATAGATATCCTCTGCCGCATAGACTTCAAATTCAGCACCTGCAAGTCCAGCCATTTCATACTGGAAGTCCTTATCAAATCCCTTTAACACTTCACCCTGTTTATAGATCTTTAACTGACCTTTGACCGGGGTATTGGTATATTCCACATCAATGACTGCATCTCCTGTGACAGGATCGGTCAGATAAGCAGTATCTGTATCAACTGCAACTGTCACATAGTTTTTGGATATTGTGTACCCATCGGGTGCCGTCACTTCCTCAATCCGGTAGTTGCCAGGTTTCAGATTTCTCGGCAGTACCAGGTATCCTTCCTCATTTGTGAAATAAGATTTGTGTACCGTTGGCTTCGGATAGGATGTTGTCTGTTCCACATATTTCTGATTATCCAGGTCGTATACCTTGAACTCAGTATTAGCCAGGAGTACAGATTTCTGTGTTTCTGCATCCTTTTTGATGATCTTTAATTTTGCTTTGAATTCTTTATCCAGCAGCACTCGCCATGTCTGCGGTGTATCCGGATGATTCTCTGTGATCTTTACCACAAAATCATCGACCGGTGCATAGTTGTGTTTGCTTGTGGTTTCTCTTACCACATAAGTTCCATATGGAAGCGGAATCGATCTTGCATATCCTTTTTCATCGGTAAACATTTCTGTCTGGCCATCTGCAGTCAGTACAACTGGTCTGGCCGAATCAAAATCATAACTTCCATCTGCTTTTACTTTCAGATCACTGACAAGCCATGCTGAAAAACCAACTCCCTGCAGAAGATCTGCATCGGTCTTTCCGTTGTTTGCTGCCTTGATGATCTGAAATGGCTGTTTGATGACAGTTTCTTTACATACAGAAGTTCTTTCTACTGTCGGAACAGTAGCACCTTCGTAAGTACAATCCACCTCATGTTCTGTCGGATCCAGTACATATCCCACTGGAGCACTAAGCTCTTTCAGATAATACTTTCCAAGATACAAATCCGATACAGAGGCTTCGCCATTCTTATCCGTTGTCAGGGATGTAATCAGGCTGTCTTTCTTATGGATCGTTCCGGTTCTTCCATCCGGATGAACAATATCTTCCCTTGCATAAAGACCATATACCGCACCTTCCAGTGTTGCATCACCCTGTGCTGCATTCCCTGTCTCAGCATCCTGTTTTGCAATGTTGATCTTTGCATTTACACGTTTGTCTGTTACATTTTTGGTCGTTGTCTTTCCGATAGCAAGAGTCACATTATAAGACTTTGTATCGATCTGATACCCTGTTGGAACAGAGATTTCTTTCAGATAAACAACTTCCTGTGTTTTCTCCATTGTGAGCTGTGAAGCACCATTCTGATCAGTTGCAGGCATCTCTGCGATCAGCTTTGTATATGCAGCATCGGAATAGATCCCGTACACTGCACCAGCCAGTGCATTGCCTGTATCCTGGTCTTTCTTTACAATGGATACCTTACATTCTTTTGTCCAGGTTACTTTAAAATCCACATATTTCTCATTTCCGACACCTTCACCGAAAACAAGAGCCAGATCCTGTGTTCCGGATCCTGTTACAATCTTGTAAGCAGAGTATTCTTTATCAATGCTTCCCTTCATCTGAGAAGAAAATGTAGCACTGACGCTCTCTGCCTGATCAAGTGGTGCTGTCAGATAAAACTGTGTACCTCCACTGATTTCTACACTTGCTCCTGCAGCACTGGTTTTACCGGTTGTCACATTTACAAGCTTTACACCGCTTGGCAACTTAAATGTGATTGTCTGCAGTTTATCTGCTTTGAATGTGATCACGCTTGTTCGCTGGCTGTTTCCTTCCACATAAGCCTTTACATTAGATTCGGAAAAGCTCATATCTACAGACGGAATGTCCGGCATATTTACACAATAATTGTAAAGTTCCATTGCCAGGTTCTTTCCTGTTGCATTGGTTCCGGATGCCCAGTCACTGGATCCATTTGCATAAGCCGCTGCAAGATGCGTAATAATGAATCTCTTTCCTGCTGGAAAATCCGGATGTTTCTCATCGAAGAAACCATTCTCATCACTTGCTTTTGTTCCGTAATAGCAGACCTTTGCAAGTGTCTTTCCATCGGCAAGTTTCTGGATCGTATAAGTTCCATTTCCCGTTCCTTTTTTGGATGGTTCAACACAGTATGCTGTTGCATTGATGCTTCCCCATTTCACATAATATGGACAAGTCAGATAAGAACCTAATCCATAATCTGCGTAATAGTACCAGGAACCGGCTGTGACGGTGACAGATTTTGTTCCTGTTTCACCGGAAGCAAGCATCATTGGCATATCAAAAGTAATACTTTCGCCTGCTTCAAGATCTGCAAGAGCAACTTCCTGGTCAACAGCTTCCTGCATAACCTCTGAGAGTGTGATCCCTGTTTCCGGATCAACGGTCTCCTGATCCTCCGTTGCTTCGATCTCTGCATCAAATTCTTTTTCTGTCAGTTCTGTTTTGCTCTCCGTGTCAGCAGCATCAGTTTTCTCTGTAGACGAGTCAGCCTCAGAATCCTCTGTTTCTGTCTTATCGGAAGAACCAGCATCCTGATCAGAAGAACTTTCTGACTGCGAATCTTTCTGCTGATCCGCTTCTTTTACCACGATCTTTCGATTGATCTGGTAGGTTGGGTGATCCGTTGTCTGTGGTTCTACATAATAGACTGCCTTATAGGAATTGGCATAATCGGTAGAAAAGTCATTTCCATCCGTATCTTTTGCTTCCTGAAATGTAACTTTTACTTTGCTGTCATCCTGGATCGTAAGACCGGTATAATCACTCTTTACATCGAAATTGTCTCCAACCTTGATCTCATAATCCTTTGCAGTTACCACTTCATCTTCATCCAACTGATCCTTGATCTCCTCATAATACGGAATCTTTTTTACAGATCCGGCATCATCAGAAGCATAGGCAACAGCGGGAGAGAGTACCGTCGATAGAACCGTTACTGCAGTCAGTAAACCGGACATCACCCTGCGTGCTTTCTTTTTCACGTTCATTCTCTTAAATCCTTCCTTTCTGATTTTTTTGTGTATGGTTATCTGTTCGTGTCTGCGTATTATCTTTTATACGAAGATGATCGCCTCCTTTCCTGAAATTTGCGCTATTTGGGACAGTCAGCACAAGCTGAGATAACAGCACAAATATATGGTGGTACCTGTTTGTCACAAATACCGCCACATGATTTCTACTGTCATCCTCTTTTCAGATTCAGACATTTTATTTTGATTTAAGATTTAAGCGTTTTCCTGTTTTCTTTCCCGGATCCGTTCCTATATCAGTTTCCATCTCTGATACGTTTTCTTCTGGAAGACACGCAACTTTTCGCTCTATGCATGTTCAAACCGAATATCACTCCGGGCAGGCTATTCATTTTTCAATGTACATGGAGGTGTTCTATGCAAACCCTTCATATAACGAAACGCTGAGAGCCTGTTTTACAGTGGTCTGATTCAATTTTTTTGAAATTTTTTTAAAATTCTTCGTTTTCCGCCTTTTTTTCATCGTTTTTAATGCCCTGTTCAGGAGGTCATTTACACTCTGCTGTTTGATTCCCAGATAATCTGCAACATCCTGCTGACGCATTTCCTCGAAATAAACCAGATTGAGTACCGTCTTTTGTCTCTCTGTTAACTCCTTGATCAGAGCATTTAGAATTTCTCTGTCGATAACATCGTCAACAAAATCTTTTGAAGATCCTCTCATAATCTCCGCATCATCTGTAACATCGCTATTAGAAAATACACCATGATTGGTGCTGATTTTGCTCTGGCTATATGCATACGGTCTTCAGCCTCCATCAGCAGACGGATATACCAGTTTTCATTATCAAAGAACTCTTTATTGAATTCCTTGTTATCGCCAGTTACACTCACATATTCATAGTCATCACAACTATGAAGTGGAAATACGGTTGATTGATTTCCTGCTGTATAAAGTACATATCCGTGATCATAAACAGAGATTGTTGTATCTGCATTGATCATTTCCTTTACTACAACTTTGTGTTCCTTCAAGGATTTCACGCTTGGGATTCTCTTCTCCACATCAGCAACTTTCACGATTTTTTTCAGTTCTTTTAATGTCAACATAAAGACCACCTTTCTGCCTTTCGGCTCCGGGTGGTCCATTCCATCTTTTATAAAATTCCTGCACAGACATAAAGAACTGCAGCACAAGAGGTCACGAACTCACCCGTTTTTTTTGAACGGGAGTCCGCGACTCCTTTGTAACGCATGTATCTGCGTTTAGATTAAGTTTGCCAGATTGCCTAGCTTATTCAGTTGCTATGTGCATCTTCTGATTCATTCTCTGTTTGCTGTTTGCGAAACATGGAATAATCGCCCATAGCATCGTAAGGACAATGCCTTACAAATTCCTGGTATTCGATTTCAGTCATCTTTGCTTCCTCCTTTGCGTCATATTATCAAAATCTCTATTTACAATTATTTTTGCAAAAAAGAATTCAACCTCTATATAACGAAACGCTGAGAGCCTGTTTTACAGTGGGGTACGACAAAAAATTTAAAAATTCTTCGAAATACGTCAAAAAAGCCCGACAAAACAAATACTTCAACAATCTCCAAAACCAGAAAATACTTCTGATCTTGCAGTGTATCCGTAAATGTTTTGCCGGGCTCTTAGTGATTCCAGTCAGGTTCAGCTCCTTGACAAACTCTTGCTGTCTGGTGCGTTCTTGATGGTTCCTGCCAAATCCAACGCTTACTACAGACAGCTCATTCTATTCTGTTATGATTCCTGATTCATCATCTTTCTGGAATACGTCCGCATCCTGGACTTTAATTGTTCATCTCGGATGTGGATCGGACGAACCGACACCATATCATCCTTTACAAATATCTCCAATGTACTGCGACATTTTTTGCACTCCACTTCTGAATCGCTTTGTGCGCTCTTTTCAACAAATGCTCCGCATACAGAGCAGTGTACATGCCATTTAATAGCACCTGATCCCATATAGGCTTCCTCCTTTAAGCAATAAGATATTTCTCCATTTATTACTCAACGGACCAAAGGGCAATCAAATCCGCCTTATGAGCATCATGCCATCCATTCCGTAAGTGCCAAAGCTACACGAACAGCACGATTTCTATTCTGATCAGATCTGCTTTGTCGATCTGTGCATCCTTTTTTATCCTTTCACCAGCTACCACTCACTCTTTCCGGTATAAAAAATTCCGCTGTGATTAATTAACATGATATTTCAATAGTTTCAAATACATCACCAGTCAGATCACAGATGTCCTGGATCTGAATCTCGGTATCATCAATCCGTAAGTGGACTGATGAATCAAAAAATTCTACGGTTTCAGATAATGTATGGTACTGACCAATTAATGGATTCTTCCATGACTTTTGAAAATAAGTTGCCTGTATCTTCATTCCATATGCCAGGATCCTTAATTTCATATTCAGCTCATTTTTCTTTTCCTCAGATAAATCTCTTTTTGGTTCATAAATGATTTCCTGTTGCCGGATTGTTTCATCCAGTCCACGAAGTGCCGCAAATGGAGCAAACTGTTTTGCCCTGCGTCCTACATCCATGGGATGTCTCCTGGAAACCGGTCTTGGTAAATATAAATACGGTTGATATACACTTGCCAGCACTTTTTGCACCTCCTCTAAGCACGGTGACCACCTATTTGCTCATTGCGTTCTCTATAAGTAGAACACTCCAGCAGGTTGGATCCCCGCATGATCGCATTCTTTCCATAACGCTGCTTTACATTCAATACTGCTTCCTGTAAATGTCGTTCCTTATCGGTCTGTTTGGGATCATCAAACATGCTGTACTGCACATAACTTTCAGGAGCAACCCTGTTCGCACACACCTCGATTCTTCGGATTCCGGTATATCTGTCTGCAATCCTGAGATATAAATCTTCCACCGCATCTATGATCTTTTTGGAACTGTTACTTTCTCTTTCGAGTTTTACGGTTCCTTTGGATGCCTCATGCTCATACCTGTGGTCATAGGCGATCCATAAGGTGAGAGAGCTTGTTACCAGTCCTTTTTCAAACAGATCCAGGACCAGATTGTCTGTCATTTCCCTTACGATCACAAGTGCTTCGTCAAAAGAATAATTTCGCATCAGCACCTGACCATTTGAAAGGCTGTGTTCCTCCGAATGATAGTTCTTGATGTCACTCATCCGGCATGTTTCATATCCCCATGCATGATTGATCAACAGCTCTGCATCAATCCCAAACATCTTATACAGCCAGTCTTCGGATCTTAAAGAAGCCATTGCAATATCGCCCATTGTATGGATTCCATAACCGGCTAGTTTTTTTTCAGTCCGGGATCCAATCCTCCAGAAGTCACTTAATGGTTTATGATCCCATAGCTGCTCTCTGTAAGAGAATTCATCCAGGATTCCAATATGGTCATCCACATGCTTTGCTACGATATCCATTGCGATCTTAGCAAGATACAGATTGGTTTCCACACCAGCGGTTGCAGTGATACCTGTTTCCTCCATAACCTCCTGCATAAGCTTTACCGCCATTTCTTTTGCAGTGAGATGATAAAGCTGCAGATAGTTTGTCACATCAATAAAACACTCATCGACACTGTACACATGGATATCTTCTTTTGAGACGTACCGCAGATAGGTTCCATAGATCTTTGCGGAATAATCCATATACAGCTGCATCCTTGGCATGGCTGTGATGTACTTCACACAATCCGGTATCTCATGGATCCGGCATCGGTTCTTGATGCCAAGAGCCTTCATAGCCGGAGTGATTGCCAAGCAGATTGTTGACTTTGATCTGGTCGGATCTGCAACCACCAGGTTTGCTTTAAATGGATCCAGCCCACGTTCTACGCATTCCACAGAAGCATAAAAGGACTTTAGATCAATACAGATAATAGAAGTCTGATCCTGACTCACATTGCCACCTCCCATACGTCTTTCCTCTTTCTGTAACATGTATCCCATTTTAACTATCAATGACTGTCTATCTTTCCTGTTTTCTTCAAAATATAGGAAATTCATTTCACATATCCATTGACAAAAGAGGAAATATTGTGTATCTTATAGGAAAGATGTTTCCCTTATCTGTGATTCACATTATAGATATTGCCCTTTGTCAAGATTAATTTTTATTTTTTAGGAGACACATTTCCCGTTTTGCCTTGAAGCGGCTAATGAAACTTATAAGACAAGGCTTAGAAAGAGGTATGTTTATGACATTCGGTGAAAAAGTAAGATCATTAAGAAAAGAAAAAAAGATGAGTCAGCAGGAACTGGCCAGCATGGTTGGTGTTTCATATAGGACCATTCGATCCTGGGAAGTAGAAGGACGTTTCCCAAAACAAAATGTTCTGTATCAGAAACTGGCAGATGCATTACAGTGTGATGTTTCTTATCTCATGAGTGAGAATGAAGCTTTTATCACAGAGGCATCCGAACAGTTTGGTAACCGCGGTGCCAAACAGGCTCAGCAGATTCTGGAACAGGCTGCAGCTATGTTTGCCGGTGGATCACTGACAGACGAAGATAAAATAGCTTTTATGGATGAGATCCAGAGCCTTTATCTGGATTCCAAAAGACGTGCAAAGAAATTTACACCGAAAAAATATCTGAAAAACCAAGAGGAAAAATAATAGAAGGCGGGATTATTGTACACCTAATCTGTTACCTTATAGTTACAAGGATATTTCTGCCCTTTTATTTTTTACTTTTGAGGTGATTTATTTGAGAAACACTTACATATATACAGAAACAAAGAAATTAATCAAGAAATATGGAACCCGAGATCCATTTGAGATCATGGATCAGATGAACATTGTTGTCGGGGAAACTTCCAGATATAAGACACTGAAAGGATATTGTTTTATGAGCTGCAAGACGATCTATGTCATGATCAGCAGTTTCCTTTCAGAAGAAGAAAAGATGATCGTTGCCGCCCATGAATTAGGGCATATCATCCTGCATCGTTCCCAGCTGAAAATGGCTCCAATGCAAGATGATACACTCTACAATATGACGGATAATACAGAATATCAGGCCAATCTGTTTGCTGCCGATCTACTGATTGATGATGAGGAGATCGAAGATATGGTTCAGAACGAAGACTTGGATTATTTCGGACTCTGCAGCTCTTTGAATGCAACTCCGGAACTCATGAGCTTTAAACTATACAGCCTGACAAAACGAGGCCAGGCTTATCATATGCCAATGGAGATACAGAGTAATTTCCTGGCAAAATAATATAAGGATACGCTTATTCTACAATAGAAAAATATAGATTTATCTCACTGAAAGGGGGATTATTTATGTCAAAACATCATATGGAAAAGATAACCTGCCCTTCCTGCCATCATGATGGGGATTTTGAAGTCTGGGACAGCATTAATACTGTCCTGGATCCTGAAATGAAGGAGAAGGTACTTAATCAGTCTATTTTCCTTTATACCTGCCCGAACTGTGGAGAGACCTTCCGTTTAAACTACCCTATACTCTATCACCAGATGGAAGATCTTGTCATGATTTATCTGGTTTCTGAATCAGAAGTAGAGAAAACATATGAAATATTTTATGAAAAAAATGCTTTGTCTGATTTTCATACCGAAAAGTACTTAAACCGGATTGTGACATCAGCAAATCAGCTCGTTGAAAAGATCCAAATCTTTGATGCTGGTAAGGATGACAGGATAATGGAACTTGTCAAATTACTTGCGACAGATTCTATTCTCAAAAATGATCCTGATAAAGAATTTGATGAACTGCGCTTTGCTGTCGATGACGACGGAACAAATATTCTTGTAATCATTAATAAGAGTGAGATTACTGGTGCAGTTGACATTGACAATATGTATGAATTTGCTTCTTCACACTGCGATGATTTCAAGGATCTCCGCGATGATGAGGATGTTGTTATCAATAGGGAGTGGATCCTTAACAAACTTACCGAAGAAGAAAATTAAAAATATATTTGGTGGCTACACCCCCCAAGCCCCTGTAGAATAAATAACGCCAGTACTGGATATCAAAAATCCCGCACCGGC
>OLVT01002369.1_pt1 | contig 13153 bp, 9 predicted proteins | sample 1673241 | NCBI WGS metagenome assembly OLVT01 (sample SAMEA3178936, study PRJEB25190) | human gut metagenome | biome: human gut; feature: human-associated habitat; material: faeces | place: Austria | collected 2013 | reverse complement strand
ATGTGCGGGCCTGCATTCTCATAAATTCCTGTGAGAACCTCCTTGGCGCCATCCTCGCCATAAGCATCCACCAGGCCCTGGATCAGCAGCCAGGCAGTGGAGGAGCTCTTGATGTCTGTCACAGAAATCAGATCCTTGTACTCCGGCTTTGTCAGATCCTTCAGGCTCTCCGGCATATCCAGATTCTTTTCTGCCATCAGCTCTGTATTTACAATAATCGTTCCCTCCTGAGAGGTGATCGGAGCACAGTAATCTCTCTTCTCATCTGCATTTAACAGCTCATAGTCAAAGTTCAGCTTCTGGAACATATTCTGCTGCTCCTGAGCGCTGTCAAGATAGAAGGTGCTGAGTGTGAGCAGATCCGCTTCAATATCTGTCCCCTCTGCCATAACCTTGCCGCCAAGCTCGGAGGTTCCGAAGGTCTGGAACAGATATTTTCCCTCATATCCATTGGCGTCCAGCGTCTTTTTCATGGCCTCCACGGCCTCATCGTCAGCGTTGGAGTAGATGACAACCTCCTCTTCCTTGCCGGAACCGGAACAGCCTGTAAGAGCTGTACAGGCGAGGGCTGCTGCTGCAAACATCAGTGCGAGTGTTTTCTTTTTCATGCTTCGTTTCTCCTCTTGTTATTAAATTTCGATTGTCTTTCAATCGAGCTGTTGATTTATAAATTTTTAAATTAAAAATTATTTAAGTTATTATAATAGTTTCGTTATTTTTCATTATTCCCTTTTTTCTTGTCCTGCTTCAGGCCCGGGCCTGCTGTCTGCCAATTTTTCCGCTGCGCATCAGAACTGCCAGAATCCCTTTTACCGCCAGGTTGGTTGCCAGAATCAGCAGTGACAGCACAAATACCTCGTTGAACTTGGTATAATACTGAAGTTCCTTCATCTTGGTCGTGATAACCATAGTGCGGGCTCCTGCAATGAAAATTACGGCGCTGACTGTCACCATGGCGTTTACAAAGTAGTAGCCGAACACCTCAAGAAGGGTGGAAACCATGTTGGGTGTGATAATTCTTACAATCGTTTTGATCCAGCTGTCCCCCATCAGGGCTGCTGTGGCCTCCCAGGAGCTGTTGAGCTTTGAGAGGGAATTTTTCATCATCAGGTAGGGAGTGGAGAAAAAATGTACCACATTGCAGATGATGATTAAGAGGAAGGTATTCTGGAGAGGCGTTCCTGAGAAGATGAACATGAACGCAATACCGATGACCATTCCTGGAATCGTGTTTGTCACCAGAGCAATGCTGTCAATCACTGCCTTGAGCCTTCCCTTAAGCCCGCTTCTGGCTGTGGCCAGGGCTGCCCCGTAGGTGATAAGCAGTCCTGCAGCGGCTGTGCAGACTGCCACAAACAGAGAGTTCTGATAGACGCCGAACAGACTGCTGTCAGTCAGTGTATCTATGACATGCTCCATGGTAAAGCTTGTCTGATAAGGCCACTCTCTCACCAGAGGAACCACAAAGATCACGGCGAACACCGAGATCAGCATCAGCAGAATCATTGCAGAGCCCGCCATGAAAATTCCGTCCCTGACTCTGTTTTTCCTCAAATCTACTGCTGAAATCTTTGTGTAGCGGATGTTGTAGCGCTCCAGATAGTGGAGCAGCGCAATGCTGATGACAGACGGTATCAGCATCATCATGGCTACCACAGCGCCCCTGTTAAAATTGGGCACGCTTCCCAGCATTTCATTGTAGAGAACTGTTGCCACCACATCGTACTCACCGCCCACAGATGCCGGAATTCCGTAATCCGTAAAGCAGAGGAAAAAGCACTGTACCATGGAAGCTGCCAGGGTTCCCAAAAGCGGTCTCACCACGGTCTGAAGGAAATTTTTAAAGGGGCTGTCCCCCATGATCCTGGACACGACAGAGAATTTTTTGTCAATGTACCCCATGGTATTGAGAATGAGCAGGAAGGACACCGGAAGCGTATAAATCACGTATCCGAACAGAAGTCCTCCAAAGCCGTAAATCTCAAAAAACTGCCTTCCAAACAGCTTTGTCAGAAGTCCCTGCTTTCCGAAGGAATAGATGATAGCAAAGCCGTAGGTCAGCGTCGGGAGCAGCATGGGCAGAACGGCCGCCAGCCGGATCAGGCTCTTAAATTTTCCCGGCACTCTTGTATACTGAATTGTGTATGCAAGGAAGAAGGCCAGGGCTGTGGCGATCAGGGCGCTGGACACAGAAACCTTGACGCTGTTTGCCAGAGCCGCGGCAAAGCCTCTCTCCGTCAGCACCTGCGCGTAATTTCTGACGCTTACGCCGGCGTCCGCCATAAAGGATTCCATCAAAAGGCGGATGACGGGAACTGCGAGAAATACTGCAAAAATTGCCACCACTGCCGCGTAAATTCCTTTTATCTCGTATTCTTTTCTTCCTGTCATGACGCTACACCGCCTGTTCCCTGAGCTTTACGTCCGCTGAAAGGCTTACCGCCTCGCGGTTCTGTATATCAACCGTCTTGTTAAAGAGGCGGAAGATATTTTTCCTCTTGATCTCCAGCTGATTTAAAATAAATTCCTCTACGAAGCGGTTGCCCGGATGGAACACAATCTCCTCCGGCGTTCCATACTGCGAAATCTCTCCCTGATTAACAATCAGCACCTTGTCTGACAGGGTGAGGGCCTCCTCCGGGTCATGGGTGACAATAATCGTCGTTAAATGGTAATCCCTGGCGATCTGGCGGATTTTCTCTTTGATGGACTCCTTGATCACTCCGTCCAGGGCGCTGAGGGGCTCGTCGAGAAGCAGGATCTTCGGTTTCATGACCATGGTCCTGGCAAGAGCCACCCTCTGCTTCTGGCCGCCGGAAAGCTGCTCAATCTTCTTTGTGAGATGCTCTCTCAGGCCTAAGAGGTCAATCAGCTCCTCCACTTCCTGCCTGGTGGAGATTCCGGGTTTGTTTTTCAGGCCGTATGTAATATTTTTGTATACATTTAAGTTCGGAAACAGGGCGTAATCCTGGAATACAATGTTGAATCCCCTTTTTTCCATGGGCACCCCTGTCATCTCCTGTCCGTTGAATAAAATCTGTCCCTCATCCGGATCCGTAAGCCCCAGAATCAGGTTTAAAAGAGTTGTCTTGCCGCAGCCGGACGGCCCCAGAATAGAAACGATCTCCCCATCCTTGATTTCCAGGTTGATGTCATGAAGGATCGTGACTCCGTCATACGATTTTTTTATGTTTTTCAGTATTAGCATTGTGATTCCCCTTTTCCTCTTGATTGCGGTTGCCGTTGTTTATTTTTGTTCACGCCCCATGCGGCTGCGGAATCCCGCTTCCGTCCTGGCATCTTTCGTAAACTGTTCCAAACGTTTCTTTATTATAGCTTCGCGCCGGGGCAGCTTCTATCAAAGTTACGAAAAGTTTTGTAAAATATAAACAAAGAAAAGGGGGAATCTGTAAAGTTTTTAAGAACATGGAAAAAAGCAGAAAAGCTGCCGGGAAAGCTCTCCTTAAGCTTTCCCGGCAGCTCTGACATCCGGCATCTGATTTTTATGCCGGCTGGCACATTTATTCTTCTGAAAGTTTATATTGGTCAATAATCTCTCTCATATGGTCTGCATCGTCCACCAGAATGACCTCACCGTCTATCATCAGGCAGGGGATTCCGGCTCTGTGTGACGTTTCCCTGGCCTCCCGATGGGCCTCTGAGGTATCTCTCACCTTTAAAAAGGTCTTGAGCTTCCCCACGCTCTCGCAGACATCCACATAGAGATACTTGATATTGTTTTCGGAAAGAACCTCTTTCACCGGCGGGCAGCCGCTTCAGGAGGAGGTTCCGAATAAGATTACTTTTTTCATCTGCTTTCTCCTGTCTTTGATTTTCCTGAGGACAAAACCCCTCTTTTACTCCACATGGAGCGCCGAAGCCGTAAGCTTCCCGTCCTGCAGATCAATCTGAATCACGTCCCCGGCCCTCACGCCGTCAGCGAGGATCAGCCTTGCCGCAAGAGTCTCCACATGCTTCTGCAGATACCTCTTAAGAGGCCTTGCGCCGTACACCGGATCGTAGCCGTTCTCCACGATAAACTGCCTTGCGCTGTCTGTCAGGGAGATGGAAAGCTCCCGGTCTGCAAGCCTCTTGTTCACATCCTCCACCAGAAGCTCGATGATGCCTCCGATGTTGTCCTTTGTCAGAGGCTTAAACATGATAATCTCATCCAGCCTGTTTAAGAACTCCGGCCTGAAGTGGGCCCGCAGATCGTTCATGGCCATATTGTCGGCGGCCTCTGTGATATTTCCGTTCTCGTCAATTCCCTCTAACAGGTACTGAGAGCCGATATTGGATGTCATAATGAGGATCGTGTTCTTAAAGTCAACGGTCTTTCCCGTAGAATCCGTAATCCTGCCGTCATCCAGCACCTGTAAAAGTACATTGAATACATCCGGGTGGGCCTTCTCCACCTCGTCAAACAGCACTACCGAGTAGGGTTTCCTTCTGACTGCCTCTGTCAGCTGGCCGCCCTCGTCGTAGCCCACATATCCTGGCGGCGCTCCGATGAGCCTTGATACAGAGTGCTTCTCCATGTATTCACTCATATCGATACGCACCATATTGTTCTCATCGTCGAACAGGCTCTCCGCAAGAGCCTTTGCAAGCTCCGTCTTTCCGACTCCGGTAGGTCCCAAGAACAGGAAGGAGCCGATGGGCTTTGTGGGATCCTTGATTCCTGCCTTGGAGCGGATGATGGCCTCTGTCACCTTGGTGACAGCCTCGTCCTGACCGATTACCCTCTTGTGAAGGATGTCGTCCATATGAAGGGTCTTGCTCCTCTCGCTCTCTGTCAGCTTTGCCACAGGGATTCCCGTCCACTTGGAGATAATTCTCGCAATCTCCTCCTCTGTCACACTCTCATGGACGAGGCTCAGATCCGCATTCTTGACCTTTTCCTCCTCCTCGGCAAGCTGCTTTTTAAGCTCCGGCAGCTTTCCGTACTGAAGCTCCGCCGCCCTGTTTAAATCATATTTCTGCTGGGCAGCCTGGATCTCACTGTTCAGATGCTCAATCTCCTCCCTCAGCTTGGAGAGCCGGTCTACGGAAGCCTTTTCGTTCTCCCACTGAGCCTTCTGAGCTGCGAACTCGTCCCGAAGCTCTGCCAGCTCCTTCTGCAGATCCTCCAGGCGATCCTGGCTTAGCCGGTCTGTCTCCTTTTTCAGAGCCGCCTCCTCGATCTCCAGCTGCATGATACGCCTGGATTTTTCGTCCAGCTCTGTGGGCAGGGAGTCAAGCTCTGTCTTGATCATGGCGCAGGCCTCGTCAACCAGGTCAATAGCTTTATCCGGCAGGAACCGATCCGAGATATAACGGTCGGACAGCACAGCCGCAGATACCAGAGCCGAGTCTGTAATCTTAACCCCGTGGTAAACCTCGTAGCGATCCTTCAGCCCTCTCAGAATGGAGATCGTATCCTCCACGGTCGGCTCGTCCACATGAACCGGCTGGAACCGTCTCTCAAGAGCCGGATCCTTTTCGATGTACTTCCTGTACTCGTCGAGGGTGGTGGCTCCGATACAGTGGAGCTCTCCTCTTGCAAGCATAGGCTTTAACATATTTCCCGCATCCATGGAGCCCTCTGTCTTTCCGGCTCCCACGATGGTATGAAGCTCGTCGATGAACAGGATAATCTGTCCCTCGCTCTTTTTGACCTCCTCGAGGACAGCTTTCAGCCTCTCCTCAAACTCTCCTCTGTACTTGGCTCCGGCCACAAGGGCGCCCATATCCAGGGCAAACAGCTTCTTGTCCTTCAGTCCCTCCGGCACATCGCCGCGGACGATCCTCTGGGCCAGTCCTTCCACCACGGCCGTCTTTCCGACGCCGGGCTCACCGATCAGCACCGGATTGTTCTTCGTCTTTCTCGACAGGATGCGGATTACATTCCGGATCTCGCTGTCCCGGCCGATCACCGGGTCTAACTTCTGATCCCTTGCCCGCTCCACCAGATCATACCCGTATTTGTTCAGCGTATCGTAGGTGGCCTCCGGGTTGTCGCTGACCACCCTCTGGTTGCCCCTGACGGTGGAAAGTGCCTGGAGGAAGCCCTCTCTGGTAATATTGTAAAGCCTGAAGAGTTCCTTCACAGCTCTGTTTGGCTGCTTCAGCATGGAGAGGAACAGGTGCTCCACGGAAACGTACTCATCTCCCATGGCCTTGGCCTCATCCTCTGCATTTACCAGCACCTTGTTGGCATCCTGGCTGAAATACACCTGTCCGCCGGACACCTTCGGCAGCTTCTCAATGGCAAGCTGCACCTCGTTTAAAAACTGGTTCTCCTGGATCCCCATCTTGGTGATCAGCTTTAAAATCAGGCTGTCGTCAATGGTGAGCAGGCTGTAGAGAAGGTGCTCCTGATCAATCTGCTGGTTCCCATATTCATAGGCCAGCTTCTCTGTTCTCTGAACCGCTTCCAGCGATTTCTGCGTAAATTTATTAATGTTCATAAATCGTTGTCCTCCTTCCGAACAATGATTAAGTGAAGTCTTTTTTGTTCTAGTCGTAATATAACACGTATTATTAGCACTGTCAAGGGTCGAGTGCTAATTTTTTTATTTTTTGCCCTCCACTGATCTTTCACGTTCCGGAATCAAATAATCATTGGGAATTTAAAAAATAAGCGTGTGCAGAATTTTTGACCTGATGAAAATAAATGACAAATAGACAAGATAGATAAGATACCTGCAGCTTCTAAGCGGAGTCTTCAGAAGGACAAAGAAAAAGGGACGCACACCCGTATTCTGCTGGCTTTATGCTCACTGTTCAGTCCTTACACGGAGTTTTTTATCATCTCCCTCAGCTCCTGCATTCTCAGATCCGTGCGGGCTATGGTATCCGCGCACTCTTTCAGTCCCTCAGAGATTTTCTGACCTTCCTCAAGCCCCTTCTTGTAGCGGATCTGATGCTCCAGGCTTGCCCAGAAATCCATGGCAACCGTCCGGATCTGAATTTCCACCCTCATATTTTCTTTTCCCTTTGAGAGGAAAATAGGTATTTCAACAATCAGATGAAGGCTTCTGTAGCCATTTTCCTTCGGCTTCTCTATATAGTCCTTTTTCTCGATAAGAAGTACGTCCTCCTGGCTCAGCAGCATATCCGCCACATCGTAAATATCGCTGATAAACGGACAGATGACCCTGATTCCTGCTACGTCGTTCAGATTCTTCTGAATAGATTCCACCGCCACGGGCAGTCCTCTGGCCTTCAGCTTTTTGGCAATGCTGTAAGGCCTTTTAATCCGGGACTGAATGCCCTCGATAGGATTTCTCTCCGCGAAAGACGACAGTTCGTCGTTTAATACCTCCAGCTTGGTCGTCACCTCCCTGACGGCCGCCCTGTATTTAATCATAAGACTTTCAAACTGATCCAGCAGTTCCAGCTTTTCCACGGATGTAGCCTCTTTGTCGTCTCCGCCGAAGAAATCCTTCAGGGCTTCTGCCCTGTCTGCCAGCTTTGCCTCATATGATATTTCCATATTTTTCTGTACCATCCTTTTTTGTTGCGTCAGTTCTTCTTAAAGAATTCATAACTGGCGGAGCTTATTCTCCCTCAATCTGCCTGAGAGCCTTCTTAAACTCAAAGCTGAACAGCACAGCCGTAAAGGTTACTGCCAGAAAATCTGCCACCGGCTCGGCCATGTAAACGGCGCGGCTCTGATCTGCCTGGAAAATCATCGGCATAATGTAGATCAGGGGAATCAGGAGTATAAACTTTCTCATGACAGCCACAATAATGGAATCCTTGGCCTTTCCCAGAGAGGTGAAGGTCATCTGGCAGGCTACCTGAATTCCAAACAGGAACAGACAGGTCATATAAATCCGAAGCGCTGTGCCTGTAAATTCCAGAAGCTCTGCGTCCGTTGTGAACATAGCCGCAAAGGCCCTCGGAAACAGCATTACGAGAATCCACAGCGCGGTGGAATAGACGAGACTGCTCTTTAAAAGGAGCTTAAAGGCATCCTTCACCCGTTTTCCATTGCCGGCTCCGTAGTTATAGCTGATAATAGGCTGTGCGCCCTGACCCAGCCCCTGAAGCGGCAGCATGGCAAACTGCATAACGCTCGTAAGAATGGTCATAGCTCCAACTGCAATATCTCCGCCGTATTTTAAGAGGGAGGAGTTAAAGCAGATGGAGATAATGCTCTCGCTGGACTGCATAATAAAACTGGACAGTCCCAGAGCCAGGCTGGGAAGGATGATTTTCTTCTCCAGGCGCATATACTTCCTTCTGATTTTGAGATGGGTCTTCTTTCCCATCAGGAAGGCCAGCACCCATATGCAGGACAGAGCCTGGGAGAGAACCGTCGCCAGAGCCGCACCCCGCACTCCCATTCCAAACGTAAAAATAAAGATCGGATCCAGGATAATATTGGTAACCGCGCCTATCAGCACTGAGAGCATACCCGTCCTTGCAAAGCCCTGGGCCGTGATAAAGGAGTTCATTCCCAGGGTCATCTGGACGAAAATCGTTCCAAGCGCATAGATGTTCATGTAGCTGACGCCATACTCCACCGTATTTTCACTGGCTCCGAATGCCAGCAGGAAATCCCGGTTCCAGAGAAGCAGCGCTGCCGTCAGAACTACGGAAATAATAATCTGTGTGCAGAAGCAGTTCCCAAGGGTCTTCTCTGCTGACACCTTGTCTCCCTTTCCCATAAAAATGGAAGTCCTGGGAGCTCCTCCAAATCCTACAAAGGCCGCAAAGGCCGACACGATCATAATCAGAGGCATGCACACGCCCACACCCGTAAGCGCCATGGCCCCCTCTCCCGGAATATGGCCGATGTAAATCCTGTCTACAATATTATAGAGCATATTAATAATCTGTGCAGCCACAGTGGGCAGCGCCAGCTTTAAAAGAAGCCTGCCAATAGGCTCTTTCCCAAGAAAATCTCTGTCGTCCTTCATTGCTGTTCCCTCCTCTTCTCCGCTTTGCTGATATTGCTGCCAATCTGCTCGTTGACTCTGTGGAAGGTTTCAATATCCTCCTCTGACAGTCCCCTGAAAATCTCTCTGTGAAATGCTTCCCTGATCTCGTCCAGCTCCCTGACGATATCCCCTGCCTTTTCTGTCAGAGACAGGTGGATTCGTCTTCTGTCCTTCCTGTCCTGGGTTCTGGAGATAAATCCTCTCTGGGCCAGGGATTCCACTGCCTGAGAGACATTGCTCTTCTGGAGCATCCTCAGCTCCACAATATCAGCCGCCGTATCCTTCCCCGGATTATTATTCAGAAAGCTGATTACCGTTGCCTCCATCAGATTCATCTGATACTTTCCGCAAATCTCCTTAAGCATACTCTCATGGAGCCTGATAATCCTCCTGATATTTATCAGAAATTCCGTGCTGTGACTCAATTCTGCGCCTCCCGTCTGTATAGTTATTAAAAATAACCGTTTCAACAGGAACTATTATACTGCTGATTTCCAATCTGTCAAGCACGGAATATCACCATCTGCAGATTCAGGCGGCACAGCCAAGTCTTACCGCAGCCTCTCTGTCAGGACAGCTCTACCTTTTTCGCGGCAATCTTTTCCGCAAAAGCCTCATCATGCTCCACCAGCACCATGGCAGCTTTGCTCTCAGAGAGCAGCTGTTCCAGCTGCATCCTCGTAAACACATCGATGAAATTCAAAGGTTCATCCCACACATAGAGATGGGCACTGGTACAAAGGCCCGCAGCCAGAAGCACCTTCTTTTTCTGCCCCTCGCTGTAGGTTTCCATAGGCTTTGAAAACAGCTCCCTGGAAAATCCCAGCTTTCGAAGGACCGCCAGAAACAGCGTTCTGTCAAGCCCCCTCTGCTCCTGAAAATCTGACAGAAGGCCCCAAAGGCCGGAGGCATCCTGGGGGACATAAGAGATCACAAGACCAGGCGCCGTTCTGACAGTTCCGGCCAGCAGACAGGGCTGAGCCGGCTGCTGCCTCTGCTTCGCCCCCTTCATCGGTTCCTCGTCATCTGCCGCGGGCTTCTCCCCGCCGGCTTCACCCCTTCTGACATCGTACCCGCAGGCCTGAAGAATCGCTTTTAAGACGGTTGACTTCCCGCTGCCGTTTTTTCCCGTCAGGATGACCCGCTCTCCCTGCCGGACAGAGAAATTCAGCTCTCTAAAGATAGCTTCTTTCGTACTCTGCGGATCATATCCCAGCTTCACGTGTTCAAAGGAGACAAGCTCCTCCCGGAAGTGGGAAAGGGGCATCAGCTTTAAGATCTCTGCCTCCTCCCTGTCCTCCAAAAGCCCCTCCTTCTCCTGAATGGCCTTCTCTCTTCTCTGCTCCATACTTTTTCTTCTCTGCTGCATTTTTCTGGATTTTTCTCCCAGATAGCTTCTGCTTCCGATAAATTTTCCATTTACGTAAGATCCGGTTCCGATTTTCAGATTTTCTGAATGATCGGCCCAGGAAGATGCCCTGGCCGCCGACTCTTTCAGTCTTCCGATTTCCTTTTTCAGCTTTTCATTTTTCTGCAGCTCGAAGGCCTCTCTTTTCTCCCTGTTTTCCCACCAGGAAGAAAAGTTTCCCTGAACCACCTCAATATTTTTCCGGTTCAGCGCCAGCACATGATCAATACAGCCGTCCAGAAAACGTCTGTCGTGGGACACCAGAATAAAGCCCTTTTTCCGGCTCAGATACTGGCTCACCTGCTTTCTCCCCTCCGAATCCAGATGGTTTGTGGGCTCGTCAATCAGCAGAAAGCGGTTTTCGCTGCTGAACAGGAGCGCCAGAAGCACCTTCGTCTGCTCTCCCTTGCTGAGAGTCCGAAAGGGCCTGAAAAGCACCTCCTCCTTCACGGAAAGAAGGTTCATCTCCCGGCACAGCTTCCAGAACTCATAGTCCGGCTTCACCTCCTCCACCACGTCTATGGTATTTTTTTCCATGTCCTTGACCGGATACGGAAAGTATTCAAAGGCTTCCGGGGACGCTATCGTTCCCCGATACTCATACTGGCCCATCAGAAGCTTCAGAAAGGTAGTCTTTCCCCTTCCGTTCCTTCCTATGAATCCCAGCTTCCAGTCTGTGTCTATGGTAAAGGATACATTCGCAAAAATATCCTCCCCGCTTCCGTCGTAATAAAATGTAAGGTTCTTTACCTGAATCTGTGACATATCCATTCCCTCCTTCTGTCTCCCGTGCAGGAGGCCGGTCCCGCTGCCGGACAGCTGTCAGCACAGTCTGGCCGGATTTTCCTTTCTGCCGCAGTGCGATCCCCGCGGAGCGTTTTCATATAACAGGGAACGAGGTTTCCTGTTACATGAAAAAATGGGATGCAGGAAAATCCTGCATCCCATTCACCAGTGATATAGAGGTCTGTGTCCGCCGTCAGGGTATATTCTCAGGCTGCCCGGCTTTGCATCTGCACGCTCAGGCCCTCAGCTTTCCCCCATCTCTCCGGCTCTAGCCCCGTCTGCAATCTCAAAACAGACACCGGAGGCGGCGGTTTCCAAGTTTATCTCAATGAAAAGAATCACGTATTCCTGCATCACACGAACAGCGGGCTGTCTGCCCTGCTCTCCATGCACCTCATTCAGTTGAATTATCTGCAGAAATACAGCTTCATCCTTTCATCTCCAATCTGTCCTTCATGAACGGTGCAGAGTCTTCTGTCTGCATCCGTACTGGATCACTATATCAGCATTGGAGGAAATTGTCAATAGGGGTTTTCTGCCGTTCACCCTATCCCGGCAGACAGAGCCTATGACACGATCTCTGCCCCGAAGGGCATCAGAGCCAGCTTTGCAATTTTAAAATGCTGGAGTCCGAAGGGTATGCCGATGATTGTGACACAGCAGAGAATCCCCATCACAGCCGACCCTGCCGCCATGGGGAGCCCCGTTGCAATAAGCCAGATGATGTTCAGCAGAAGGGAATCGGCCCCGCCGCCGTACTGCACTTCCTTTCCGAAGGGGAAAAAGCTGAGAGACGCAAACTTGAAGCACTGAAGTCCTACCGGAATCCCTATGATGGTAATGCACCAGAGGCAGCCGGCAGCGCACCAGCCCAGTCCGCTTACAAAGCCTCCGCAGATAAACCATAATATATTTCCAAAACAGCCCATAGTTTTTTCCTCCTATTCCTGTGTTCTTTTGCTCTTGAAGTAGATAAAATCATCGATTGCACCGAGGATATCCTGAAAGTCTTCTCTCGGAGCCAATTCTATATATTTTTTCAGAAGCTCCCGTTCATTTTTCTTATAGGGGCCGTAAAAAATATCAAAAAGATTATGGCCCCTCAGATAAATTTTGATCTGTTCCATATGCTGCCTGATATCCTCAGATGATGTCAAAGTTCTTCCGAGTATTTCTGTCAAATGCCTGCCGCTCTGCAGGCGATGAAGATATTCCTGCCATTTGTCAAACAAAATCTCATAGAACTCTTCCTCTGTCTTTAGAAGGTTTAATTTTACCATAACCTTTGGGTTCAGGAAATAGTTTTCAAAGGAATAATACTTTAGGATCAGGACGTTTTTTCTGGTGACCTTCGGCAGAGGGTCCGCATCGGAGAAACTCCGCTCATCATAGTACCTGCAGAGCTGTTTTCCGAGGATATCCGGGTCCTTTCCGTCGCTGTCCCGTATCATCAGGAACTGGTTCTTCAGATATATCTGATTCATATACTTTAAGTTGGCATAAGTCTTAATATTCGTACAGCTGTTGGTGGTAATGATGGCGATCCGCTTTAAACGGCCATCTTCATCACAGACTTCCGAATAATACCGTTCAAGCAAAAGAGGAAGACGGCTTTTGTCCTGTTTTCCCTCCACGATAAAAACAAAATTCACATCCATCAAGTCTGCCGCTGTATAGCCAAGGTCATTTAAGATTCCGCCGATATCTGTCTTATCCCGCACAATGGAATACGCATTTTTGTCCAGCTGGATCTGCCGAATCTGCCGGCTGTTAAAGTTAAAGATCAGGTGCGGTGCATGGGTGGTAAACATGACCTGATTCTTTTCCGAAAGTTTATACAGCAGATCTCCTGCCGTTTTCTGGAGTTCCGGATGCAGATAGATTTCAGGAACCTCCATCATGATGATACATGGAATACTCGCGGACTCTTCCACATAGGCCTCCAGAAGGGACAAAATATAGATGCTGCGGATGCCTTTTCCCTGCTGCTCTACGGTTCTGGAGGCCTGATGTTCGGGACTGTAAATCA
>OLVT01002364.1_pt1 | contig 13171 bp, 9 predicted proteins | sample 1673241 | NCBI WGS metagenome assembly OLVT01 (sample SAMEA3178936, study PRJEB25190) | human gut metagenome | biome: human gut; feature: human-associated habitat; material: faeces | place: Austria | collected 2013 | reverse complement strand
TAACACTCCTAACAAATTAACCTGATTTAACCGGACGTTCTCGTAAATTAACCGAAGACCATTTTTTAGGTTGTATTATGAGCATTATAACAAAAACACAAGCCTTTGGTTTGCAAATTTAATAAAAAATTAATCATTCAATTCACAATTCTGCATGTTCTTAATCTACGTTAATGAAAAAAGCCGTTATTACTTGCCATGAAGTAACAACGGCTTTAACAATTGTTATATTAGCAACCGGTAGTTACAACAGCCAAACTACCAACCCCTGAAAATCATTCTTCAGCTTGCTTTGCCTCAAATTCCTTAATCAGTTTATCCTGCACATCACTCGGAACGAGTTCATAGCTGGCAAACTTCATGATGAACGAAGCACGTCCACCGGTCAGTGAGCTAAGTGCCGTAGAGTAGGATGACATTTCCTTCAAAGGCACCTTAGCACTCAGTTTTTCGTAACCGGCCTCGCTGCTCATACCCATAATCATGGCACGGCGTCCCTGCAAGTCCCCCATCACATCACCCATCTTGTCCGACGGAACAAATACTTCCACGTCATAAATGGGTTCTAGAATCTTCGGGCCTGCATTCTTGAACGCTTCGCTGAACGCATTCCGTCCCGCCAGCATAAAGGAGATTTCATTGGAGTCAACCGGATGCATTTTTCCGTCATATACGATGACACGTACATCGCGAGCATACGAACCAGTCAACGGTCCCTGCTCCATACGTGACATGATACCCTTCAAGATGGCCGGCATGAAACGTGCATCAATGGAACCACCCACAATACTATTGACGAATACCAGCTTGCCACCCCATTCCAATGGAACTTCTTCGGTACCCTTGACGTTCATCTTGAACTCCTGACCATTGAATTTATAGGTTTCGGGCAACGGCATGCCTTCGTAGTAAGGCTCAACAATCAGATGAACTTCACCGAACTGGCCTGCACCACCCGACTGCTTCTTATGGCGATAATCCGCACGGGCAGCTTTGGTAATCGTTTCGCGATACGGTATTCTCGGTTCTTCAAACTTGATTTGCAGTTTTTCATTGTTTTCCAGACGCCACTTCAAGGTACGCAAATGGAATTCACCTTGTCCGTGTACAATAGTCTGACGCAATTCTTTAGACTGGTCTATCACCCACGTCGGGTCTTCCTCTCGCATACGGTTCAAAGCAACCATCATCTTTTCTGTATCCGACTCGTTCAACGGCTTGATAGCACGTGAGTATTTGGAGTTCGGATATTTAATGAAGTTGAAACGGTTTTCAGAGCCCTTACCGTTCAATGTATTGCCGGTATGTACATCCTTCAGTTTCACTGTACAGCCGATGTCACCGGCTACCATTTCCTCTACCTTGATACGGTTGGCACCGGCACAAGCATAAATCTGCGCGATGCGTTCCTTGGAACCGCGGTCTGCATTGGTAAAATCATCACCTTCGTGCACTTTACCACTCATAACCTTGAAGTATTGAACATCACCGATATGCGGCTCAACGGCAGTCTTGAAGAAATACAAGGAAGTCGGTCCGTTAGAATCCGGCTTCACCACCTCACCGCGTGTATTGTGCACCGGTGGCATTTCGTCCACAAACGGCACCACATTACCCAGGAACTCCATCAGACGGCGTACACCCATATCCTTGCCGGCACAGACGCAGAATACCGGGAACATACCTCGTGAAGCCAGTCCCTTGCGGATACCTTCGCGCATTTCGTCTTCTGTCAAAGAGTCCTGCTCAAAGAATTTTTCCATCAGGCCTTCGTCATGTTCGGCTGCAGCTTCTACCAAAGCCTTGTGCAGTTCTGTAGCCTTTTCCATTTCTTCGGCCGGAATTTCTTCAATAATGGGAGCGCCACCTTCGGGTCCCCACGAATATTTTTTCATCAAAAGTACATCGATCAACGAATTGAAGTTCGGTCCGGTAGCCAGCGGATATTGCACGGGCACCACCTTCGGACCGTATATGGTTTGCAACTGCTCAAGCACCATATCATAATCGCACTTTTCATTATCGAGCTGGTTTACCAGGAAAATAACCGGTTTGCCCAGTTTCTCGGTGTAGCGGAAATGGTTCTGCGTACCTACCTCGGGACCGTATTGCCCGTTCAGCAGCAGAATGGCAGTATCTGTAACGTTGAGCGCCGTCATGGCAGCCCCTACAAAGTCATCACTACCCGGGCAGTCAATGATATTCAGTTTCTTGCCGTTCCACTCCACATGGAAAACGGTGGAAAACACAGAATAGCCGTATTCCTGCTCCACCGGAAAGTAATCGCTGACCGTATTCTTGGCAGTAATTCTGCCGCGACGTTTTATAATACCACTCTCAAAGAGCAGCGCTTCCGTGAGAGTGGTTTTACCCGAGCCGTCATTGCCAAGGAGGGCAATGTTCTTAATTTCATTCGTCTGATATACTTTCATGATATATTAAGATTTTAAGTGAATAACCTGACATACGATGATGCCGTTAACTTTTTGTGAGGCGCAAATTAGGCATTAATTCAAAGAAAAGCAACATCGGGAAGCATGTTATATAACACACTTCCTCCACCAACAAAGAATATAATGTTCTTCTGCCAATAAACTGCCCGAATTCACAAGTCATCCAACTTCTTGGACGGCTTAAATATTTCTTATAACTTTGCAGGAAAAAGAATCCCCCCCGAAAACCATGAACAAACTACTGTTAACAGCACTGCTCGTTCTATGTCCATATTGGGCAATGGGACAGTCCAACCAAAAAACAACCAGGAAAGCCCCTCTCATCGGCATTTCCTGCTCACATCCGGGCCGAAGCTCATCTACACAGATGACGTATACCGAGTCTGTAATCCAGGCAGGTGGAACACCTATACTGATTTCCATCACTACCGATAGCCTTGTCTTGACAGACATTGCCAACCGGCTGGACGGTATCATTCTGATAGGAGGAGGAGACATCCACCCTTCCTATTTCAATGAATCGCCCATCGAACAGCTGGGAGAGGTGGACTCCCTGCGTGATGTATACGACATGGCACTCATCCGCCTGGCTACCCGGCGTAACATTCCGATGTTTGGCATCTGCCGGGGAGAACAGTTAATCAATGTAGCTTTCGGTGGAACCCTTTATCAGGATATCCCTACCCAGCATCCCGACACCACTGTCTGCCACCAGCAGCAGGAACCGAGCAGTATACCAACTCATACCGTCCACCTCACTCCCGGTTCTGCCATGGCATCCATAACCGGACAGACACAACTTTTCACCAATACTCACCATCACCAGGCGGTCAAGCAAGTTGCCCCGGGATTCAGCGTAACGGGTTGGTCGTCAGACAGTATTCCCGAAGCTATAGAGTCTTCCCACGAATATCCGATATGGGGTGTGCAATTCCATCCCGAAGCTCTGGCTACGGCAGGCGACAGCATCTCTGCCAGATTCTTCTATTTTCTGGTTCAAAAGGCAGCTACCTACCGGCATGCCAAAGAGATTCACCGCCGCATCCTCTCCCTCGACACGCATACAGACACCCCACTTGATTTTGACGTTTCCTATAATATAGGTACGCGCGAAAAAACGCAGGTTTGCCTGCCCAAGATGCGAGAAGGAAAATTGGATGGACAATACCTGGCATGCTGGGTGCGCCAAGGCCCGTGCGATGAAGAGAACAGTCTGAAAGCCATTGACCGAGTGGATGAGTTGATACGCCACATCTACCGACAAGTGGAGATGAACGGGGAGCAATGTGCCATAGCCCGCACGCCCGATGATTTGTCCAGGCTCAAGACCGAAGGAAAGAAAGCTTTTTATATTGGCATCGAAAACGGATACGGCATCGGCAAGGATTTGAAGAATATCACCCGTTTCCATGATGCAGGCGTTACCTACATCACCCTTTGCCACACCCGCAACAATGACATCTGCGACAGTTCTTCGGACACGACTGCCCGTTGGAACGGCTTAAGTCCTTACGGTAGAAAAGTGGTGAAAGAAATGAACCGGCTGGGAATAATGATAGACCTTTCCCATGCAGCCGAAAGCACCTTCTGGGTAGTTGGCCGTGAGGGTCCTGAAAAGCACCGGTCATAGTCTCCCACTCCTCTGCAAGCGCCATCTACAGACACGACCGCAATCTGACCGACGAACAGCTACGCGCCCTTGCCGCACATGGCGGTGTGGCTCAAGCCTGCCTGGTAGACGAGTTCCTGAACCCGGATGCCAAGAAAACCAACCTTACGGACTTCATGAAACACCTGCTGCACATGGTTGAAGTGGCAGGCATAGACCACGTGGGCATTGGCTCGGACTTCGACGGTGGAGGCGGGGTCAAAGGATGCAATGGGGACAATGATTTCATCAATATCACCGTCCGTCTGCTGGAACATGGATTTACAGAAACAGACATCGCCAAGATATGGGGTGGAAATTTCCTCCGGGTGATGAAACAAGTACAAACCAAATAGAAAAGACCGAAAAACATCACAAAAAGGAGAGATTAGAGCTATAATCTCTCCTTTTTGACACATTTACATACCCTCCATTTCTCAACTTTCGCATATCTTTGCCCAAAACATAAACGATTTATTAATTATCTAATACCGAATTCTTAAATGAAAAGGAAAATTATTTGGAGTTTTGCATTGCTGGCCTGCCTTTGCTGCCTGCCATCTGCAAAAACAAAAGCACAAACGAAAAATGCCGCAATCATACCCGGGGAAGTATGGAAAGACACCGACGGCAATCCCATCAACGCCCATGGCGGCGGCCTTCTTTACCACGAAGGGACCTACTATTGGTATGGCGAATACAAAAAAGGGGGAACCATCCTGCCCGAATGGGCTACGTGGGAATGCTACCGCACCGACGTAACCGGTGTCAGCTGCTACTCTTCAAAAGACCTGCTGAACTGGAAGTTCGAGGGTATTGTACTTCCTGCCGTGAAAGATGACGAGAAACACGACCTGCACCCCAGCAAGGTGTTGGAACGTCCCAAAGTGATTTACAACGAAAAGACAAAGAAATTCGTCATGTGGGCGCATGTGGAAAGCGCCGACTACAGTAAGGCATGTGCCGGCGTAGCGGTCAGCGATTCTCCTACCGGGACATTCACCTATGTAGGCAGCTTCCGTCCCAACGGTGCGATGAGCCGCGACCAAACAGTGTTCGTTGATGATAACGGCAAGGCATATCAGTTCTACTCGTCGGAAAACAACGCTACCTTATATATAAGCGAACTAACGGATGACTACCTGAAGCCCACTGGTCGCTATACACGCAATTTCGTGAAGCAAAGCCGCGAAGCACCCGCCGTATTCAAGTATAACGGCAAGTACTATATGCTCTCTTCCGGTTGTACCGGCTGGGATCCCAATGTTGCCGAACTGGCTGTGGCCGACTCCATCATGGGGCAATGGACTACCATCGGCAATCCGTGTACCGGTCCTGATGCAGATAAGACCTTCTATGCACAAAGCACTTACGTGCAGCAAGTATACGGAAAAGGAAATGCCTACATTGCCATGTTCGACCGCTGGAAAAAGAAAAACCTTGAGGACTCACGCTACGTATGGCTCCCGCTTGAATTCGGCAAGGACGGCACAATCACGATACCCTGGCGCGACAGCTGGGACCCGCGTACCCAATGGGAAGAACAAGGCGACTTCTCTGCCGGCAAAGGAACATTCCTATTGAATGGCAAGCCGTTTGTCATCAAAGCCGCAGAGCTGCACTATCCACGTATCCCCAAAGCCTATTGGGACCAACGCATCAAGCTATGCAAGGCACTGGGCATGAACACCATCTGCCTTTATGTATTCTGGAACTCCCACGAGTCTCAGCCGGGAGTGTTCGACTTCACCGGACAGAATGACCTGGCGGAATTCTGCCGCCTATGCCAGCAGAATGACATGTATGTCATCCTGCGCCCGGGACCGTATGTCTGTGCCGAATGGGAAATGGGCGGACTGCCCTGGTGGTTACTCAAGAAAAAAGATATCCGCCTGCGCGAATCCGACCCCTACTTTATGGAGCGTGTAGGTATCTTCGAAAAAGCCGTTGCCGAGCAGGTAGCTGGTATGACCATACAGAACGGAGGTCCCATCATCATGGTACAAGTAGAGAACGAATACGGCTCCTACGGGGAAGACAAAGGCTACGTATCGCAAATCCGCGACATCGTACGCGCCAACTACCCCGGCGTAGCACTGTTCCAATGCGACTGGGCGTCCAACTTCACCAAGAACGGACTCCACGACCTGGTATGGACCATGAACTTCGGTACAGGAGCCAACATCGACCAACAATTTGCACCGCTGAAGAAACTCCGTCCTGATAGCCCGCTGATGTGCTCCGAATTCTGGAGCGGCTGGTTCGACAAGTGGGGAGCCAACCACGAAACCCGTCCGGCTGCCGACATGATTGCCGGCATTGACGAGATGTTGTCCAAAGGCATCTCCTTCAGCCTCTACATGACCCACGGAGGGACCAACTGGGGACACTGGGCAGGAGCCAACTCACCCGGATTCGCCCCTGACGTAACCTCTTACGACTACGACGCCCCCATCAGCGAATCGGGACAGACCACTCCCAAATACTGGGAATTGCGAAAAGCATTGTCCAAATACATGAACGGCGAGAAGCAGGCTAAAGTTCCCGCTTTAATCAAGCCCATCCGTATTCCGTCTTTCCAATTTACAGAGATGGCTCCTTTGTTCGACAATCTTCCTGCTGCCAAGAAAGACCGCAATATCCGTACCATGGAGGAATATAACCAGGGATTCGGAAGTATTCTCTACCGCACCACACTGCCCGAGATGAAAACCCCGTCCCTGCTCACTGTGAACGATGCGCACGATTATGCCCAAGTTTTCCTGGATGGCAAATACATCGGCAAACTGGACCGCCGCAACGGTGAAAAGCAACTGGAATTCCCCGCCTGCCCCAAAGGTGCACGCCTCGACATTCTGGTAGAAGCCATGGGCCGCATCAACTTTGGACGTGCCATCAAGGACTTCAAGGGTATCACCCAAAGCGTAGAACTTACCGTAGACATCGACGGCCGTCCTTTCACCTGCAACCTGAAGGATTGGGAAGTCTATAATCTCGAAGATACATACGATTTCTATAAGAACATGAAGTTCCAGCCCATCGGCTCACTGAAAGATGAGTTAGGACAACGCATTCCGGGTTGCTACCGTGCCACCTTTAAGGTGAACAAGCCCAGCGACACATTCCTAAACTTCGAGACTTGGGGCAAGGGACTTGTCTACGTCAACGGGCACGCCATGGGACGCATTTGGGAAATCGGCCCGCAACAGACCCTCTACATCCCGGGATGCTGGTTGAAGAAAGGTGAGAATGAAGTGATTGTCTTCGACATCATCGGTCCCAAAGAAGTTAAGTCCGAAGGACTGAGCGAGCCATTACTGGACCAGTTGCTCGTCACCAAACCGCTGACGCACCGCAATGAGGGTGAAAATCTCGACTTGTCCGGTGAGCAGCCCGTCCTCTCCGGCAGCTTCAATCCCGGCAACGGTTGGCAGGAACGCAAATTCGACCAACCCGTCACCGGACGTTATGTCTGCCTGGAAGCCTTGAGTGCACAAGATGGAAAAGACCTGGCTTGCATTGCCGAAATGTATCTGCTGGATGAGAATGGGGAACGTCTGTCACGCGAACCCTGGATTGTCAATTATGCCGACAGCGAAGACGTATCCCACGTCAACTGTTCTGCGGACAAAATCTTCGACCTCCAGGAATCAACCTATTGGAGCACAACAAAAGACACTCCATACCCGCATTCTGTCGTGATTGACTTGGGTAGTACCCGCACCCTGACCGGCATACAATATCTACCCAGAATGGAAAGCGAGGTACCGGGTGGAATCAAAGACTTCAAGGTTTACGTAAAATCCAGGGCTTTCAACTATTAAGCCGGATTTACAACACTAATAGATTCTTTAGACACGGATTACATGAAAAATCATGGATAATAAATGAAGAATATCCATGATTTTTCGCGTAATCCGTGCCTAACTTAAAATCAATCAAACAGATTTTCCGTACAATTCATCGTCTACCACAGCCAGCATTCCCTCCACTTGAGCCAATGCCAGCATACGGCCATGAAAAGAATAACCTGTATTGTACCCTTTATCCTCGTCGCCCAACATCATGCGACCGTGGTCCACACGCATCGGCAATCCCGGATTTTCTTTCTCAAAGATACGAATCAAATCAATGAGGTGTCCCCTTCCCTCCAGATGGGAACTTTCGATAAAGTTTCCACCCGGTATTGCCTTCGTACTGCGCAAATGCACAAAGTGGGTACGCCTGGCAAACTTCCTTGCCAGTTCACGGGTATCATTCTGTTCACCCGCACTCAATGAACCGGCGCAAAAAGTCAGGCCATTATGGGGATTGTCCACTGCACTCAGTATCCAGGCAATATCTGCCTCGTCTGTCACAATGCGCGGCAACCCCAATACCTGAAAAGGAGGGTCATCGGGGTGTACACACATATTCACCCCATATTCCTCGCATACCGGCATGATGGCAGACAAGAAATAACGCATATTCTCGCGCAGAGCCTCCCGGTCTATCCCTTTGTATAGCGCCAGCAAACGCTTGAACAGGGTTACCGGCTCCTTGTCACCTTCCTTGATGTTGCCATTTACGAATCCTTGTGTCTTTACGATAATCGTATCTACCAGCTCTGCCTTTTCAAACTCCGTAATCACCTTATCCAGTTCTGCCACCTTGTCCAGCTCTTCCGGAGAATAATCGGCTTCCGCATTCTCCCGTTCCAATATCATCAGGTCGAAGTAGGCAAAACGGATTCTGTCGAAATAAAGAGAAGATGTCCCGTCTTCCCAGGGATGTTGCAAGTCCGTGCGAATCCAGTCAATCACCGGCATGAAGTTGTAGCATACCGTCCGGATGCCTGCCTTGCCGAGATTGGCAAGGCTTATCTTATAGTTCTCTATCAATCGGTCACGCTCACTCCCCGCATATTTGACAGCCTCGCACACCGGCAGACTTTCTACTACAGACCAGCGCAATCCGAAGGATTCAATATAATCCCTCAAATCTTCAATGGCTTCCAACGTCCATATTTCACCGTTGGGAACTTCATGCAAGGCAGTGACAACGCCTTCCACTCCTATCTGTTGCAACATGGCAAGGGTTATCTTGTCTTTCTTGCCAAACCATCTCCAAGTCTTTTCCATTCTTTATTATTAATTTTCTTGTTTTTCAGGCGTTCAAACGACCCGTTACCTTTTTGCAAAAGTAAGAAAGAATATGAGAACTGTCCATTCTGAATGGATAGATTTGTTTGTTCGCAATGAAAACAATATCTTAGCACTTCATTACATATATTAATTACGCTTATGCAAGACATAACAAACGGACGTTGCGGCTGGTGCGGAACCGACGAGCTGTATATGAAATACCACGATGAAGAGTGGGGAAAAACGGTAACAGACGACAAGACACTATTCGAGTTTCTTGTATTGGAAAGTGCCCAGGCGGGACTGAGCTGGATAACCATCCTCAAAAAGCGGGAAGGCTACCGCAAAGCCTTTTGCAATTTCGATGCCGCGCAAGTGGCGCAAATGACCGACGAAGACGTGGAACGGCTGATGCACTTTGACGGCATCGTGAAAAACCGTCTGAAAATCAAGTCGACCATCACCAATGCAAAGCTGTTTCTTGCCATACAGAAAGAATTCGGCAGCTTTTACAACTATACGCTATCCTTCTTCCCCAACCGGAACCCCATTATCAATCATTTTCAGTCATTGAGTGAGATTCCGGTATCATCTCCCGAATCAGATGCCATGAGCAAAGACATGAAAAAACGGGGATTCAAGTTCTTCGGCTCTACCATTTGCTATGCCCATCTGCAAGCTTCGGGGTTTATCAACGACCATCTGACGGATTGCATTTGCCGGAAAGGGTAAGATAAGGCATCCCCTCTTCATCAAACCGGACCGGAATCCAGAGATATCCCGAATACATTAGGCTCTTGGGCCGCCAAATATCGGCCATGAAAAGGTAGCGGTTGCCGGGAAGCTGCAAAATGTAAGTGCTTTGACCGCCGAAAGTCCGCTCACTTCCCTCGCCCTGGCAGGGATTGGGATGCTGTTTCCACGGTCCCCAGATGGAAGGAGCCGAGAACAGACGCGCCGCATTGGGCGCCCAGCCGGTACAACCGGAAGTTATCATCCAGTAAGTGCCGTCTTTCTTGAAGATAGCCGGTGCCTCATTGTGTCCCCCCGGAAAGAGACGGACATATTTTCCGGAATGTCCTTGATAGTCATCTGTCAGTTCGGCTATTTGCAAGGTCAGATTCTCTTCCGAAGAGTAGATATGATAAGCTATCCCATCATCGTCAACATACAATGTCATGTCACGGGACATCTGTCCGCCCTCCAAGTCACGCTTCACGAACAACCCCTTATTTACAGCCTCTCTCCACTCGGGTGTCTACGTGTAGGAAGGGAACCGATCAGAAAGTTAAAGCCGAAGGACCGTTTGGTAGGAGCACTGCGCGGCTGCGAACAGGAAGGCGTTCTCCCTGTTTATCTGTCTTTTTCCACAGCAGCTGCCCTATATAGTATAGCGGATGCTTCCGCTCACGAGCTTTTAAACGAGACATGTCAAATATCATCCGATGAACCCTGCGGCAACTATATTATGGCATTTTATGAACAGTTGAAAAATTCACCCAAAGATTTTGCATCCATTTTAAAAATGATTGACAGACAATACAATGAAATCAGAGGGCTCGTTATTTAAATTCAATGATCGATTTTATCAGAGAGGAAGATAGGTGAAGATATGGTTATTTCTGACCGCGCAAAAGAAATTATCGAATATCTGCTGGATGCAACCGGTTATGTGAGGGTTTCAGAGATTGCAAAGGAACTGGGCGTCACAGAACGTACCGTTTACCGCGAAATGCCCGAAATAAATGACATCATGGAATCCTGTGATTTAAAGCTGGAATCTCAGTCCGGCAGGGGAATGCAGATCTATGGTTCCCTGTATAATATGAAACGGCTGGAGTCTCTCTTTGAGGAGTCCAAGGTGGAACAGACTTATACCGCAAAAGAACGGAATGATCTGATACTTCTCATCCTTCTCCACGAGAATGATTATGTAAAGACTCAGTCACTGGCCATTGATCTGAAAACGTCTACGCAGACGATCAGAAACAGTCTGCACCAGCTGCAGAATTTCCTTGAAAATGATGATATTACCTTGATTACAAAACGAAGTGAAGGTGTTATACTAGAAGGGAAAGAAATATCAAAACGTCACCTGTTGATCAGCATAATTCTGAGAAATATTCCTCTGGATAATTTCTTTGACTGGATGAAAAACAAAAAATACAAAAGCTGTGCATTCATCAATCTCCTGATTCAATGGGATTATGAAGACACATTATCTGTCATCTATGATTTTCTGAATCCACTTATTTCAAAAAAGAGACTCAATGTATCCGATAAAGAATTCCAGGAGTTTTTGTTCCTCCTGTGTATTTTTATCAAAAGGCATTCTCTTGTAGATGAAAAGGAGGACGAGTTAAGGCTCTCCGTGGATATACCAAATCCTGAGCTGGAACTTTACAAAAGTATCAAACACCTGCTGGAACATAAGTTTCATATTAAGCTCTATGATACAGAGCTTAACTACTTCAACTGGATGATCAACCTATATACAGGACGCACTCACTACCATGTTGCAAATGATTCCAGCATTTTAAAACAGCTGGATCTGGTCACCCAGCTGATCGCCAGAGTAGAGGAACGGTTTGGTTTCCCATACAGCGAAGATGAGAACCTTGCCGAGAATCTTATGCTTCACATCAATATGGCCCTGGAACGGATCAGAAGCGGCATGAATGTATCCAATCCTCTCAATGACGATATTTATCAGTCCCATCCAAAGCTTTATGATATTGTGAGGCAGAGTTTTATAGAAGTTTTTAAACACACCTCCGTACCGGTGCCGGATGATGAAATAGGGTATATCGTCATCTACTTTATTGCATCGATGGAGTATCTGACCAAACAGTCCATTGAAGTCCTGGTCGTCTGTGCCTCAGGCATGGGTTCATCCAAGATGTTAAGAAGCCGTCTGGAGCGGGAATTTGCAGAGATCGACGTAGAGAAGATTATTTCTCTCCATAAACTCTCCGATGAAGACCTGTCTCGCTATGACCTGATTATTTCCACAGTACCGCTGGATTTAGGCGACGATAAGTACATCTGTGTATCCCCGCTGCTCAACGACAGGGACAAGGAAGAAACCAGAAAACGCATCAAACACCTCAATAAAAAAGGAGAACATCATGAATAAGATTTTCAACGCAGACAACATTGTTTTAAACAAACGCCTCCGGAATAAGGAAGACGCTATTGACGTGGCGGGTAAAGTTCTGGTGGAACAGGGCTATGTGGATCCAAAATATGTAGAATGTATGCACAAGAGAGAAGAAGTCATCTCTACCTACATCGGCAATAACGTAGCCATCCCTCATGGTATCGACGGTTCCGAAAAATACATAAAAGAATCCGGTATATCCTTTATTCAGGTACCGGAAGGGGTGAAATACGGCGATGACACCGTATATATCGTTATGGGTGTTGCAGGCAAAGACGGAACCCACCTGGATATCCTTATGAAGCTCTCTGAAGTAATCTGTGAAGAAGAAAATATCAAAAATTTAAAAGAAGCACAGACAAAAGAAGAAATCCTGGACATCATCGGAGACTTGACCGTTTAATTCAATCATTTAAGCCAGCTATAAATTACAAAAAGGAGATATATTATGTTAATTTTAATTGACGACGCAGACTTAACAAAAATCGAGGAACTCTATGCAAAATATCCTTATGATGGAGTCACTACCAATCCCACGATCTTGGGCAAGACCGGAAATCCTGATCCTATGGACCAGTTAAAGAAGATCCGTGCTCTGATCCCGGAAGAAGCGATGCTTCATGCACAGGTGCTTTCAACAGAGACCGATGATATGGTAAAAGAAGCAAAACATATGGTTGATGCCATCGGCGGCAACATGTACATTAAAGTACCCGTAACTGCAAACGGATTAAAAGCGATTTCTATCCTGAGCAAAGAGGGAATTAACGTAACCGCAACCGCTATT
>OLVT01002362.1_pt1 | contig 13188 bp, 16 predicted proteins | sample 1673241 | NCBI WGS metagenome assembly OLVT01 (sample SAMEA3178936, study PRJEB25190) | human gut metagenome | biome: human gut; feature: human-associated habitat; material: faeces | place: Austria | collected 2013 | reverse complement strand
ATAGACCCTTATAGGGTCTGATCAAACCACCCGTTCAACGGGTGGTTTTGATTTTTGCCCGTATCCTTGCCTTTTGGCTGTACCGGCAGGATAATATGGATAGAAAACAGATTGCTGCAAAGGAGTTGAGAATAGATGAAAACCTTTGAAAAAGTGCTGGAGATATTTCAGGATTATCTGTCCTGTGATCTGGAGGAAGAAGTTCTTCCTTGCAGGAATGGGTATCTCCGTGTAACGTGGAATGGGGATTCCCGCTATTGTGTGGACGGACTTCTCAGCCGGACACCGGACGAGCTGTTTGAAGTGCTGCTTTCCGATTATAGCGGCTACGAGGTGATGAAGCGGACCAAAGGCCGCCGGGAAGTCACGGAAGAAGATGAAAAACAGGCAGAACTTCTTTGCCAGAGCTTTCGGAAACAATGGGAGGAGGAAGAAACATGAAGGTGATTTGGTTTATTCTGAAACTGCTGTTGAAGATTTTAGTGGCTCCGGTAATTCTGGCGCTGACCCTGTTTGTATGGATTTGTGTGGGGATCGTCTATATCTCCGGTCTGGTGCTGGGGCTTATCAGCATGGTGCTCGCCCTGCTGGGCGTGGCGGTTCTGCTGACCTGTTCCCTGCAAAACGGCATTATCCTGCTGGTGATGGCATTTCTTATTAGTCCCTATGGTCTGCCGATGGCTGCCATCTGGCTGCTGGGCAAGGTGCAGGACTTGAAGTTTGCCATTCAGAATTTGGTTTATGGATAAAATATGCCACTGATGTTATTTTACTTTCCCTAAAAAATAGGATATACTATATAAGAATATATTCTGCCGCCGAGTGCGGATAGTTTTAGATAAAGGAGGGCGTGTATGGAAAATCAATTAACGCCAAACAACTCCATGATTTTGGAAATCCGAGAGCTGCTGGAGAATGCCAGAAAAAATGTTGCACAACAGGTTAATACGCAGCTTTTGACAACCTATTGGAACATTGGCCGGATTATCGTGGAGTATGAACAGCAAAATCAGATTCGCGCAGATTATGGAAAACAAACCTTAAGGGAACTTTCCAAAGAGCTGACACGGGAATTTGGAAAAGGTTTTTCTCGTTCTAATTTGCAAAATATGCGGGCATTTTATCTTGCTTATGAAAAATGCCAGACAGTGTCTGGCAAATTGTCCTGGTCTCATTACTGTGAACTTTTGAGTATTACGGATGAGAACAAACGCAGCTTTTACGAGAAAGAATCTATCAATTCGGGCTGGTCAGTTCGGGAGCTGAAACGGCAGATTGACAGCTCGCTGTATGAACGGCTGCTACTTTCCAGCGGAGATGTGAATAAAGAAAAGGTCCTCTCTCTGGCGCAGAAAGGGATTGAAATTAATCAGCCAGCTGACATCATCCGTGATCCCTATGTGTTCGAGTTTTTGGGTGTGCCGGAGAACAAACCCATATTGGAAAGCGATTTGGAAAAAGCTCTTGTCGTACAGATTGAAAAGTTTCTTTTGGAACTTGGGCGAGGCTTCATGTTTGTTGGAACCCAGCAGCGCGTGACCCTGAACAATACCCACTACTATGTGGACATGGTATTTTACAACAAAATTCTCCGTGCTTATGTACTGATTGAACTGAAAACGAAAAAACTGACACCAGAGGCTGCCGGTCAGCTCAATATGTACTTAAACTACTATGCGGCAGAAGTCAACGACCCTGACGATAACCCGCCTATCGGTATTATCCTCTGTACGGAAAAAGACAGCATTGCGGCGGAATATGCCTTGGGCGGTCTGTCCAACAATATCTTCGCATCCCGGTATGTTCTCTATATGCCAGACAAGGAACAGCTGATTGCTCAGGTAGAGGCTGTCTTGAAAAACTGGCACGATAAGAAAGATAACTGCCATGACTGAAAAAGAACTGATTGGAAAAGTACATTCAGCGGTCTATCATCAATGCCAGTGCCGTGGTTATGCGACTCCGGTAGATGTACTGATGGAGGTCGGTGTCCTGCCAAAACAGAAATATGAGGACTGGCGGTTTGGGCGGGTTGATTATCTGGAACGGGTATGTACTGTCAATCTGCGTAAACTCTCATTCATCATGCACCAGATGCGGGTGTACGCACAGAAAACTGGCTTAAAACCCTCCTTCTGTTACTACAAGCAGTGGGGTGTAAAAAAGAAAAATGGGCAGGGACACAAGCCGGTGATTCCGCTGCGGTTCAGCAAAAGCGGAAATCTGGAAATTGAGAAATGGTATGCAACTCATTTTGTGGATACCAAACGGATTGCAGTCTTAAAAGCACAGCAGCCTGTTGAAAATTTAGATTAACCAAAGGACAGCTCACACAGCTGTCCTTTTCTTTTTTGGAAAGGAGGCTCCCCCCTATGGCAACCACACGCATCATGCCGCTGCATATCGGCAAGGGCCGCACCGAGAGCCGAGCCATCAGCGACATCATTGATTATGTGGCAAATCCTCAAAAGACTGACAACGGAAAACTAATTACCGGCTATGGCTGTGACAGCCGAACCGCCGACGCAGAGTTTCTGCTGGCGAAGCGGCAGTATATCGCCGCCACCGGGCGGGTGCGCGGAACGGATGATGTGATCGCTTACCATGTGCGCCAATCGTTCAAACCCGGTGAGATTACCCCGGAGGAAGCCAACCGCCTGGGCGTGGAATTTGCCAAGCGGTTCACCAAGGGCAATCACGCCTTTGTGGTCTGCACTCACATAGACAAATCGCACGTTCATAATCACATCATCTGGTCGGCGGTCAATACGGATTGTGACCGAAAATTCCGCAACTTTTGGGGCAGCACCAGAGCCGTCCGACGCTTGAGCGATACCATCTGTATCGAGAACGGATTGTCCATTGTGGAGGACCCGAAACCCCACGGAAAAAGCTACAACAAGTGGCTGGGCGAACAGGCCAAGCCATCCCATCGGGAGCAGCTGCGGGTGATGATTGACCGTGCGCTGGAACAGAAACCGGCAGACTTTGATGCGCTGCTGAAGCTGCTTTCGGAAATGGGCTGTGAAGTATCCCGGCGCGGGAAAGTCATCCGGCTTAAAGCGCCCGGCTGGAAGAATGTAGCCCGCATGGATGACAAGCTGGGGGCCGGGTACAGTGAAGCGGAAATTCGTGCGGTGTTGGCCGGAGAAAAACAGCACACGCCCCGCAAAAAATCCACCGTGCAGCCGGAGCCGCCCAGGGTCAATCTGCTGGTGGATATTCAGGCAAAATTACAGGCTGGGAAAGGCGCTGGGTATGCGCGCTGGGCCAAGGTTTTTAACCTGAAACAGATGGCGCAGACTGTAAATTTTCTTACCGAACATCAGCTGCTGGACTATGCGGAGCTGGCAGAAAAAGCGGCGGCAGCCACCGCCCACCACAACGAACTGTCGGCACAGATCAAGGCGGCGGAGAAACGCATGGCGGAGATCGCCGTCCTGCGAACTCATATCATCAACTATGCCAAGACCCGTGAGACCTATGTAGCCTACCGCAAGGCCGGTTATTCCCGAAAATTCCGGGAGGAACATGAGCAGGAAATCCTGCTCCATCAGGCAGCCAAAAATGCCTTTGACGAGATGGGCGTGAAGAAGTTGCCCAAGGTTAAGGACTTGCAAGCTGAGTATGCCAAACTGCTGGAGGAAAAGAAGAAAACCTACGCCGAGTACCGGCGTTCCCGTGAAGAAATGCGGGAGCTTTTGACGGCCAAAGCGAATGTGGACCGGCTGCTGAAAATGGACGAGGAACAGAAAAAGGAACAGGAAAAAGACCACGGCCAGCGGTGAGCCGGTCATGGTCCAAAGCGTTCGCAGAACGCGCAGCCACAGAATGAATTTCTGTGTTCAAAGGGGCTTGGGGGCGCTACCCTCAACAAGCAAAGCGGAGGGGAAAATCACGGCAGGATTTTTCCCTCTGCGGGCCGAGTGTATTAACACCGGCATTGCTTGCCGCTTTCTTGGGGATACAAAAACAGCCAGCGAGAGAAACTTCCAAGTTTCACTCACTGGCCTATTCTTTTTCAAGTTTCTTAGAAAGATCACTCAGTTCTTCCGCCACTCCGCGTGTGTGATGCAACAGAGTTTCCCGCATTTCAGGTGGGCAGTTCAGATAGAGCATTTTCATCTCAGCTGCTTTCTCATCTTCTTCCGTTATATCCGGCACCAGCAGAGAGTCCAAGGAAAGCGGAAGAACTTTCGCGATTGCCTTCAAAATGAGATATGACGGGTTCATTTTACCTCTCTCAATGTTTGCAATCTGCTTTGTGGAAACATGGCAGATGTCGGCAAGCCCCTGTTGCGTCAATCCCTTGCCTTTACGGGCTGCTTTTACTTTCAACCCCAGTTCTTTTAATTCGTCAATCGGCATAATCGTTCACCTCAATAATATTTTATCCTGCCGATTTATGACAAGGAATAACCTTATTGTTCCTGTGAACAGGCTTGATTATGCCTGTTTTTGATAGAAAGTCAGTTTCACATACTTGTTGCGGGCAGAAGGATAAGGTATGATAAAGTGGTAAGTATCTTATGTGAGAACAAAATGAAAAACTTTTTTGATTCTTAGGACATTTCTGCAACATTTCAGTTTTAAGATAAGTGACACAGACAAAAAAGAGAGGAAGTGAGTACATGAGAAAGATACTGATTGTGGAGGACGATACCCTCCTGAACCGGACTCTGGGATATAACCTGGCATCTGATGGATATGAAATCACAGCAGCCTATAACCACAAGGATGCTGTTTCCCATTTGAAAGAAACCGAGTTTGATGTTGCGCTACTGGACATCAATCTGCCGGATGGTAGTGGGCTTGACCTTTGCGAAGAAATCCGAGGGCGCGGCCAGCACACCTATATCATTTTCATTACAGCCAACGACAAAGAAAGTGATATGCTGAAAGGCTATGAAGCGGGCGGTGCAGACTATGTGACAAAGCCCTTTTCGGTGACGGTTCTGTGCAGGAAGGTGGCGGCGGTCTTTGCCAATCTGGAACTGCGTACCCCACGGCACGATCTGTTTGACGATGGCTTTCTGAAAATCGACTTTTCTGAGCAAAGGGCATCCCTTGCCGGGGAACCGCTGGACTTCACCCCAAAGGAATACCGCACCTTGTTCCTATTCGTGAAAAATCCCCGGATTATCCTGACTAAGCGGCAGATTTTAGAGAAGCTGTGGGACATTGATGGGGATTTTGTGGACGAGCATACCCTGACTACCATCATCAGCCGTATCCGCAAGAAAATTGAAACAGACGAGCATAAATATATCAAGACAGCTTACGGCATGGGCTATCAGTGGATCGGCGGTGAGCAGGCATGAAGCTGGAAAATTTATCTGTCAAAAAGTTTCTGCGGCTCATTACGGTTGGTCTGCTGGCCACCTCTTTTCTGGTGCTGCTCTGCCTGTTTTTGGTCACAAAAAATCTGCGTGTAGTTTTGTACGGCGGGCTGCTGACCGCTGTGTTTTTGGCATGGGGCGGTATCTTCCTGCACTACTTTCAAAAGAAGCTGACCTTGTTCACCGACAGCCTGTGCCGGACTCTGGATGACATGATGGACAGCGCTGCGCGACCGGAGATGGACTATGAAGCGGAAACGCTGCTGGCGAGGATCAGCCACCGCCTGGAACGACTCTACAACATCATGCAGAAAGACCGGAACACAGTCGCAAAGGAAAAGGCCGATCTGCAATCTTTGTTATCGGACATTTCCCACCAAACCAAGACCCCCATTGCCAACCTAAAGATGCTCAATGAAACCATGCTGACCCGTCCGATCTCGGAGGAACAGCGTCAAGAGTTTTTGCAGGCAACCGGCAGTCAGCTTGACAAGCTGGAATTTCTTATTCAGGCAATGGTGAAAACTTCCCGGTTGGAGACCGGTGTGATTACGCTGGAGAAAAAGGATGCTCCCATTGAAGAAACATTGGTAACAGCCATCAATGGTGTTCTGGCACCGATGGAGAAAAAAGGTATTGAGCTGACCGTGGATTGCCCGGAGGGGCTGACCATTTCCCATGACAGCCGCTGGACTTCCGAGGCCCTGTTCAATCTGCTGGACAATGCGGTGAAGTACACGTCTGCTGGTGGCAGTATCCATGTGTCCGTTCAGAATTGGGAAATGTACTGGAAAATTGATGTGACCGACACGGGCCGGGGCATCCCGGAACAGGAACAGGCTACAATCTTCAAACGGTTTTACCGGGAAGAAGCGGTGCATGAGGTGGATGGTATCGGCATTGGATTATATCTGGCCCGTGAGATCATCACCATGCAGGGCGGGTATATTCTGGTGACTTCCGAGGTTGGGAAAGGGTCCACCTTTTCGGTATTCCTGCCACAAGAGTAATCAAGCGGCGGCCTGCGTGGGCTGCCGCTTTTTTCAAAAAATTTTATGCTATTTGGATTTTAGGACATTTCTGCAACATTTGGGAGGTAGGCTTTTCTCAAACGATGAGAGGAGGAAGTCACATGGCTATTACAAGAACATTGATTCTCAATGTGGTTCTGCTCTGCTTGCCGCCTATAATTGTTCTGGGTGTTTTCAAGTTCTTCTTTGTTCGGCATATCCGATGGGCAGCTGGAATAGTGGCCTTGATTGATGTTGCTGTCTTTCAGGCACAGCTATTCTATTATGAGAGCATCTGGCTTGTGCTGTTCTTTTTGGTTAATCAAATGGCAATTACCGGCTTACTTTCCGTTTGGCTCTACAAAAAATACATCCAAACGTGAAATGTCCTAAAATTGAAGCAATTCGCACCTGAATTAGAGGGTGTTTAGGACATTTCTGCAACAATTCAGTTTTAGACTACTCTTATCAAAGATAGAAAGGCGGTATTCTTATGAGTATCTTAAAAACAACTGATCTGAAAAAATATTACGGCACTGAGCCGAACATTACCCGCGCCCTGGACGGCGTGACCTTCTCCGTGGAGGAAGGCGAGTTTGTGGCGGTGGTCGGCACCTCCGGCTCCGGCAAATCCACCCTGCTGCACATGATGGGCGGTCTGGATACCCCCACTTCCGGCAGCGTGGTGGTTCGGGACAAGGAACTTGCGAAGATGAACGACGAACAGCTTACCATCTTCCGCCGCCGCAACATCGGGTTTGTGTTCCAGAATTACAATCTGGTGCCGATCCTGAATGTGTATGAAAATATTGTCCTGCCCGTGGAACTGGACGGCGATACCGTAGATAAGAAATTCATGGATGAAGTGGTGAGGATGCTGGGACTTCAGGACAAACTCCAGAATATGCCCAACAACCTTTCTGGAGGTCAGCAGCAGCGTGTAGCGATTGCCCGCGCCCTGGTATCCAAACCGGCCATTGTCCTGGCCGATGAACCCACCGGCAATCTGGACAGCAAGACCAGCGCCGATGTGCTGGGCCTGCTCCAGCGCACCAGCCGGGAGTTTAACCAGACGCTTGTGATGATTACCCATAACAACGAGATCGCACAGCTTGCCGACCGGATCGTGCGCATTGAGGACGGAAAGATCAAGGCGTAAGGAGGTGGCGGATATGACATTACCATTTGAAAATGATACGCGCAGAATAATACATGGTCTTGCGAAGGCTGATCTGAAAACACACAAACTAAAAACTTTTTTAACTGCAATCATTATTATTCTGGCTACCTGCCTGATGGCAACTATTTTTTCAGTCTTAGTGAACGATGCTTTAAGCCAAGCAAATCAGGCTCCCTACCATGCTATGTATCGGGCAGTAAACGAAGATACCAAAACCTCATTCCAATCGGATAAAGATTTTGAAGCCGTAGGCATCTACAAATCTTTTGGAAATCAGGTTGACCGTGATGGCCGTACCGATTTGGCATATATGGACGAACAGACGCTGGCCTTTATGGGGTTCCAGCTTGTAGATGGCGTAATCCCGGACAATGAAAATGAGGTGCTTGTGTCCGAAACCTACTTAAAGAATCGTGCTTTGTCTGTAGGAGATACTTTTCTGTTTGCTTATGTTGACAGCTTGAGCAATCAAGAAAGAGAAGAAGAATTTACTGTATGTGGTACGATTCAAAACAAGGAACAAGAACGCGGAGAACAGTTTTATGTTGTAACATCAGATCGTTTCCGAATGAAATATGCCCAACAATATAGTCAAATAACTTCGGATTTTAGCACAGAAACCGCCACCACGGTTGATATACTTGTTTTACTAAATTCGGATTATTCCAGTACAGGTTCCGATACACAAAAAGACTTTTTGAAAAGTAAAGGCGAGTCTGCGGGCATCCCCAGCTTTGATGTTATCATAAATGAGAGTTACATTGATGGAGTTTACTTTGATGGAACTGTGATTGCTGCTGTTATCTTTTTTACCATATTCCTGATGTTTGCCAGCAGCTTTGTGATATACAGCATTTTTTATATTTCCATCGTAAATTCCATGCCAATGTATGCTCAGCTGATCTCATTGGGAACAACACAAAAGCAACTGCGCCGGTTCTTAAATACGCAAGGCAATATGTTGGCAGTGAGATTTATACCGCTTGGAGCATTGATTTCTATTTTGCTCATTGTTTTAATCTCTGGAGTACAATGGCTTCTGTATGATGCTATCATTACTTTATTTGCGATCCTGCTGATTTATGTCGTTATTAAATTTGCACTAAGGAAACCCGCAAAACTTTTGGCGAATGCTTCACCCATTGAAGCTATGAAATTCAGAGATGGGGAAACCGCTGGTTCTCACAAGGAACTAAAACAGATCACCCCCGATTCGTTAGCGAAAAGCAATCTGCACACAAATCGGAAGAAAAATCGGATGTCAATTATTTCGTTAAGTATCAGTGGAACATTGATGATTGCATTAGCTATTCTTGTGTCCTCTATCAATCTTCCGGCTATGATACAGCAAAGCTATCCTATGGACGAAGATTTTCAAATCGGCATCCAAATGGACAATTTTTATGAACGATTTCCGACAGTTATTCAGAACAACCCGTTATCAGATGATTTAGAGGCACAGATTTCTAAAATTCCGGGCGTGGAAAAAATTATCCGAGACGAGTGCATTGTTGGACATTTGGTAGGGTCGAAAGTCCGATATGATATGTCAGAGGATAATATGGAAACTGTAAACAGTTTGTCACCAGAACTGATTGCCAATGTCAGCGAAATCGTAAGTGGAACTGTTAGCTATGATGATTTAGGTACGAATGAAATTGTAATCAATAAATACCGCACAGATCGAAGTGAACTCAACTATGGAGATTTGCAAGTTGGAGATTCGTTGACATTCCGTTTTGAAGTTGGTGGACAGACCATAGAAGAAACATTTACTGTTGCAGGTATTGCCTATTTCCCCTCGACGGGATTATTCTATTGCACTCAAGAAGCAATCGAACAGATTTCCCCGTATAATAATACAACACACATCTCTATCTTTTGTGATAAAAACGATACGGAGCCTGTAAAGGACAGACTGGCATCTCTTATCAGCGGAAATCCAAATCTGCGGCTCAAAGTATATTCGGAAGAATATTCTATGATTGCAGGGTTTATCAATGTAACAATGAGTAGTCTATATGCTATATCTGCCTTTGTCGTGATATTCGGATTGCTCAATATGATAAATATGCTGATTAACAGCGCAATCATCCGCAAACGGGAGTTTGCTTTGCTACAAGCTGTTGGGATGACAAACCGGCAACTGCGAAAAATGCTCTACCGGGAGGGTATGAGTGTCAGTATCAAGTCGGCACTATTGGCAGCGGCTTTTGGTATTACGATTGGTGGACTTCTGTGCTATTTGGCAAATAAGGTAATGGCTCTGAAATTCGTTATCTTTGCCATTGATCCATTACCTGTTCTCTTGTTTGCTGCTGTACTGATTGGGTTACAGATTCTTGTCAGCTATTGCATCTGTCGTTCAATCGAAAAAACAAGTCTGATTGAAAATTTGAGAGCAGAATAAACACTGACTTTCAAGAAGAAAATTGGCCGGGACAGAAAATTTCTGTTCCGGCCAATTTTTTGTTTTTAGGACATTTCTGCAACATTTCCTCTTTAGACTTACGGTATAAGGGGGATTTGTCGTATGAAACCTATCTTAATCATAGACGCCGACCAGAATTATGGCCGTTTATTAACTCAAAACCTTCGACGAGAAGGCTATGCTGTCATGCAAGCCGGTAATCTTGACGAAGCCAAAATGCTGCTGGCAGATAGTGAGCCTTTCGTTATCGCTTCTGCTTTGCTGCTGCCTGATGAAAATGGATTTGAAGTTTTGGACTATGTGCATGAAAAGTCATCGGACATACCTGTTGTGGTGTTTTCAAATTACGGCCAAGATGTTGTGGCAGAATCCATTCTCCAGCGTGGAGCCGCAAGATATTTTTGCAGAAGTGAAATAGACCGACTGCAAGAAACCATCATGGATTTTGCCAATCAAGCCTTGTCAGTATCGGAACGCCCCTTCCTGCACCGTTTGCTCTATCTGTGTGCTGATCCGGTCAAGGCTGGGATATTACGGGCAGCACTCAGGCAGCGCCAGTTTTATACGATGTTGACCTCTGATTTGCGGGAAGCACAAGCAAAACTGATTGCTGGCCTGGGGGTAGAATTGATTCTCTGTGATACCATGCTGCCCCAGGGATCGGCACTGAAGTTCCTGGAAATATTGAAAAAAGGTGAGTTCTTCCGTACCCTCTGCCAGAACATCCCGCCCTGTGTGATGATAAGACCGCAGGACGATTCCATTCCGGAGGGGGAATATCTGCAAGAAGGTGCTTATGACTGTATTCCTGGGCCGATTTATTTCCCGACTCTCCTGACTGCGTTAGAGGATTATTTTGAATTGCCGCAGAATGATTGAGAAAATTGCTGGTCGGAATGGTAAAAATGATTCCGACCAGTTTTTGCTATTTGTAAACTTTTTTGAACCGTATTGTCTTTTCATTCGTCTTGTGTTATAGTGTTATGTATAATAGCATAACAGTTAAAACAGCAAGAAGGTGAGATGGATTGAAACTCATTATTTCAAATGTATCAGGCGTACCCATCTACGAGCAGATTAAGCAGCAAGTCAAGGCGGCAATCCTTTCTGGAGAACTGAAAGAGGACGAAGCCTTGCCTTCCCTCCGAACGCTGGCAAAAGATTTGAAAATCAGCGTCCTAACCGTTACACGGGCTTACACAGAATTAGAGCAAGAGGGATTTGTCAAAAATGTTCAGGGGCGCGGCTGCTTTGTTATGGGCCGTGGCTCTGAACTGATGAGAGAGCAGCTTATCTGCAAAGTAGAAAATGGGCTGACCGATGCAATCAAGGCGGCAAGAATCGCAAATCTTCCCAGTGAAGAACTGCACCGCCTTTTAGATATTTTATTGGAGGCGAATACAGATGACTAACTATTTAGAGGTGAAAAACCTGTCGAAATCCTTTGACAGTTTCCAGCTTCACAATATCAGCTTCACCTTGCCAAAGGGATATATTATGGGGCTGATTGGGCCAAACGGCTCTGGCAAGACAACCACCATCAAACTCATTCTGAATATGCTGGGGCGCAACGGCGGCGAAATCAAGATTATGGGGCTGGATAATATCGCTGACGAGCAGAAAGCAAAATCGGAACTCGGTGTTGTGTTTGATACCAACTATTTCAGCGATGATTGGCAGGTAACACAGGTAGAAAAATCTATCTCCGTTTTCTATCCCAACTGGAAGTCGGAACGGTTTGCGGAGATGCTGCGGAAGTTCCATATTGCTCCCACCAAGAAAGTGAAAGAACTCTCAAAGGGGATGCAGATGAAGTTGATGCTGGCCTGTGCGTTCTCTTACGACGCAAAGTTGCTGATCCTGGACGAACCCACCAGCGGCCTCGATCCGGTTTCCAGAGATGAACTGCTTCAAATTCTCTCGGAATATATCGAGGACGGAGAACACAGTGTACTGTTCTCCACCCATATCACCGGCGATCTGGAACGTGCTGCTGACTATATCACTTATATCAGCTATGGAGAATTGTTTTTCAGCGGCAGCAAGGATGAATTTGTCGATATGTTCCGCATTGTCAAGGGAGGGACAGAAGAACTGTCTGCTGACCTGAAGGATAAAGCGGTCGGTGTCCGTACATTCCCCACGGGCTTTGAGGCCCTGGTCAAGACCGAAGATACGGGCGCTTTTTCCTCTTTGAGTATTGAACCGGCGACCATTGATGAAATCGTTGTATTCACGAGCAAGAAAGGTGACGATTATGAGTAATACATTAAAAGCAACAAAATTAGACTTTTCGCTGGTAAAGCCCTATATCAAGGTGATCGGTTTTACCATGCTTCTTCCTATCGTTTTTGCGGCCATTAACCGTTCCATCCTGACCGGCGTTTCCTTTGCCATGTGCTTTATCGCCATGACCACAGGATACACTTTCTCTGTAACGGAGAAAAACAGCATGGAGCGTTTGTATGGGATTTTACCCATCAAGAAAAGCGAAATGGTAACAGGCCGGTATCTCTTTGTTTTTGCGCTGGGCGCGATGGCTCTGGTGGTTTCTCTTATCACACAGCCGATTGTGCTGCGGGCAATGGGTGAAAGTGTTGGAGCATTTGATATGATTAGTGCGGCCATCGGCGGTTTATTCCTGTTTGCCCTTTATACCGTATTTCAAATTCCGGGCTATTACAAATATGGAGCCATCAAAGGCCGTGTGTTCATGTATATTCCTGTGGCTGGATTTTTGGCGACCTTGTTTTTCCTGCCCAAGATGCCCGCAGACAATCCCTTTGTGACTACGGTTGTAAGTTCCCCGGTACTGCTGATCGGCCTTGTGCTTGTACTCGTTGTTGTCATGTACGCTGTGTCGATCTGGTTCTCCATTCGGATTATGGAAAATAAAGAAATGTGAGGTGAGCAATATGGATTTTACAATTTTAGCGGTAGTTCTTCTGATTGGTGTCGGTATTCCTGTCCGCAACAAGCTGATCCGAAAATATCGGGAAGAAAAGAAGCAGAAAGATAAGGATCGGGATGCAAAATGACAGATATGGAGAAAACCGAGTTCATCCGCTGTCCCATCTGTGGAAATAAAACACGGGACAAAATCCGGGAGGATACCATCCTAAAAAACTTTCCTCTCTTTTGTCCCAAATGCAAAAGTGAGTGTCTAATTGACATTGAACAATTTCATATAACTGTTATCAAAGCGCCAGACGCACAGCCGCAGAGCCG
>OLVT01002358.1_pt1 | contig 13206 bp, 21 predicted proteins | sample 1673241 | NCBI WGS metagenome assembly OLVT01 (sample SAMEA3178936, study PRJEB25190) | human gut metagenome | biome: human gut; feature: human-associated habitat; material: faeces | place: Austria | collected 2013 | reverse complement strand
TTCCCAATATCCGCCCATGTCGCGGTATCTTCCCCCGGAGTCGTATTGATATAACCTTTTGTTTCCCAGTTCATTTCCGGAGTCGTAGTATTCTCCGGCAAGACCTCGGCAAAAATCTGCAATTCCATCTTTTTCACCTTGCGTCCCTCCTTCTAAAAATATATTTCACTGTTCAGAATGCAGGAATAATGGTAGGTTCCGTCTTCATCCCGTCCAATCTTGCTCACATCCTTAGCAATCGTTGTATCCAGCCACCGGAACAGTTGCCCCTTTGGATATTCCTTCAAACCCTGAAAGTAATTGCAAATCGCTCCCAGCTGATCCAGGCATGTCTGCTGATCTGCATTCCTGCACAGAAACAGCACCGGCAATGTGCGGATAGTCCGTTTATCGTAATACTGCGTCGTGATAAACCCTTCTCCCAGTTCTGCATAAACTCCTCCCTCTTTCGGAAGTTCTTTCAAGGATATCTCACATCCCAGATTACAATTTTCCTCTGCTGTCTTTGCCATAAGATTTAAGAATTCTGACTGTGGTGTCATTGTCCGCCTCCTCTTAACGCAGCCTGAAAGACTGCCTGCCAGTCTTTTCCATATACTTTTTCGGCATATTTTGTCCATTCCATCCGGGCAAGCGCAGCAGTAAAATTCAATTTCTCCGGTCCATAATCACGTTCCGTCGGATTACCACGCATTACTTCTCCGTGAAATAAGTATTGCGCATATGGTTCATCCCATCGAAGAACATATTTCAAATCGTTGGCTACCCGGTCACTATTGCTGATAGAACTTTTTCTCAAATCACCGCCGCCACCATCTTCCACATCACCGCCTTGTACTGGAACGTGCTTATTAATATCCTTCAGCGCCTGTTGTCCCAGAATCGTCAAAGCATCATTCGCCTGCGCATGCAGACTGGCAAGCGCTGCTCTCCTATCAAAGTCCACTTTTACCTTAACCGTCATGCTTTTCTCACCATACCTATCTCGTAGTGGTGCAGCCTTCTGTCATCATACAATGGTTCAATCGTCTTTATCTGATGTTTCTGACCATTGAATTCTATAATATCGTCTTCCGAAAATTCTGTATTGACCGGCCGGCTGTTCCTGCAATCGAAAAACAACGTGGCTGCAAGCTGCAACTCCGCATTATTTTTGTCTCTTATGATCCTACTGGACGGTTCCATCCGAACATGCTGCAATGTAACCTTTTCTCCCGGCGTCTCCTTGCCCCAACGGTCGCTTGTCGTCCGGTAATGTGTCACCTTATGGATCAGCAATTTTTTCGGAATCGGTTTCATAAGCACCCACCACCCCGGTACAGCAGTCCCGTCGGCGCCAGAATCCGTCGCGCCCGCGGGGAATAGGAAGACTGTGTTCCGCCGGCGGAACCAGAACCTCCTGTATACGAAAATTTTCCAAGTCCAACGCTCTGCAGATCTGTTCCATTATCCAGATCAGAGCCTCCGTTCGCATCCAAATATTCAATCTGCGCACAAACGGCTTTCTTCACTCTTTCCTGAACCTCTGGAGGATATTCTTCCAGACAACCTTCCGAAATCCGATACATACACATTTCTTCTACCAGTTCTTCCGCCCGTTCCAGCAGTCCGGGGAAGTCGGCGCTGTCCACCGCCTCCCCTTTATAAGTCTCCTTATAATATTTCTCATCAACGTAAGACATCACTGCCTCCTTTACGCAGCCGTTCCGACATCTCCTGCTTTCACAGTATAATATCCAACACTGGCTACTTTCGAAGAAACCAGATTGACAACTTCGATCACATCGCCTTCTGCCACGTCAATTTCCGTTGTACCGCTCTCCAGCGCGGTGCCGCTGTATGCCGAAGTCGTCATATTGTATGTCGCTCGCGCTCCCGGATTCTTCTTATACTGGAACGTACTTCCAGCGCCTCCAGTAACGGTAAGCTTCGTTTTTCCCTCCGCACCTTTTGCCGCCGTAAGCGTCAGAGAACCAGGACTGTAAACTGCACGGATCGCCACCGACCGCAGCACCTTATGATCGTATACTTTACGTCCCTGCACCGCGGATGCGCCGATGTATTTTCCGGAACCAGATAAATCCTGCAGATGGATATTCACCGCAAAGTCCATCGCACGGGTCGCAAACCTCGGATGACCCGCCAGAAGCTGCAGGTTTGCTGTTGTATCATTCCATTCGATTACCAGGAATCCGGCAATCTTTCCAACTGCTCCGGTCACCTTTACTTCATCGCCCAGGCTGGACGCCGAAATAAATTCCGGGGATTTGAGGATCAGCGCCATTGCATCCGGCAGAGCCAGAAGATAACGTTTGCCATCATTCGGAATATTCGCTTTGTTCATCCTGGTACGAAGATCCACGATCTTTTCATAGATGTTATCCTTTGTAAGCTGCGTTTCATTGTCGACGGTTGCCGCCGCCAACAGCGTTGTTCCGCCGTCTGTGTCAATCTGTTTCGCCATGCTGTAAGCTGCGGAATCCAGACGATCCGCCACCAGGTTATCCGGTACAGATTCCGCGTCATAACCATCGATGATCTCATTGACCGCCTTATCTTTTGTGATCGGCATATTCATGTATGCCGTAGATCCATGCGTACCAGCAATACCGTTTGCTTTGTCATAATCACTTACAACCACTTCCTCATCGCGAACCGGAATCTTTACCACACCGGCGGAAGGTTTTCCTTCATAATCATTGTTAAACACTACGCCGTCCTTCAGCACCAGCGTGTCTCTCAGCTTCGCCAGTACCAGCTTCGACCAGCGTTCCTGATGCTCATGTGCAAACAGCTGTAAGAAAAACATTTTTAATCTCATACTCTGCCTCCTTAATATTTCAGGCCGGGATTCTTTGCCAGGAATGCAGCTTCCACACCTGTCAGTTTCTTGCCGCTTCCTCTCTGGCGTTCCCCCCATGCCTTACCTCTAGTCTCATCTTTTTCCTCCTGCACTTCGGTATTTCCCTTTTTGAAGTGCGGATATTTCTTCACAACTTTCCCGATTGCATCCTCAAGGTCCAGGGATTCATCGGCTTCCATGTAAGCGTGTGCCAGCGCGGCCACATCCTCCACAGCATCTTTGGATACGTCTGCCTCAAAGCACGCAAGTTTTACTTCCATCCTGGATGCCTTATCTTCTGCCGCTTTTCTTGCCTTTGCATCTTCGCTCTCATCCGCAGACATACTTCCGGTCTCCTTTTCCTTCTGCGCCTTTCTGCGGGCTGCCCGTTCTGCTTTTGCCCGCTCCTTTGCAATCGTCCTTGCCACTGCTTTGTCGAGGTCCGCCTGCGTATATTTCGGCGTATCCTCCCCGTCTTCGTCCGAGTCCCCTTCCTGATCCTCGTCCTGGTCGTCACCATCCCCGGTATGATCTCCGGCATCGTCTCCTTCTGCAAAAAGCTGAAGGTTCATTGTAAAGTACATCTTTTCCATATTCATAAATTTAGGCATCTCAACCTCCCGTTTAACGTCCGCCGACTTTCTCATGCAGAGTTTAAAGACTTCCGCATATTCTGGTCTCAGAGAACATGCACATAGTTTTCTCCATAGGTATTTGCCACTGCACATATCCCAATAAAAAAAGAATCTACCAGCAGCTTCCCCTGTTCTGATAAATTCTTATACTGAATCCCTATGTGCCCTTCCTGTACCTGGTAACTGATCCGATCCTGCGTAAGCACTTCTATCGACTGGATCAGATTCTGTGCAAGTGCAGAAACAGCTGCGCAGACAATATCATTCCCGGTTTCTGCATATCCTGCATGGCCATTCACCGTAATCCCATTCTGTGTAACCTTCACCGCAATCAAATTTCCCGTTCACCTCCTCTCTGAAGGCGGCTGTTCAAGTTCCTTCTGAACCCTTTTATTGACAGCTACCGCCTTTGCACTGACACTTTTGTCGAAGCCGACCACCTGCTCCCGGTCTTTTCTCCGATGTAGTTTCTTATTTCCATCCACGTATTTCTTCAATGCAGCTTCCTTTTCCTTCAGTTTTACAGAAGCCTTTTCAAACCCATCTTCGTTCCCTGCCTGATGCTGAAGCATGCATTCCCTTTTCTGCTTTCTTACGCTGCGTTCCAGCGCTCTCTGTACCTGCGTCTGCCGGTACAGTTTATTATTCGCATCCATATCCTCTGTGGGAAAGTGTCTGCGGATGCTCATACCCGGAAGAAACAGCCACTTATGATGTGTACAGTTAATTCCCAGGATCCCGTCCGGCTCACCATAGCTGGTGTCCTTCCAGGAATAATATTTCACCCGGTTACCATTCGCGTCCGTCGTATATCCAGTTTTTCCTGAAAGGCTGTATATTTTGCCCTGATCCTTTGCACACTTTGGTCTTGCGCCTTCATGGCTGTCAATTTCTATCAGATCCTGTCCAAAATCCTTCAGGCGCTCATTCTGCACTTCGTCGGCTACGTTTTTGACTGTATTTCTCATAGCCATATTCACATATGCTTCCGGCGTCCACTCGCGCCCTTTCTTATCCACGAACGCAGGAATCCCTCTCTCAGAAAATTCCCGGATGCACTTTGTCATCGCCTGGTGTCTGGATTCCGCACCGATAACAGCTGCAGACGCATGCTTATTCAGGATATCAAGAAATGACTGTTTTTCCGCGATTTCCTTTGACTCCGTGACGATGTTCTGTACCAGATTCTGATACGCTTCTCTGGCTTTATAAAGCATTGTCGTATTACACAGATTCAGAGTATCCCTGGCCTGCTCCCGGAGCGCCTTCATTGTCTGACGGACATTCCTGCTCTTCTTTGCATCAACCGCTTCTCCTACCAATTTTCTGCGCGCCAGTTCCTGCATTCCCGGCTCCAGCTGTCCGATTGCGTCCTCCGCTGCCTCCTGCAGCATCCGTTCCATTGCCGTCATGGACAATCCCGTATATTTGGCGATAATCCGGATATTTTCTTTGTCCAGTTTCCCAATCTCGGCAAGTTTCTGCAGCAGCCAGGTGTCAGAAGCAATCGGCTGATCCCAGTTCTGGCAGTGCCTGATGATATTGGACATCAGCAATTCCTCCAGATCCTGATACAGCCCGGCCACCTGATCCGCAGCCCTCTGATTTTCCAAAAGGTTCATCTGTTATCACCTATCCCCGCTACGTTCTCCTGATGTTTCCTGATCCCCTGCATTCTCTTCCTCTGTCTGGTCGGATTCTTCGTCCTCTTCTTCATCCCCGCCGGTCCAATCAATATCCTGTCCGGTGATCTGCCCTTCCTCTGCGATTCGTTTCAATTCTAACTTCGCAGCGTTTTCATCGCACTTATTAATCTCCATGATTGCCTGCAGCTTTGACCGAAGACCTGCCTGCACCAGCTTGATGTTTCTGTCAATCGTGGTATTGGTATCTTCGATGATAGAATCATCAAAATCCACAGTTACCTTCAGTGCCAAATTTCCTGTATCCAGAAAGGCAATGGCCTGAGCCATGCTGATCAGCGCGGCTGCGATGATGATCGCATTTTTCTGACGGTTCTGATAGAGATCGGATTTGTCTGAGATTACTTCCGTCGCTGTCTTCACTCCTCCGGAAGAATCAAATTTATACCGTCCGGTACCCATTCCAGTTTTCATACTCAGAATATCGAGGCTTCTCTGGATCCCAAGTTCATGTTCCTGTGCACGGATGGACATATCCACCTGTTCTGCCTTGCTTTCCTCCCTGCTGTCTCCCGGCATCAGATAATAAATGGTATCATCCGGATCGAAGGCCGGTGCTGTAACTCCGTCCTTCTCCATCATCCGCTTTGCCATTGTGATCGGAACAAGGATCCGCTTGCGCCCCAGCACAAACTCATTCATATAGCTGTCATATACCAGATCGCAGCCTTTCAGTTGACTGATGCTGTTGGCAAATACAGAAATTCCCATCGGACTGTCCAGATCAATGTTATTGCAGATATTTGGCATAAGGATCTGAAACAATGGTTTTTCATAGCCTGTGGCAATCAGCGGAAGTACTGCCTCCGGCGCGTCGATTTCTTTTCCGGATTCTGCATCTATGTACTTGTTTTCAATATAATAGTAATCGGAATTTTCAGGTTCTGCTTCCTGCTCCTCCGGATCCTGTTTTCCTCTCCGGTGAATCTGCAGATAGACAGCTTCTTTCCCATCAAGTACCCTTGTGCTGCCGAAAGCACACTCCGTAATATCTCCGTTATCCCAGGACAATGGGTAAATCATATCCGCACGGATAAAATCCACAATCACATTTCCATCCGCATCCTTATATTCCACAAATGCCCCGGTCCCCAGTGCAAACGTCTGCTCCACCAGCTGATTTCCCCGTACCCGGAAGTTATTATCCATAAGGATCTGATTCAGACGTTCCTCATAATCGCCTGCTTTGATAGACACTTTTTCGTTCAGCAGAAGATTTGCCCAGTCTTCACATACTTTTTTCGCCATTCCCAAACGATATCTCTTCTGCGTACTGGTCTGCACACCATTATAGATATGGTATGTGTGAAAGTTTGGCACATCTCCCTGATACCAGTCCAGCCATTCATCAATATGACTGTAGGTTTCATCTGAAGCTGTGTTATACTTCTGCCCCGTCAGGTACTGTCTGATCGTGTTTCCCGTCGCACTTCCCATGTTCCTCTCTCCTATGCTGCAATATACATAATCTCATCCTGCACCGATTCTGTGGAATACTCCGTGGAATCCAGGCTGTCCACATTCATCAACCCATCATCCAGCCGGACATCCTGATTCTTTTTCGCATCATCATACACCGCCTGTTCAAACGCCTCGATGATATGCTTGCAGTGTTTCATCACTTTCCATCGGTTCTGGGCAATCAGGCTGTTATAAAATGCAATCCGGTCATTGATCGGCCCTTTGATCGCATTCTTAATATCGATCGCCAGATGTTCCTGAATACAGGCCATTTCCAGACCGGCAATCAACGTCTGCTCGGCGCTGTCGCAGTATGCCTCATAAACCTTATACTGTGTCTGCGCCCGCTTTACAAAATCCACAAAGGCTTTCTGTAGCTGCTTCGGGTTGATCCGTTTCTTACAGTAATACTCATCCAAAACAACTACCTGCTTATATCCTTTCGTAAATCCCGTCAGGGTAAAAGAATGAGCCGACTTCGTTCCACCGAAATCGACTCCTATTACTGCGTATAAAATTTCATGCTTCTGGTTTCCGTTTTCGTCCTGCTCCGCAAGCCAGGAAGGTGTAATCAGGTACTCTTCTACATGATCGGCAAATTGCTGATAGATCAGTCCGTCCGCCGATACCCACATTCCGAGAATGAATCTTTTATAGAATACGCTTCCATGCGGCCATGCGTTTTTATATTCCGCTTTCCGCTTCGGGGAAATAGACAGGTTATCATCCATCGTAAAGTGAAGATGATATACCTTTTTCTTCTTTTTCTCCTCCGGATTCAGATATTCTTCGCAAATGAAATAGTGCGGTCCTTCAGGATTGCAGTTCATCCAGAATTTCCATCCATCCACAGAACAACGGGCTACTGCCTGATCCACAAATGACTTTGGAAACAAAGCCGCTTCATCCAGATAAGCCCCTGCAGCTGTCAGACCCTGCAGGGAATCCTGCGCCGCTTCTGTATTGGCTCCAAATAAATAATAAACGTTGCTGCCAATGCTGATATGCGGTTCGGATCCAGACCGGACATATTCATACGGCCATCCCCACGCTTCCAGAATCTGCAGCATCGGTCGGATCACGTTCTTTTTCAATGCACCCATTGTTTTTCCTGCCATGATAAATGATTGTCCGGAATGCATCTCCTGCGACCACGTCAGAAATCCAATAATGCAAGCAATCGTTTTCCCTGACCGGATAGAACCGTCAGCAACCACATAATTATTTTCCGATGTTCTGGCAATCGGCCGCCACCAATGGATCAGACGCCGCTGCTGGTCTGAAAACGGTTTAAACTCAAACTTCGCCGGTCTCTTCTTTTTCTTCGCCATCTTCTCCCGTTTCCTCCTCGGCAGCCTCTTCCGCAAACAAGTTCTCCAGGTCTTCTGCTGTCGGATGCATAGCTTTCAGGAAACTCTGTATATTCTCCTCTGCTCCATCCGTATCCCAACTTCCTGCTCCCTGGCTCTTCTGGCACGATCTGTCCGTATCTGCTGTTCTTTCAGATCAGCTTCTGTCTGAGCGCTTTGACCTGAATATTTGGCGATTGCCTCATAAGCTTTTACATTACCAGCCAGCCCTTCCTTGATCATGGCCATATTTAAAGCCGACTCCAGAGTGCACTCAACTCCCAGTGCCTCCAGAATCGGCTTCCATTCTTCATTATCTATTTCAACGGTGAACAGTATTCAGTCTATTTACTTACATATGCCTCAACTAAATAACAATGACCATAGCTATTAAAACCAGTTTCATTCGTTGTAAACGTTAATGTCCTTGCCCCTGTAATATCATATGGTCCAAAAGGGTTAGATTGAACTTCTGTAAGTTTTGTAATTTTAGTGATACTATCCACATTTGGATTTATGTCTGTAGATACATTTACAGACATTTCTACATCCGATCCAGTTTCTTCTCCAGCCACAATCTTAAATTCAAGCGTTTTATATTCGCCTTTTAAACTATAAGTTGCAGATGATCCTTCCGAAGCGTTCAATCGATATCCTATCGAATAATTATTGCCATAAGAATCTGTAAATGGCTCAAATATTTCATAGTCTTTTGAATCCACTAGCACCAAATCATTTAATGCTACTTTTTCTGCTACAGATTCAGTATTACTTTCAGTTGTTTCCGTCTGCACTTTGTCTTTATTTAACTGATCCTCAAGTGTTGTTATTTCTTCATTTAATTCGTCAATTTCATTTTTAATTTTCTCATTTTCTGCTGCTAATTGCTGATTTTTGCTATTTAATTCTCCATTTTTAGTGGCTAATTCAGTAATAGTATCTGTAGTTACATTATATGAATTACCATCAATAATCACATTTGTTTCATTCGTATTATTGTTTGTAGTATTTGTATTATCTATTTGATAAAAATTAAACGCTATACTAATTATAAGTGCCAATGAAAGTACAGCATTTAATGCTATCGATAATTTATGATTTTTCATAGATTTCCCTCCATACACCTTTTTTAATCATACTACAAAACTCTCTGTATTTCTACAGAGAGTTTGAAAAAAATGTAATGAGGGGTTCTCCATATGGAGAACTTGCGCGGGCAGGATTCGAACCTGCGACCTCCAGCTTATGAGGCTGGCGAGCTACCGGACTGCTCTACCTCGCAATACGCGCCGGCGTACTGTCCGAAGCCGAAACAGCTGCCAGGCTATGACCCCTGGCGGCCGTTTAAGGAGCCTTCTATGATATCCATTTATCGCTCTTACATCATATTATAAAAGCCTTATGACATCCAAGGACATTTTAGGACATCTTAAATTTTTTTAATGCTTCTCCATGAATTCTGACTACATGACGGAAAGTATAATTCATTTTCACAGCTATCTCTTCCCATTTCAGCATGTGTATGTACCGATAACGCAAGACTGCTTTTTCTGTTTCGTTGTCCATGTCTTCAATCTTCTTTATGATCTCCCGGCGCAGCTGAATCCGTTTGTCCATCTGGTCTTTCAGATCGTTCAGCAATTCGTCGAGCTTCGCCGCATACGCCGACAGATCGCTGCCTCCAGAACCATGCGGCATACCATCCTGTATCAGCCCTGGAAACATCTTATCCATGCGCAGCTGGTCAATCTCTTCTTTGATCTGCGTTTCCGCGATCACTGCGCCCCGGTATGATTTCAGATATTTCTTTTTCTCTTCGTTCTCCATTTTCTGGTCCATCGGCATCACTCCTCCCAGGTATATTCCTGCTTTGTTTTTCGATCTCTTACCGTAATTTGCACAACATCCAGTTTTGCTTCATCTAAAAATTTTCTGACAAGCTTTATCGGATTCCAGATATGCTTTGGCAACCAGGATGCCCGCCGAATTGCTTCCCCTTCTGTTGGTGCTGGATATCCTTCATGATTTTTATACATCCTGCTCCTTCCTTTCCTCTTAATCATTGCTTGTAATGGTAACGGGCACAATGGATTCCGGAAGGAAATTGACTTCGTACCTGTATTTATCTACCTCTGCACCGCTCACATCTTCTACCACATACATCGTCCATTCATTCAGTGCGATAAAATGTTTCTTATACTCGTTTTTCCCTGTCTCGCAGATCACTTCCAGCTGGTTATCTGCCGAATCAACTGTAATCGAAAATGCACCAATCAATTCGAACATAGGCTTGTCCGAACGGGCATTCAGAACAGTCAGGCGCCGGATCACATTAAAATTATCCGCTTCCTGTGAAACATTGCTGGACACCTTATCCGCCTCTGTGCATCCTACCAACAACATTCCTACAATAATAATCGTCACAATAATCTTTTTCTGCTTATTTTTCATTTGCCATTTCCTCCATTATTTTCATTTCCTGCTCCGCCTTCCGGATATACACTTCAATCGGTATCCGACGCCGAAAGACGAAATCAGGTTTCTGTACTCGTCGTTTTATCCCGTGATATAACTCCGTCTGAATCATCACCATGTCATACTCACTCTGGCTGAATCTCACCTCTGCAGTGTAGTCCTCTCCTCTGATCCTGACCGGATATTTTATGATTTTCATTCGGTACCGCCTTTCTCAATTTCATCCAGGCAAGCATTCCAACCAATATGTTCCATCTCCGTTGCTATCCCTTTGATATCTGACACATTTCCGGACAACGGTTTGCGCCGCGGCACAGGTTTTATCGGACACCATTTCGGTCTTTTCTTCTGGTCCATTGGCTTTCCAGCACTGGTATGCGAAGTAGATCTCCTTGTAATCTGGCACTGCGCAAGTCCCGGATGGCGAATCGGACATTGATCACACGATTTTGGTACATTCAACAAAATCATTCCTTTCCGTACATTCGCAGATAACTCAATGGCTGCATCTTCCGTGCGTATGCATCGATTGCACACCTGATACCCTTCCGGAATAATTTCACCACAGCACACACACCTATTCTCCATCGTTTTTGCTCCTTTCCATGAATTCCTCCAATGACAACACAATCTGTGTCCCATCTCCCTGATCCAGCACAACCTGCTCCTCATCTGTCTTCAGAACTCTCACTCTCCGACACACTATCATATTCCGATCCGCCTGCTCCACTTGCCTGGTCAGACAGTAAACTTTTCCAACTTCTGGCTCCCTCATGACTTTCTCCTATGTGCCCGGCTCCACGCTGCAAGATATCTTTCCTGCTCCTCATCTTCGGAAATTTCCAGCGCACACTGCGTACAGAGGATTGCTGTAAAGTTTTCTTCCGTATATCCTTCCGGAAGCGAACGTTTCCAACATTCCATACCGCACCGCGGACATTTGGTGACTTTCCATCCTGGCTGTCCTTCCGGAACATTGCACTTTCTCGGCATACAAAGGATCCCGCCTCTATCTGATTTCTTTCTTGGTCTGATCTGCATCGCTGCCTCCTTCCCGGCGGCCCCACCTGACCGCCCTATGTTTTTTCTGTGATATACTTACCTGGTTTTCGTTTTTAGTTACTGGTGGGTTTATATGTCAGGCCGTTTCCGGCTTGCATACTCAGTCGAGCCATTTATGGCATTTCTGTGGATCTGTCACATTTTTCTGGCATCCCTCTACCATCACGCCATATTTCACTGCATCACTCGGAATCCTGTGTTCACAGCACTCACAGTGCAGCGCATACCTGATCTTCTTATTCGCCGGAACCAATTCTCCTCGAATCGCCTTTAATATCGTGCTGCGCGCCCTTCCGGTCTGTCTCATAATTTCCGTGTTTGTCATGCCTTTCGCTGACATTCTCTGGATTCTTTTAATCTCTTCTGGTTTCAATCTTTTATACTCTCTGGACATTTCTCTCATCTCCATCCCTACTGGCTTTCCTCTTCGTCCATCCGGCGATCAAGCCACCGCTTCAGATTGTTCGGATTCTTCAAAAGCCGCTGTGCATGTTCCGGATTTTCTTCATACCATTGATTCAGATATACGGCCATTCCCCAGCTGTCGCACTGAGACAGATAGTCTTTTCTTGTAATCGGATGGACTGTCCCGGATGCTTCCTGCTCCCAGTCTCCCGAATCGGTTCCGGATGTAGTATCTACTGCTGTTCCAGGGCTTACTGTTAAAACATCGGCAACGATATTTTCTACCTCTATTTCAGACTCTTCCGGAATCTCCTGTTTTTTCCGTTCCGAATCTGCGCTACACGGAGTATTTCTGCGGGTTTCCGGTTCCGCCGGCGGAACTGTTTTCTCCGTCTGATATCCTTTCGGAAGAACTTCCGGATAATCTTCAATCTCTTTTTGTCCGGGAATCTGCGGTTCCTCCTCCGAAAGCGGATCCTGTTCTGCAGGCCCTGCAGCTTCTGTGTCGTTCTCCACCTCCTCCGGTTCTTTTGCAGCCTGCTCCCCTGCGGCTGAAACATCGCCACACGGAGTATTTACTGGGGCGGACGGGCTTTCCGGCTCTCCGTAAAAGGATTCATACGTACAATCCCCCTCATCCGGGAAAATCTCCCGGATCATCTGGAAAAATTCCTCGTAACTCAGTTGATGATTCTGGCTGTCTCCGAAGACCTTATATTTAATCCCCTGCTCCAGGCTGTAAAAGAACAGCATATACTTTCCTTTCCGGAAGGTCATATTCCCGTTTGGGTTCAACAGGTAGACCAAATCTTCCGGATCGGTGTCAGGCTGTTCAAAGTACGCATTGAGAAATTCCTTTTTCCCCCGGAGCATCTCAACGATGACATCCGCAAGCGGATTGTCTTCTGGATTTTCCTGGCGGTTGAACTGCTTCAGATCGCGGATCTGCGCTCTTGTCGTATGCACCGTGATCAGGTCTCTGTCCTGCTCCGGCAGCTTCAGCATCTCTGAAAGAAGGCTGCTGCCCATTCCCTTGTACCGATCCTGCAGTTCCAGGCTGAATCCATCCTTGGAGAATTCCTCATTGATCGCAATAAATGTGCTTGTGGTGCTTTTCTCAATGCCATATTCCGCCTTTGCGAACTCACTGAGGGATTTATAGCCATCCAGCTTATAACTCTCCGTATCACGGATCTTACGCAGGCGGTAACCGATCCGGACAAAAGCTTCCACCGCGGAATTGAGATCCCGGCGCAGAGCTTCCTTCTCCGCCA
>OLVT01002357.1_pt1 | contig 13212 bp, 10 predicted proteins | sample 1673241 | NCBI WGS metagenome assembly OLVT01 (sample SAMEA3178936, study PRJEB25190) | human gut metagenome | biome: human gut; feature: human-associated habitat; material: faeces | place: Austria | collected 2013 | reverse complement strand
TATTGTATGTACAGATTGGTTCAACGAAGAGGAATTATAGGTTTATTTTGCTTGCTGTTCGTCGCAAGTAGCGTAGTGCCGGGATGGGCGCAAAAAGATAACCGCTTTGAGGTGAGTAAGAACCTAGACATTTTCAATTCTTTATTGAAAGAAGTAGAGATGTTCTACGTGGATTCAGTGGATGTGGATAAAACCGTTCAGCGGGGAATCGAGGCAATGTTGGCTGGTTTAGATCCTTATACGGAATACTATCCTGAGCAAAAAACGGAGGAATTGAGTCTGATGACGACCGGCGAATACGGAGGTATCGGTTCCTTGATCCGTCAGCGTAACAATGAGGGAGGCGTGATGATTGCCGAGCCTACCGAGGGAATGCCGGCCGATTTAGCGGGTCTGAAGCCGGGCGATCTGATCTTGGCGATCGATACGATCGATGTTTCCAAGGCGACAAACTCCCGGGTCAGCGAGTTGTTGAAAGGTGTTCCGAATACGAAGATGGTTTTGACGATCCAACGTCCGGGCGAGAAGAAACCCCGGAAGTTCGAGATTACCCGTAAGCAGATCACGACACCTCAAGTTACTTACTACGGGGTTAAGAATGACAGTATCGGTTATATTTATCTAAAGGCATTTACTATCAAGAGTGCTCAAGAGGTGAAAGAGGCGTTCTTGGATTTAAAGAAAAATCATAATATCAAGTCTTTGGTACTGGATTTGCGCGGTAACGGCGGTGGCGTGCTGGAAGGTGCCGTACAAATCGTAGGTATGTTTGTACCGAAAGGCAGCGAGGTGCTTTCAACGAAAGGAAAGATCAAGCAATGGGATCGTACGTACCGAACCTCTACGGAGCCTTTGGATACGGTAATGCCGTTGGCTATATTGATCAATGGAGGTACGGCTTCCGCCGCTGAGATCGTATCGGGATCTTTGCAGGATATGGATCGTGCCGTGTTGGTGGGGCAACGTTCGTTTGGTAAGGGGTTGGTGCAAGCTCCTCGTGACCTGCCTTATAATGGGAAAGTGAAAATCACGATGAGTAAATACTATATCCCGAGTGGTCGTTGCATCCAGCAAATCGATTATTCGCACCGGAAAGAGGATGGTAGCGTGGCGGCTATTCCGGATAGCTTGACTTCCGTATTCTATACGTCCAAGAAGCGTCCGGTTCGTGATGGGGGTGGCGTACGTCCGGAGTTTGAGGTGAAGGAGCCGAAAGTGCCTACCATGATGTATTATTTGGCGGCGGATACGGTCTTGTTCGACTTCGTTACGGATTGGGCACAAAAGCATAAGGCAATCGCTCCTATCGAGGAATTTACGGTTTCCGATGAGGATTTCGAAGCTTTGAAGCAATACGCCAAGTCCAAGAATTTCACGTATGACCGCCAAAGCGAGAAAGTATTGAAGAACTTGAAAGAAGTGGCTGAGTTCGAGGGGTATCTGGAGGAGGATTCTACTGCGTTCAAGGAATTAGAGGCTAAGCTGACTCCGAATCTGGAAAAAGATTTCGATCGTTTCAAGGATGAGGTGAAACGAGTAATGGCCGCCGAGATCGTAAAACGTTATTATTACCAACGAGGAGAGTTGCAAGAAAGCTTGAAAGATGATCTTGTATTGGAGAAAGCGTTGGAGGTATTGGGCGATCCGGATTTATACAGGCGTACATTGAGCGTGCCGGTTGAGTTGGAAGCGGCCACCAAGGGTACCGAATAGGCGGGTTTCTGCCGATGCCCATTCAAAGGGCCTTATAATGCCCATTCAAGCGAGCTTACGATGCCCATTGTCAGCTCCCTTGAATGGGCATCGTGGTTTCCCTCTTTCGCCAGTCTGTTTGGGGGCTTTGAAGCGGATATGCAATACGACCAATTCCGAGACGGTTCCCACCCGATAAGGAGGTCCTGCTATACCAATGCCGGAAGATACATAGAATTGCGTAGGTCCTTTCTTATAATATCCGTACGGGCATTCATACACAAGTTTCATCAGCAGGGGATAAGGCCATAACTGCCCGTTATGCGTATGTCCGTGCAGTCCCAAATCCACCCCATTCATATTCATCTCGGCGAACGACCACGGTTGATGATCCAAAACGATAATCGGTTTGCCGGTATCCACCCCTTCCATCAACGAATGAAGCGATTTTCGTTTCTTATGGATGAAATCATCCCTCCCTATCAAATAAAAAGTTGAATCCGGTTGGACTACCGAATCAATCAATAACGTACCTCCGGTCTTTTGCAGCCAACGATATTTGGCGTTCCGGTTTGCCCGGTATTCATGATTCCCGTAAACGATATATACGCCCAAAGGGGCCTTGAGTTGTCTTAAATCCTCCTCTATATGGGCATTCTCGGCGAACCGTGACTCGTAATCCATGATATCGCCCACCAATACCACCATGTCGGGGTGCTGCTCGTTGCTAAGCTTCACGTATTTTTGTACCAAATCCTTCCCGATTACCTCCCCGATATGCAAATCGCTCATCATGACGATCTTTAGGCTATCCCGGTCTCCGGCGCTTTTGGGCAACGTGATATATACATTCTTGACGATCGGATTCGTTACCGTATGATAGGCATGTATCATCAATCCCGTGGCACCCGCCGCTATCAAGAAAAAGAGCGTGAGCTTGGTCTGTTGCCAATGACTCGTTCTCAGCTTGGGAAACCAAGGCTTGATGCGTTGCGAGAGCCGGATTAATTCAAGTACCAATAAGGATAAAGTGATATAAATAGAAGCGATATACCACGTATTACAGATATATTGAATGGTAATTATCACGTTGTCCGGCAGCTCATTCCTGAAGATGAAGCCGAAGAAATAAAGCGATAGCTCTACGATGAAAAACAAGATGAAAGGAATCCGGCAACTTTTCCTAGCGGGAAGCGCTTGGTATCCCCGCCAGAAAATATACGGGTTAAGCAATAACTGCGCTACGATCGATTGAATGAATACCTTCATACGCTATTAACTGTCAATTCTCAAAAGTCAACTGGAACACCACGATCTCGCTATCCGTGCCGATACGGAAAGGCGGTCCCCACAAAGATAAGCCCGACGAGACATAAATCGTACTATTCCCGATCTTTTTAATACCGTAACTTAGTTCGAACATCCGGTCTACGATCCAGCTCATCGGCCAGACTTGTCCCCGGTGCGTATGGCCGCTGAATTGCAAGTCCACGCCGGCTTTTTCCGTTTTCTCCAATTCGTAGGGCTGATGATCCAATAAGATAACAGGTTTGCTTGGGTCAAGGTTCTCGGCCAGTTGTTCCAATGTCTTACGCCCTCTGTTGTGCCGGTCGTCCCGTCCCACCAATTGGACTTGATTGGGTAGCGTGATTACGGAGTCTCGCAAAAGCACGATCGGGGTTTTGGCTATGAATTTCTCGCTCTCGTCGATACCGCTGATATACTCATGATTTCCGGGAACCATGTAAACACCTAGGGGAGCGTAAATCCGGGATAATTCCTCCTCCATATGTTCATGATGTAAGGGAACGACACTGTTGTCGATCAAATCCCCGCCAATAATCACCAAATCCGGACGTTCCGCGTTTATCAAATCCACATACCTTTCCAGCATGGCCTTATTCGTGGCGTATCCCAGATGCACGTCACTAATGGCTACCACCTTAAGCGGCTGTCCGTCCGTATCGGCCGGCTTGTTGATAACCATGTTGATAACTTTTTTATCAGGATGTTGATAATGATAATTACCATATCCTAATAGGCAGAGAGTCAAAAATAAAGATAAATGAAATGAGTATTTACAACGTATGTGGAAAAGTCGTAGCAGATCAAACACGACCAAGGCCAATACCATGTATAAGGTAAATACCAGCCACCCTGTCCCCACTTGCGAGATCGTCTGCCCGAGAGAAGCCGGCATATTTAAGTTCCGGAATAGAAAACTACTGAAAAAAGAGAAGGCACCTCCCCAGAAAATAATGGATAGCAACACTTTCACTCCGGTGGACTGGCTTTTTAGCGCTTGCCTCCCCCACCAGAAAATATATACATTACCTGCAAGATACAGGATTGGAAGTATGATAAAGAACGATAACATCTCTATTAATTTTCCGCGAAGATAATGAAAACTCTTTATGCGGCAAATGGTATGATTTGCGAAAGACTTTTTCTGCTCGATTTTCACCGCATTATGTCCTCTAATTGTAGTGACGTAGCGTGCTGCGTCTCTACGTGGATGTAAATACAGGGCAAGTAAGGATGCGTTGTATTCCAAGACAAATTCCAGACAATAAGCATGCGAATGACATAGGCGTGTAATGTGTTGAGAATTAGTGTGTTTAAAACATGGCTATCTTTCTTCCAAAACACGTACGTGTTTCCGGGAAAAGTCGTACGTGTTTTTCAAAAAAGTCGTACGTGTTTTTCCCGAATCATGTGATAAGGAACAAGAGCGTCTATAAAAATATACAATAAGCCTCCCTTGGTTACGATGAGGGGAGCCAGTTGTCTTTTGATAATACATATCCGACGTTTTCGACCGACAAGTTATCTTAGGTTCGTTGGTGAAGTATCTTAAGTTCATAGGCAAAGTATCTTAGGTTCATAGGCCGATACACCTAAGATACTAAAAATTCCCATAACTGGGCGTAGAGGCCTCCCGGAGAACTATCTTTTCAATTAATGTATATCCAACTCCTTTTATCATTTCCAGCGAGAGCGTCGTGTCCTTTTCCAGTAGCTTGCGTAAGCGAGAGATCGTGTTGTTCAAGCTATCATGAGCCTCTTGCTCATGCCAGATTTCTTGGAGAAGGGTTTCCCGGCTTACCGGTCGATTCATTTGTTCCGATAGCTTATAGAGAACTGCGAAATCCTTGGGACTTAATGTCTTTAGCGGCTCTTGCTTATAGAGTATTTTATGGGTGGAAGGCTGCAACTGATAATCCCCAATAGATATCCTATCGCATACCGGATCGGTCTTTTGGCAAAATCTGCGAATCAAGCAATCTATCTCTTGTATATCGTAAGGCTTTTTGGTATAATGATTGGCTCCTGCCTCATAGCAACGGGCTATTTCTTCCCCGTCATTATGAGAAGAAGCGATCAATATGGGCAATGATGGGTGCTTGGCGCGGATAAAAGGCAAATACTCCAATGCGCTCTGATTGCCTACTTCCAGATCGAGAAGCAGGATATTAGGGCATTCTTTTTCTATTAAATCTTGAATGCTGCTTAACGTATTCGCGTAGCAAACCTCATAGCCTTTATCTTGCAAGGCTGTGAGAATGATCAGTCCAAGGCTGGGGTCGTCTTCAATAAAGATTACTTTTAGTTTTTCTTCCATGTTCATCGTTATGAGTTTTCGATCGGCAAGTTAATAAAAAACGTAGAACCTCTGCCTTCCTCGCTATGAAAATCTAGGGATCCTCCCATTTCTTTCGCTAAAAATTTGACACTGCACAAACCCAATCCATAACCCGGTTGCGCCGGCTTGTCGGCCTGCTTTACCCGGAAGAATTGTTGTCCTAGTTTCTTTTGGGCTTTCTTGGGGATTCCCCAGCCGGTATCTTTTACTGCTATTTGTAACCGATTGTTTTGTGTCGTTAGAACAACGGTGATTCGCACATCGTTATTTGAGTATTTCAAAGCGTTCTCCAAAAGGTTTCGTAGGCAACGTTCCAAACGGATGGCATCAGCTTGGATGCTGTCGGGGACGTTTTCGTTTTTCTCTAGTTTAAATAAGGCTTTTTTCTCCGGATAGAGTTTGGCTATCCCTTGGTACGTTTGCCCGATGAATGGCTCTATTTCTATAAGCGACTTCTTGGAAATCTCTTTCCCATCTGCTGTTTTCAATAGGGATAGCATGGATTCGATGATCTCGATCAATTGCCGGATTTGTGTTTTTCCGATATGTAAGATGTTGGCTTTCATCGGCTCTTTCTCTTGGATAGCGATAAAATCCATAGAGGCATAAGCTGTGTTTAATGGTGCTTTCAGGTCGTGGATGGCGCTATGCACGGCCATTTCCCGTTCTCTGAGTTGTGCCTGTGCTTTGTGTATGGCTTTTAGTAGATAATACAGGCATCCGGTAGAGATGATAAGGATTAAGCAAGATAGGATAAGCGAATAAAGCATATTTTGTATAATCCTAGTATGAGGGATTTTAGCTATAGCTTGTACATATTGTAAACCTTGCGTTCCAATGGGTAATATCTCGGACTGGAATTTGTTTTGTAAACGATTGGAAAGTTTTCCGGTTGTACTCACTATTTGGCGTGTGGAGTCATATACTATCACTTGGGTGGTAGCTTTGAGATTCTGTTTGGCTAATAAATTGCTGAACAAGTTGTCTAAGACAATTGGGCGTAGAGGCTTGTGGCTATTGCTTAATCCATCTTGAATCCGTTGGGCTAATAAGTCTACGGTGTTTCCTTTCAGATTTCTTTGCTTTACTTGTGGCCAAGTAATAGTGTCCCCTTTTAATCGGGCTCGTTCTTCCGGTGTCATATCGCTAGCGGATTTGATAAACCATTTAGGATTGTTTGGATCTTTATGTTTCTTTTTAGACATTCGTCCGGATGGATGTCTCTAATTTGATAGCCTCTTGGAATTGCTCTTCAATAATCTCTTGTATTTTATTATTTTCCACATTATATATATTATGGAGCCAATACCCTTGGGATAATAGAAGGGCAAATAGAGCTATTATTGCGATTCGTGTTGGTTGTTTCATCTCTTTTGTGTTTTTTGTGTGTAAAAATAGTGTTTTTTTTCGTTGTTAGCTATTTGTTAGACAAATATTAGATTCTTGTTAGAAACCCTGTGATTTTTTTGCTATATGTTTGTGATGTAATTAAAAGTAATAAGAATGGAAACATTAGAATTATTATCGCAGGATGAACTTTCTTCTGTTAAAGGAGGGGAGTGGCATTATGATGAAGAAACGGATGAATGGTATTGGATTGAGCCTCTAGGAGGGGATATCTCTTTGATTGTAGATAAATAAAGTTCTACTAAGTGATTTTTATAAAGTGATAAAAGTTTGGTGAGCTATCTATCTATGGCTTGTCTAGTTACTAACATTAAACTAAAATTATTATGAGTACGAAAGAGAAAGAAGAATTGTTCAAATTAGAGGTTGAGCAGTTATCCTTATTGGAAGGAAAAAATGTAAAAGGTGGTGGCGAAAGTGGCTTTTTTTGTGACAATGATGGCTGTGATGAGGATAGTGGTATTATTTGTGATAATAATGGCTGTTAATAGAGATTTTTTTGACGCTTGAAAGCCGTTGTAGGGTGAGTCTAGTAACTGTATTCTATCAGATCATTGTTTGATAGAACTTACTTGATATACCCTACTTTTTAATATAAATACTATACCATGAAACATAGCTGTTATAATTTTCTCCTTGAGAAGGATGAGTATCTCTACTGTTTTAATGCTTCAACTTTTAAATTCTTTAATCTAAAAAAGGAGTATAGAGCTTTGTTGGAAAAGGTTTTATTGTATCCTGATGAACGATTAACAGATCTTCCGAATTTCAGGAAAATACTGATTGAAGGCCGATTTTTAGTAGATGATTTTGAAAATGAATTAGATTATATTTATAAAAGAAACCAAGATGCAATAAATATACCGGACTATAAGTTGACTGTTTTGCCGACTTTCTCTTGTAACTTTCATTGTTGGTATTGTATTCAACATCATAAAAGAGATTTTATGACAGAATCTACCATGGAGTTGGTAAAAAAACATATTTTTTACATGATTCGAGAAAAACATATTCAATCATTAAATATTGAATGGTTTGGTGGTGAGCCTCTGTTAGGTTTTGATAAGGTGATATATCCATTGACTTTATTAGCAAAAACTTTATGTGAGCAACATGGTATTCCGTTTAAATCTAGCGCAACAACCAATGGTTATTTGTTTACGAAAGAGATGTTGGAAAAAATGAAGCCTCTAAATATGGTAGGGTTCCAAATAACATTGGACGGTATGCGTGAATTTCACGATAAAATTCGTGTGGCACCCCATAAGTCTTCTTTTGATGAGATATTGAAACGTGTCAATTTGATTTGTGATATATTAGAAAACGCAAATGTAAAGATCAGAATAAATTATGATAATGAGAATTTTGATCCAGATATATTTCTAGAGCAAATTAGCAGTCGATTAGAAGAGAAACATAAACACCGAATTTCTTTTCTTCTTCGTAAGGTTTGGCAAGTGAAAATGTCAGATGAAAATAAAGAGAGAAATATCCGATTTGTACAAGAAGCAAAGAACCAAGGTTTTAATGTATCTCCTCAAACTTATTTGAATACGAATTACTGTCGTTGTTACGCCTGCCGAAAATATTATAATATGATAGCGCCTAATGGTAATATTTACAAATGTACGGCCCAAGAAGATTATTCGGAAGATAGGGCATTGGGGCGACTGAATCCAGATGGGAAAATAGAATGGCTGATCCCTGATTTTGAAGAGAGGTACTTTGGCTATCGTCCGTTTGAGAATGAACAATGTAGAGAGTGTAAATATCTTCCATTGTGTTGGGGAGAGTGCCCTCGTTCTTTTGAGGTCGCTAATTTGAGGGCTTCGAAATTCAAATGTGTTAAATCCAGACAGAACGATATGTCTTTCGAGGAATCCATACTCGAATATTGTGTGTCTAATAGTTAAACTAAATTATTATGAGAGTACTGATCGTCCTTTGTTGCCTTTTTACTCTATTTTCTGTGGAAGCACAGAAGAAAATCGTATTATCCGGAATTGTCGTAAATGCGGAATCTGAAGCTTTGGTGGGTGCGAATGTGGCTTTGTACAATGCGACTGATTCGACCTTGATCACAGGGAAGGCCTCGGATGCGAAAGGAGCATTCAAAATAGATTGTAAGCTGATAAATCGTTGTTACTTGCAAATTTCTTTTCTTGGCTATAAAACACAGAGACTCGGTTTGGTAAATGTCTACGAGAATCAAGAATTTGGAAAAATTATACTAGAGACAAACGAGGTGATGACGGATGAAGTGCAGATAATAGCCTCTCAACAAGTGCAGGAGTTGGATCGAATGATTGTTTATCCGGATCGTATACAGGTGAAACAGTCCGCTACTCCATTGGATTTATTAGCAAATATGATGTTGCCGGGTTTGGATGTCAATACGGTAGAACGGACGGCGACAGCGTTGGATAAAGCCGTAGAGTTCCGTATAAACGGACGAAAGGTAAATGTAAAGGATGTGGATGCTTTGACAGCCTCAAACATACAAAAGGTGGAATATATTGATAATCCGGGTTTAGAGTACGGAAAGGGGGCGGGAGCGGTTGTGAACTATGTTACGAAAAAACCTATAGCGGGATTCTCCACTTCCGGTAGTTTGCTGAATGCCGTTTGGGTTGGATTTGGAAATGATTTCTTGAACATGCGCTGGAATCACAAGCGGTCTGAGATTGGAGTGAGCTATAATACGATGTTTAGGAAGTATAAGAAACGGTCGAATGATCAAACCAACCAATATTTCTTTCCGGATCAGACTGAGATACTTCGGGAATATATGGGTGAAAATACGCCATTCAAATCACAAGAACACAACTTGAATATTTCGTATAGTTTGATGAAAGAGAAAGATTATCTGTTTAGCGTGATAGGTCGTATGGCTTATAAATATAATGAAAAAAATTATTTAGCGAACATCTATGAAAATGGAACGTTTAGCAGTCGTCAGGGAAGCGAGCGGAGTACTCGTGATATATTGCCGGAGTTGGATATTTACTTCTCTAAACAAATTGCGCCGCAACAGGACTTAAGTATAAACTTAGTTGGAGGTTATGTCAGTTCTGATTTAGACTATTGGTATGAGGAAGAAGAGATGGATCGTTATTTTACTTCATTTAGTGCGGATGGTTCAAGATATAACCTTATCGGGGAGTTGAAATATAATGATCGGTTTTCCAAGAATCATAGTTTGTCAATCGGAATCAAGGAGAGCCATTTCTGGGAAGAGGATCGCTATTCTAATGAATCGGGAGTTCGGGAAACGGATAATAACTATCTCTACGCTTACGCTCAATTAGCAGGAAATTTCAATAAATTCATTTATAATGCTGGTGTTTCCGGGGCAATGAGTCGTTATAGCCAGTTAGATAGAAACTTTACTTTTTGGTCTTTCCAGCCTGCTATTAGTCTGGGGTATCGTTTCTCTAAAACATCATTGCTTCGCTATAATTTTGAACTATCTTCGGAAGATCCTCAGGTTGCCTATCTGAATGACGTGGTACAGGTTGTGAATCCATATTTGCAATCACAAGGAAATCGAAATTTATCGGCTTATAATACGTATAAAAATTCATTGGTTTACTCGTTTACACATAAGAAGCTTAACTTGCAGTTGTCTGGCTATCATTATTATATGGACAATCCGGTGACTGATCATATTTATTATGATGACAAAGCCGGTATGTTTATCAATAGCTATCTTAATCAAGGCTATATGCAGCGTTATTTTTTGATGGCATATGGCCGTTACAGTGGCCTGTTTAATAATATATTGACCTTATCAGCTCGATTGAGATATTCGCATTATAAGACTTCCGGTGAGAATTATCGGCATCATTTGAATACGTTTAGTGCATCGTTTCAGGCGAATGTTAATTACAAAGATTTTTCTTTGCTTCTTACTGCGGATACCCGAGATAAATACTTGATGGGGGAACGTTTGGAGTATCGATCATTATCATCAATCGCTATGTTACAATATAGCAAGAAACATTTCATCGTTGGATTGGGCTTGTATTATCCTTTCGCAAAGCAATGGGATGCTGGAAGCGACTTGTTATCTTCCATCACTTCACAAAAATCATGGACTACCATTAAGGACAACGGCAGGATGTTATTTGTGCGTCTTAGTTGGAATTTCTTTTCTGGCAGGAAATATAAGAGTGGAAAGAAGAGCTTGAAGAATGAAGGAGGTACACCTGGATTATCAACGATGCCAGTAATTGATTGATTGTGAGATTCCCTTATCTCAAACAACCCGACTCCATGGAATGCGGCGCTACCTGCCTTCGCATGATCGCCAAGTTCCACGGCAAGGAGTATTCCGCCGAGACGATGCAGAACCTTTGTGTTGTCACTCGGGAAGGAGTCTCCATGCTGGGTATCGCTGATGCCGCCGAGTATATAGGATTCCGTACGATCTGTGGACGAATGACCCTGGGGAAGATGGTGGAGCAACGTCCTTTCCCCTGTATCCTCCATTGGAACCAGGATCACTTCGTCGTACTCTATGACGCTAAAAAGAAACGGGATGGTGAATATGTTTTCTATATTGCCGATCCCGGCAAGAATCTATTACGGATCAATGAGGATGAGTTTCGTAATGCGTGGATCAGTACCCGTACGAGAGGGGAGGAAAAAGGGATATTGATGGCCTTGCAGCCGACCCCCGCGTTTTACGAGCGGAAAGATGAACGGCATACGGGGAAAGATCCCTTCCGTTTCTTGTGGGGATATATGAGACCCTATAAACGTTTCTTTATCCAATTATTGCTCGGACTGGCGCTAGGCAGCGTCTTGCAATTGATCTTCCCGTTTCTTACGCAAGCGATCGTGGATAAAGGGATAGCCGGAAAGAACTTGAACTTGATCTACTTGATCTTGGCGGGACAATTAATGCTGGTCGTGAGCCGTGCCTCGGTGGACTTTATCCGTCGCTGGATATTACTACATATAAGCGCAAGGGTGAATATATCATTGTTATCCGATTTCTTGATCAAACTGATGCGTTTGCCCATGTCGTTTTTCGATACGAAAATGACGGGAGACTTGTTGCAGCGTATCCACGACCATGAACGGGTGGAGCGTTTTCTCACGGCGCAGACATTGACGGTGCTCTTCTCCGCTTTCAGTTTCATCGTGTTTGGGGGGGTATTGCTTTATTATAACCGATTGATATTTGGCATATTCGTGCTAGGTAGTGCCTTATATGCGATATGGGTGACGCTTTTCTTGAAGAAACGCCGGTTGCTGGATTATACCTATTTTGAGCAGCGGGCCCGAAACCAGTCGAAGACGATGCAGATGCTGAACGGCATGCAGGAGATCAAGCTCCAGCATTGTGAGCGCCGTCGGCGTTGGGAGTGGGAAGATATTCAGGCGGATTTGTTTCGGACGAATATTGAATCGATGCGATTACAACAAAGTCAGGAGGCCGGCAGTATCTTGATTAATGAGGTAAAGAATATCGTGATTACGGTGATTGCCGCTACGGCTGTGATCGGGGGTAGCCTGTCGTTGGGTATGATGTTGGCTATACAGTATATTATCGGGCAGTTGAACGCTCCGGTGGAACAGTTCGTGCAGTTTCTTTATAGTTGGCAAGACGTGAAGATTAGTCTGGAACGGATGAGCGAGATCCATGATCGGGAGGAGGAAGAGACGCAGGAACGTATGATAACCGGTTTTAACGGAAGCGATAGGGACATTGAGATTCGTAACGTGACGTTTCAATATGAGGGCATCCATTCGCCGAAAGTCTTGGAGCGGATAAACCTTAAAATACCTCGAGGCAAGATTACGGCGATCGTAGGAACGAGTGGTAGCGGGAAAACAACCTTGATCAAGTTATTATTGGGCTACTATAATCCGGTAGAAGGCGATATCCGGGTGGGTGGAAATGATTTGCGATCTTTCAGCCTTTTATGGTGGCGTGAGCAATGCGGTGCGGTGATGCAAGACGGTTATCTGTTCTCAGAATCGATCGCACGCAATATTGCCGTGGATGACGGTGAGATTGATAAATCTCGCTTATTATTGGCAGCTCGTATCGCCAATATAGAGGAATTTATCGAGCGCTTACCCTTAAAATATAATACGGTGATAGGTCCGGATGGTCAAGGCGTAAGCCAAGGCCAGCGTCAGCGGATCTTGATCGCCCGGGCGGTTTATAAGAACCCTTCTTATCTCTTTTTCGATGAGGCGACGAATTCGTTGGATGCCAACAATGAACGTGCCATAGTGGAGAATCTGACGGACTTTTACCGGGGTAAGACGGTAATAATCGTTGCCCATCGATTAAGTACCGTACGCAACGCCGATCAAATCGTGGTGCTGGATAGAGGCCGTATCGTGGAAGTAGGTTCACATGAGGAGCTAATCAAACGTAATGGGGCCTATTACAACTTAGTGAAGAATCAATTGGAACTAGGAAACTAAAAATATGGCAACGTATAATGAGA
>OLVT01002356.1_pt1 | contig 13217 bp, 9 predicted proteins | sample 1673241 | NCBI WGS metagenome assembly OLVT01 (sample SAMEA3178936, study PRJEB25190) | human gut metagenome | biome: human gut; feature: human-associated habitat; material: faeces | place: Austria | collected 2013 | reverse complement strand
CGGCGCACCGTTTTCTATTGTTCGGAAGCATTCTATCTCCTCCTTTTTTCGAATAACAAACGCAACTATTCCGTACATAGTCACGAATCTAGTTTCAACGATCCAATCCTAAATATCCAGCACCTTCAGCTCTTTCTTTCCGTTCATCAGTGCGTAGTAAACCGGCAGGATGAACAGTGCCACTGCGACACCAACAGTCAGACCACCGATGTTTACCACCGCAAGACCCTGGGTGGTAGAACCGCTGCTTCCGAATGCCATGGCCATCGGCAGCATGGAAAGAATGGTCGTTAAGCTCGTCATCATGATCGGGCGCATACGGGTCGCACCTGCCTCGATCAGCGCTTTTTTCAGCGGCATCTCCATACGGTACTGGTTCACGGTATCGACATACAGAATACCATTGTTTACGACGGTACCAACCAGGATCAAAAATCCCAGGATGGAAGTCATGGACATGCTGACTCCGGTCAGCTTCAGAAGTCCAAAGGAACCAACCAGGCTGAACGGGATCGTCGTCATGACCATGAAAGAGAACTTCGGGGACTCAAACTGCGCGGACATAACTACGAAGATCAGGAATACTGCTACCGCAATCGCATTGTACAGTCCGGAGAATTCCTCCTGCATCATACGGTCTCTGGAGTTGGTACCGCGGGTAATGGTTCCGGTTAAGTTCGGGCTGATGACCTCATTATCGATCTGGGTCTTCACGGCAGCGCTGGAAGCATTATCTACATAATCTGCGCTGATCGTGATCTGGTAGGACTTATCTTCTTTCTCGATGGAGGACGGGCTGTCCTTGTAGTAGATCTCAGCGACATCAGACAATGCCACATAACCGCCGGACGGCTTCTTTAAGATCATGCGCTCTAACTGCGGCACGGTCTTATACTGGTCCTCCGGATACTCCGCCTTGACGCTGATCTCCTGTCCGTCGACTTTTAAGGTAGTGACTTCTTCGCCGTCCAGCATCTGCTTCACCATGGTACCGATCTGCGCTGCGGTCAGTCCTTCCGCAGAGGCAGTGACCGGATCTACCTTTACTGCGACAACCGGTGCCGTGTTTTCAATACTGGAGTGGACATTCTTCACATCGTCTCTTGCAATCAGCTCGCTTACGATCTCATTGCTGACCTCCTGGAGCTCATCGTACTGGGTTCCCTTTAAGATGGCCTCGTAGCCGCGGGACCGTCCCATCATGCTCATGGAGGTGGAAGCCTCTACGGTGATGGTACAGTTTTCCAGGTCTGCCATCTCATCTTCCCACTGGCTTACGACATCATCAGTGGACATCTTCCGGTCATCCTTTAAGTAAGCGGTGATGGTACCTTCATCGTTATTGTAACGGAGCATATAGGATTCCACATCCTCATGCGCTGCCACGATGGACTCAGCCTGTGCAAGGATCGCATCGGCCTGCTCGGTGATCAGGCCCGGACGTGTCTCAATGCTGACTCTGACCGTACCGGTATCGTCGGCTGTCATCAGCTCAGTCTGCATGCCACTTGCCAAAAATACAGTGACAACGATGATGCCGACCGATGCAAGCATCACGATCGCTTTGTGGTTTAACAGTGCCGGCATCAGCTTCCGGTAGCCATCCTGCAGAAAGTTCAGCGGTCGGGAAGCCGGAGCTGTGGTGCGCTCCTTCGGCTTATACATCATATAGCACAGCGGTACGATCGCGATCGCAGACAGCAGGGACGCACACATACAGAAGACGATCGTGTAGCCCATAGCGCCGAACATCTGACCGCTCATACCATTTAAGAATACCAGCGGGATAAACACGACGCAGGTGGTGACTGTGGAGCCTACAATGGAAGCCACCACAATGTTCGTTCCCTCTAAGGCCGCCTTAGCATAGCCCAGCGCGCCTTTGTCCTCCTGCTTATCCATGGCTCTGAAACAGCTCTCCAGCACTACGATCGAGTTATCGACCATCATGCCGACACCAAGAACCAGTCCGCTCATGGTAATGATGTTCAAAGTAAATCCGGCCCGCGTCATGACGATCAGGGACAACAGAATGGAGGTCGGAATGGAACTTCCGACGATCAGGGATGCCTTGAAATCGCCGAAGAACAGGAAGATGATGATCATGGAAATGACAACCGCCATAACCATGGTCTCTGCCACATCCTTAAGAGAATCCAGGATGGAATCCGCCTCATCTCGCGCCACGGTAATGGTCAGGTTCTCATCATCACCCTCCAGATTTTTGATGACCTGCTTAACCTGTTTAGAAAGGTCCATGGCCGTGCTGCTCTGCTGCTTGGTTAAGGAAATGGAAATGGTCTCCTCGCCATTATAGCGGGATACGCCGCCCTTCTGCTCCTCTGCATAGGAAACCACGGCAATATCCTCGAGGTAAACAATCTTATTGCCGGATACAGTGATCGGCATTTCTAAAAGCTCATCCAGCGTATCGTGCTCCGTTAACGTGGAAACGGATAAATCCAGATTGCCGGACTCTGCGCTTCCGGACGGGTAGGACAGGTTTGCTGCAGACATTGCGGACTTGATGTCGCTGATGCTGACGTTATACTGGTCCATCATATCGGACATCAGCTCGATTTTTATGTACTCGGAGGAACCACCCATGGTGGATACCTCTGCCACCGTTGTCAGTTTTTCCAGCTCCGGCACGATTTTCTGGTCTACATAATCATAGAGATTTTCCTGGGACGGATTCGCAATGGTAAGCATCATGCTGGCCTGGGCGTTGTTGTTCATCTCCATGACGGTCGGCTCTACGTCATCCGGCAGATCCCGGATGCTGTTTAAGCTCTTGGTCAGGTCGCTGTAGGCTTCATCCATATCCGTGTCGTAATCATACTCCAGCATGATCATGGAACGGCCCTCACTGGTGGTGGAACTCATGCTCTTAACACCCTCGAGCGTGCTGACCTGGTCCTCAATGAGCTGCGTGACCAGTTCATCCATATCCTCCGGGCTGGCGCCGGAATAGGTGGTCATAATCATCAGCATGGGCATATCCATATCCGGGCTCAGCTCCAGTGTCGCCCCGGTCACAGAAGAGTATCCGAAATAGATCAGACACAGGATTGCCATAATGGTGGTGATGGGACGCTTAAGGACATATTTTGTAAGTGCAATCATAATCCGTCCCTCCTATTGCTCCGCTGTTTCATCAGGCGCCGAAGCGGATGGCTCCGCTGCTTCGTCCTCAGTCTCCCCGCTGTCCTCACTGTCCTGGTTGACCAGTTCTACCTCCGCCCCGTCATACAATTCCGAGCTCCAGGTCGTAATAACCCATTCGTCCATCTCAAGGCCGGATAAAATCTCAATCACGCTGTCGTCATAGATGCCCGTTTCCACATCCCGCTCATAAACCTTGCCGTCCTCATAGACGTAGACATAGGGCTCGCTGTTTGAGTAGTAAACGCTGTCCACCGGAATCGTCATCGCGTTTTCCGTTTCCTGGGAGGTTACGTACAGCTTCACCTGGGAACCCGTCGGCAGCATCACATCCTCACTGATGGAGGCCTTCACCTGGTACAGCCCCGTGGTCTCGTCAGCCATGGTGCTGACCTCGTAAACCGTGCCCTCGTAGGTTTCCCCGTCTTTCTCCACCTCTATGGTATCTCCTTCCTTCAGATATCCCCGGATCCGCTCCGTTGTGGAGAAGGAGACCACCCGGTTTCCTCTGCCGGAAATCACGCAGATTAAATCGCTGGTAGAAACACTGTCGTAGGTTTCCATGTCGCAGATTTCCACCAGGCCGTCCATGGGAGCCGTAATCTGGCTGTATTCCAGCTGTGTCTCATATGTATACTTCGCCTGGTCGTACTGCAGCTGGGCGCTCTCCACATTGTCCTGATACTGCTGGTATTCCTGGATAGAGATTCCTCCTCCATTGTAGAGAATCTGCTGCCTGGAAAGCTCATTCTGTGCCTGACGCAGGGCCAGGGCCGCCTCATCCATAGAAGTTTTTGCCGTTTCCACCTGTTTGGTGTCAATGGTACAGATTACCTGTCCTTGTGTCACAATATCTCCCGCCTTAACATTGACCTCCGTTACATCTCCGGAAGCCTTTGGGTAAATGTAAACCACATCCGATGGCTCGATGCTTCCGATCACGCTGGCTGTCAGACGGATATCGCCGGTCTGAGGCTGCTCGGCTTCCATCACCGGAAGGGATACACCCTGGGCGAACGGTTCTCGGTGCAGTACCCTGGACAGCACGATAGCAAGAAAGGCCGCGCCGGCCACTACGCCTATGACAATTTCTTTCTTTTTCATAATATCCTCCTCATGACTGGCGGCTTATGCTGGCGCGAATCAGCTTCAGCCTGTCTCTGAAAAAACTCATGATGTTCTCCTGGTCCTGGCTTCCGGAAATGTACTCCTGAATGGAAACCATCATTAACGCCCTGCACATATCATCCAGGGCGTCAAACTCGGATTCTGTCAGCCGCCGGATTTCCTGATTTATGCAGTTGCGGTAGACCCATCCCTTATATTCCGCCAGCTGGTCACTCTGTCTGCGTCTCGCCTTCTGCAGCATAAAAAAACTCTGTCTTCCCGGCAAATACAGAAAGTGATACAGGCTTTGGGTCTCCCGGCCGTAGTCGGATAGCTGTTCCTGAAGGCTTTGGGCCATCATATCCCAGAAATCTCCGCCGTTTTCCTGAAAACGGATTTTGTCCTGCTCCAGCTTCCGTTCCCTTTCCCTGCACAGAGAAAAACAGATCATATCGCTCTTGTTCTCAAAGTAAAGATAAAGGCTCCCCCTGGATATGGAAGCTTTTTTGGCAATCCGGCACATGTTCAGCTTTTCAATGGAACTCTGTTCTATTTCATCCATTATTGCCTTTGCGATTCGCCTTTTTTTGAGTTCGGATAACCGTTCAAATCGTTCCGTTGGCATATGGTTCTCCTTTCCTGCAGACGGCTGTTTCCATAAAATGCCGCCTGAAATTTATGCCCCATATTACCATCCCTACATAAACTGTTCCTGAATCCAAGATGAACGGAAGATAAAATCACAAAATGTCCATATTTTCCATTTTGTTTAATTCATCTTCCGTTCATGATCATGATGTATAATGTTTTCAGCAGTTCAGGGCGGAGGGAAACAGGACCGTCCTCAATTATTACCGTTACGGGAGGTAAGGGAAATGCTCATTCTGAAAATATTGATTGTAGAGGATGACCCCAAGCTCTGCCAGCTTTACAGCATTATTTTGAATAAAGCCGGGTATGAAACCATCTGCGCCGACAATGGGCAGGCAGCCTGGAACATTCTGGAGAAAGAACACATTGATTTGATTATCACCGATTTAATGATGCCGATAATGGACGGCTACGAGTTCATCCGGTCTGTCCGGCAGTCCAACCCACTGATTCCGGTGTTAATCATCACCGCCAAGGATGACTTCCATTCCAAGAGCAAGGGATTCGGCCTGGGGAGCGATGACTATATGACAAAGCCTGTGGATGTGAACGAGATGGCGCTAAGAGTCCGGGCCCTGCTGCGCAGAGCCCATATTCTGGAAGAAAAGCAGATTCAGATTGGCGAAACGGTCCTGAACTACGATGCCATGACCATTGAGCGGAAGGGGGAGAGTCAGCTGCTTCCCCAGAAGGAATTTTTTCTCCTCTATAAGCTCCTCTCCTATCCCAATAAGATTTTTACCCGCAATCAGCTGATGGATGAAATCTGGGGACGGGACAGCACCTCCATCCCACAGACCGTGGACGTCCATATCAACCGGCTGCGCCGCCATTTTCAATGCAATCCGGATTTTGAAATCGTAACGGTGCGTGGACTTGGGTATAAGGCGGTGGTACGATGAAAGGCACGATTAAAATATGGTTTTCCTTTGCCCTGCGGGCAATCCTGATTCATTTTGCTTTTTTTCTGCTTACCAGCCTGAACAGCTTTTTCCTGCTTCGCGACCGTATTTCCCGGCCCGTTCCGCCTACCCTGTGGGTGCCCCTTTTTTCCATACTGGTTCCTGGCTTCCTGCTCTCCTGCTTTCTCACCGCCTGGGTGTCCAAACGTCTGTTTCATCCTGTGGAGATCCTAAGCAGCGCCATGAACCAAGTTGCAGATGGAAATTTTGACGTCCGTCTGCCGGAGGAGGGGGAGGATACCCAAATCCGCCAGATGAACTGCAATTTCAACAAAATGGTCCGGGAGCTTAATACAACCCAGGTCCTGCACTCGGATTTCGTACGCAATGTTTCCCACGAAATCAAGACCCCTCTTGCGGCCATGGAAGGCTACGCTCTTCTTCTGGAGGCGGCGGACCTGCCGGATGAACTTCACGGCTACGCGGAGAAAATCGTAGAAAGTTCCCGCCAGCTCTCTTCCCTGACCGGGAACATCCTCCGGCTCTCCCGTCTGGAAAAGCAGGAAATCCTCTCCCGGCATGAGGTCTTTTCTCTGGACGAGCAAATCCGCCAGGCCCTCCTTTCCCTGGAGCCCCTGTGGACCAAAAAAGAACTGGAGATCGATATGGAGCTTCCGTCCGCCGACTACTGCGGCGACCCGGACCTTCTCTATCAGGTGTGGGTCAACCTTTTTTCCAACGCCATCAAATTCACCCCCGAGGGAGGCATGATTTTCGCCCGCATGCAGATGGAGGGGGACCGGGTCATCGTTGAAATCCGCGATACGGGAATCGGCATGACTCCCGAGGTACAGAAGCATATTTTTGAAAAATTTTACCAGGGCGATCCCAGCCGCCATGTAGAAGGAAACGGCCTTGGTCTTGCCCTGGTAAAACGGATTGTAGATTTGTGTGAAGGAACGATTCAGGTGGAAAGCGCTCCGGGGGAGGGCTCCTGTTTCCGGATTTCCCTCCCCCTGCGGCAGCCTCAGGCGGCAATGGCGTTTCCTGTATAAAGCTGATCGTATTTTCCTCCCTGCTCCAGAAACAACGCTTTATGCTCTTGACAAAATGCTTCATTAATTTTTTAATAATAATATAATGGTATCGGGGCAAAGAGATGAAAATCCGGTATCAAAATCCAACAAAAAGGAGGAAGAACCCGTTATGAACAATGTAGTTCTGGGACGTACCGGAATTGAAGTGAGGAAGCAGAGCTTCGGATGTCTGCCAATTCAGCGTCTCTCCAAGGCGGAGGCGGTGAAACTTTTGCGGCAGGCGGCAGAAGGCGGCATGAATTTCTTTGACACCGCAAGAGCCTACACCGACAGTGAGGAAAAGGTGGGCGAAGCCTTTAAAGGAATCCGCCACAAGCTGATTATCGCGACGAAAACAGGGGCTCAGACGGCGGAGGAAATGTGGAAAGATCTGGAAACCAGCCTGAAAAACCTTCAGACTGACTATATCGATATTTATCAGTTTCACAACCCCTCCTTCTGTCCCAAACCAGGCGGAGCCGACGGCTTGTACGAGGCAGCCTTAAAGGCCAGGGAACAGGGAAAAATCCTCCATATTTCCATTACCAACCACCGTCTGGCTGTGGCACACGAGGCGATCGATTCCGGTCTTTATGATACTTTGCAATTTCCATTCAGCTATCTTTCCGGCCCTAAGGAGATGGAACTGGTAGAAAAATGCAAACAGGCAGATATGGGCTTTATCGCCATGAAGGCCATGGCAGGGGGACTGATTCGGGATGGTTTTACCGCCGCCGCCTTCATGGAAGAATGTCCCACCGTGGTTCCCATCTGGGGTGTGCAGCATGACTGGGAGTTAGCCCAGTTTTTATCCTGCTTAAATGAAGCGCCCGCTATGACGCCGGAGCGCAAAGCGGCCATTGAAAAAGACCGTAAGGATCTGGCCGGAGATTTCTGCCGGGGCTGCGGCTACTGCATGCCTTGTCCCGTAGGCATCGAAATCAACAGCTGCGCCCGCATGACTCTGATGCTTCGCCGGGCTCCCTCTGCCGGATGGCTCAGTGACAAGTGGCAGAATGAGATGCACAAGATTGAGAACTGTCTCCACTGCAACCAGTGCAGTTCCAAATGCCCTTACGGTCTGAACACGCCAAAGCTTTTGGAAGAAAATTATAAAGAATACTGGGATATACTGGAAGAAAGTAAACGCTCGTAACAAAACAAAATTCCCCGCTGACTGTTTATGTAGACAGGAGCGGGGAATTTTTTCATCAAAAAATGCGTCTGATAGGAATCGAACCTACGCACGCGGCTCCGGAGGCCACTGCTCTATCCACTGAGCTACAGACGCATCTTTTGTATATTACAACATTTTTCCAAAAAAATCAAGTAGTAATTTCATTTTTTTTACAGGACTACCGCAGCCCAAAATGGAAGTTTAATTATAGCAGATAACCGGAATCCCTTTATAAACCAAATCATAAAGAGCCGCCGCCTTAGCCGGAGGGAGATTGACACAGCCATGGCTTCCTGAAGTCTGGTAAATCGTTCCGCCAAAGCTTCCTCTCCAATTGGCATCGTGAAGTCCAATTCCGCCGTTAAAGGGCATCCAGTAGTCCACATGGCTCTCATACTCGTAACTTCCGTCCGCCTGCTTGGCTCCCCGGAGAATCCGGTCCTTTTCCTTGTAAGTCAGGCTGTAGATTCCCTCCGGAGTTGTATAATTTTTCGCCACATTTCCCGTTACACAGGGTGCATCCCAGACAACCGCTCCCTCCTGAATCATGTACACATGCTGACCGGTCAGGTCAATCTCCACATAAGTATTCCCCCAGTCAGAACCGCTTCTCTGGACTGCGGACTGGGAGTAGAGAGGCTCCTTTATCTGACTTTCTGTTGTAGACGCAATCAGCTGTGACAAAGCTGCCGCTTCCCCGGCCTGATCGATCTTCCAGCCATATGGACCTGTAAGAGCCACATCACGGCCAGAAACCGTGTGGAAAGTCCTGGACGTCCCGGCCGTGTCATACTTAGCTGCCAATTCCTGGACGAATGCTGCTATGCCTTCCGCCGAAACCTGAAGCTGTCCATTTCCGTCTGTGGACAGCCATGAACAAATCCGTTCACTGCCCAGCACTTCTGTATTCTCTCCCATCTGATAAGTAACCGTCATAGCGCGGTAGCGGTTCATAGTATCACACAGCTGAATCAAAGCCGGATCGGATTCGCTTACCTGCACCGACTCATAGCAGCTTGCATCCAGCAGGTTTAATTCTCCTGCTCCCTGCTTCAACGCTTCCTCAATGGCCGCTTTGGTTTTCTCCGGATCCAGGCTGTTCCCCCTTACCTCAGGGACAATGGTAAATTCCTGACCTTCCTGATAAGCGGAAATCCGGGCATTCTCTGTCTGAACAATTCCTTCCCCGGAAACGCAGTCCAGCGCCTGAAGCTTGGCCTCCAAGGCGGCTGAATCATAGCTGATCTGCAATGAAAGAGTATAAGAATTGTTCGCTGCAGGTCCGCTTACCCTTCCCCCTTCATTCTGAGCGGCTAAAATTTCTTCCAGTCCGCCTGGCACCAATGCCTGATAGCCAATATCCGAACCCAGGATGGTCTCCTCTTTACCATCCTTCCTCTGAATCACCAGCTGATACTCTCCTGAAAAATACCCCTCAATCTGAGCCTTCGCCTCCTCCACCGTCAGTCCGCTTACCTTCACTCCATTGAAGGATGTCCCGGATACAAAGCGGGTGTTTTCCTCTGCAAAAGCGCTGAAGGAAATTGTTAATGCAATCACTGCGGCTCCCAGAAGGGCGGCAGCGATTTTCTTTCTATCTCTCATATGGTCTGCACCTTTCCAAAAACATCTGATTTTCCATTTCAAATGAGGTTATATCCCTCAGATATTTATATCACAGAAACCGCACGCAGCTCAATTACATTTATCATAGTTTTTCTTACATTTTCCGGAACAATTCCGTAGAAAATGCCATTTTATCCAAAGGTTTTCCATTCCTTCGACCATATTTTCTTCCATTGCTCTTGACAAGGGGGGATTTCTGTATTAAGCTGAAGTCACTTCTACATTTTTCTTTTATTCGTAACGATCCAGGAAGCCGCCTTTTCTTCCCCTTGTTTTCCCGTTGTCTTGAATCGTTACATCTATAATCTAAATACATTCTGCTATCATTTCTAAGGAGGATTCTTTATGTCGTATGATGTCTTTGTATCCCAGGTAATGTCTCTCTTAAAACAGCATTTTGGAAGTGATTATTCCATTTCCGTTCATCAGGTTCCCAAAAACAACGGACTCCTGTTTGACGGACTGTCCATCTCCCGACGGGACTGCTCCATCGCGCCCACCATTTATCTCAACCCCCTCTATGCCCGCTATCAAAAAGGCGTCCCCCTGGAAGAGCTTCTAACAGAAATCATTGCCCTCTACCAGGAAAACGCCTCCCTTTCTCCTATTAATCCTGAACTTTTATCCCGGACAGATTTTGTTCTGCCCCGTCTGGCCGTCAAATTGATTCACCGCCAGTCCAATAACGTTCTTCTGGAGCAGGTTCCCTTCCGTCCTTTCCTGGACCTGGCCATCGTTTGTTTTCTGTACCTGGGAGTCAGGGAAGGCCGTCAAATGACGGTCCTGGTTTCCTACGCCCATCTGAACCTGTGGGATCTAAACCAGGAAGACCTGTTCCGTATTGCACTCCTAAACACGCCTCGTCTGTTTCCCTTCCGTCTCTGTTCGGTAAAGGAGGCGGTTGAAGATATGCTTGCTTCTCTGCCGAAGTCCGCAAACATACAGGCATTTCCCCATAGTTGCCGGGAGGAACCGGAATTTCTCTATCTTTTAACCAACCGCCAGGGCCTGGATGGGGCCGCCGCCATGCTCTATCCCTCTGTCCTGAAGGATTTTTCAAATCAGGAAGAAAAAGACCTGATTATTTTCCCTTCCAGCGTTCATGAGGTTCTCCTCCTGCCTGTTTCCGATCCCTCTCAGGGCACTCATCTAAGCAGTATGGTCCGGGAAATCAACCAGGCCCAGGTTCCCCGGGAGGAGCGTCTGTCCAACCAGGTGTATCTGTACCGCCGGAGCACCGAGGAATTTTCCATTCTGTCGGAATCCGGGGAAACAATTTTGTAGCCCGTCCGGAACCTTTAACTCTCCAGCTCCAAAAGCATCTGCTTAATCTCAATCATCCGGTCACGCAGCTTCGCGGCTTCTTCGAAGTTCAGTTCCGCCGCCGCCTGACGCATCTTCTTTTCCAGCTCCTTGGCCAGCTTCTTCAGTTCCTTCTCGTCCATGGATTCCGGATCCTTCTTAAAGTCCTCATCACTGTCCGTCACAGCCTTTGAAATGGCAATCAGGTCCCGGACCGCCTTTTTGATGGTGGTGGGAGTAATTCCGTGGGCCTCGTTGTAGGCCTGCTGAATCTGCCGCCTCCGATTTGTCTCGTCAATGGCCATCCGCATGGAATCGGTAATGGTATCTGCGTACATGATCACATGGCCCTCGGAATTTCGGGCCGCTCGTCCGATGGTCTGAATCAGGGAGGTTTCCGAGCGTAGGAAGCCTTCCTTATCCGCATCCAGAATGGCCACCAGGGTGATTTCCGGTATATCCAGTCCCTCCCGCAGCAGGTTGATTCCTACCAGCACATCGAATACGTCCAGGCGCATATCCCGAATGATTTCGGCCCGCTCCAGGGTGTCGATATCGGAATGGAGGTATTTCACCCGGATGCCCACCTCCCGCATGTAGTCCGTTAAGTCCTCGGCCATCCGCTTGGTCAGCGTAGTGATCAGCACTTTATGATGAGCGGCTGTTTCCTTGTTCACTTCCGAAATCAGGTCGTCGATCTGTCCCTCCACCGGACGGACGGAAATCTCAGGATCCAAAAGGCCTGTGGGCCGGATAATCTGTTCCACCCGCATCAGCTCATGGTCCTTCTCATAGTCGGAGGGCGTGGCGGAAACAAAGAGCATCTGGTCAATTTTGCTCTCAAATTCCCCGAAATTCAAAGGCCGGTTGTCCAAAGCGGAAGGAAGGCGGAAGCCGTACTCCACCAGGGTTTTCTTTCGGGAACGGTCTCCCGCGTACATCCCCCGCACCTGGGGCAGGGTAATGTGGGACTCATCAATGATGATCAAAAAATCGTCGGGGAAATAGTCAATCAGTGTGCAGGGCGGCTCTCCTGGAGCGGTTCCCGTCAAATGGCGGGAATAGTTCTCAATACCGGAACAAAAACCTGTTTCCCGCATCATTTCCACATCGAAGTTGGTTCGTTCCGCAATCCGCTGTGCCTCCAAAAGCTTATCCTCGCTCTTAAAAAAGGCCACTTGCTCCTTCATTTCTTCCAGAATATGTTCCGTGGCTTCCATCATCTTTTCCTTGGGCACTACATAGTGAGAGGCAGGGAAAATAGCCACATGATTCAGCTGGGCTTTGATCTCACCGGTTACCGTGTCAATGGAGGTAATCCGGTCCACCTCGTCTCCGAAAAACTCAATCCGGTAGGCTTCCCCGTCGGAATAGGCAGGGTAAATTTCCAGCACGTCTCCCCTTACCCGGAAGGTCCCACGCTTAAAATCCATGTCGTTGCGGTCGTACTGGATGTCAATCAGCTTATGGATTACCTCATCCCGGTCCTTCTCCATGCCGGGGCGCAGGGAAATGACCATGTTTTTATAGTCAATGGGGCTGCCCAGGCCGTAGATACAGGACACAGAGGCCACAATAATCACATCGCTTCGCTCGGACAGAGCCGCCGTAGCAGAGTGGCGCAGCTTATCGATCTCGTCGTTGATGGCCGAGTCCTTCTCAATGTAGGTGTCCGTGGAGGGGACATAAGCCTCGGGTTGGTAGTAGTCGTAGTAGGAGACAAAATACTCCACCGCGTTCTCCGGGAAGAACTCCTTAAACTCACTGTAGAGCTGCGCTGCAAGGGTTTTATTGTGGGCAATAATGAGCGTTGGCTTCTGTAACTGCTGGATCACATTGGCCATGGTGAAGGTCTTGCCAGAGCCCGTAACCCCTAGTAAAGTCTCGAATTGATTACCTTCTTTGAAGCCTTTGACCAAAGCCTCGATAGCCTGGGGCTGGTCGCCGGTGGGCTGATATTCTGAGTGTAATTTGAACTCCATTTTCTATTTTTCCTCCTGGGTGACCGTAGTAAAAAGTTTGCCTATTAGGCAGAAATTCATAAAATATTGAAAATAAGGTGTTCATATAGCTGGCCAATAGACGAACTTTCGAATTTCAAGATTTAGCTGCTAACAAAACAACCCCTTTTACCATTTAGCAACACAAAATAGCACTATACCTGAATTATTCACGACTTTGCCACGAATGTGGCTGAAAGCCACATAGTTA
>OLVT01002351.1_pt1 | contig 13258 bp, 15 predicted proteins | sample 1673241 | NCBI WGS metagenome assembly OLVT01 (sample SAMEA3178936, study PRJEB25190) | human gut metagenome | biome: human gut; feature: human-associated habitat; material: faeces | place: Austria | collected 2013 | reverse complement strand
ATATCAGTTCATTATAAAAATCTCAGATTTTTGTCTTGACAACTGAACCATTATACATGACCATCCTTTATATTGGCTGTTGCATGATGAGCCAAACCCGGAGATGACTTCATTTGTGTTCAGGGAAACACTGATGAGTCATCTTTTAATTTGGGGAAATGCTTATGCACAGATTGTAAGGGACGGGGCAGGACGGGTACTCGGACTGTATCCGCTTCTTCCAAACCAGATGGATGTGGACAGGGATGCAAACGGAAGACTTGTATATATTTATTCCAGACAGAGCGATGAGAACCCGAACTTTAAAACGATGGGGGACATTAAACTCAGAAGCGAGGATGTGCTTCATATTCCTGGACTTGGTTTTGACGGTCTTATCGGTTACTCGCCGATTGCCATGGCAAAAAATGCCGTGGGCATGACGCTTGCCTGTGAGGAATACGGCGCGAGTTTCTTTGCAAACGGTGCGAATCCGGGCGGTGTGCTGGAACATCCCGGAGTATTAAAGGATCCGTCAAAGGTAAGGGAGTCATGGAACTCCGTTTACAGGGGTTCGAATAACGCACACAAGATTGCCGTTCTTGAGGAAGGCATGAAATACCAGCAGATAGGGATACCGCCGGAAGAAGCACAGTTTCTGGAAACGAGAAAATTCCAGATTAATGAGATTGCAAGGCTGTACCGGATACCGCCGCACATGGTGGGAGACCTCGAAAAAAGCAGTTTCAGCAACATTGAGCAGCAGTCACTGGAATTTGTAAAATATACGCTCGACCCTTGGGTTGTCCGATGGGAACAGGCATTGCAGAAGGCACTTCTCCTTCCAGGAGAGAAAGGAAAATATTTTATTAAGTTCAATGTGGACGGCCTGCTGCGTGGGGATTATGTATCAAGGATGAACGGTTACGCCACAGGAAGACAGAACGGGTGGTTTTCTGCCAATGATATCAGGGAGATGGAAAACATGAATCCGATTTCGGATGAGGAGGGTGGCAACCTCTACCTGGTTAACGGTGGTATGTGCAAGTTATCTGATGCCGGTATTTTTGCCGGAGCAGGACAGGAGGAAAAGCCGGAGGAACCACGGCAGGAAGAACAGCCGAAACAGGAGAACAGAAAGAGAGGTAAACGATGAAACGCAAGTTTTGGAACTGGGTAAAGAATGAGGGCGAACTCGGAGTCGGGCGAACCCTCTTTTTAAATGGCGAGATATCGGATGAGACATGGTTCGGTGATGAGGTTACGCCCAAGTTATTCAAGGATGAACTGAATGCCGGAGAAGGAGACATTACGGTATGGATTAACTCGCCGGGAGGGGATGTTTTTGCTGCGGCACAAATCTATAATATGCTCCGTGATTACAATGGAAGCGTCACAGTAAAGATTGACGGTCTGGCGGCTTCGGCAGCATCCGTGATTGCAGTGGCGGGGGATACGGTACTGATGTCCCCGGTAGCCATGATGATGATTCATAATCCGGCAACCTGTGCCATGGGTACGGTAGGGGATATGGAAAAGGCAATCAGTATGCTGAATGAAGTCAAGGAAAGCATCTTAAATGCCTATGAAGACAAAACGGGCATCCGCAGAAGCAAACTGTCAAAAATGATGGATGACGAGACATGGTTCAATGCCAAGAAAGCGGTGGAACTGGGCTTCGCAGACAAAATCCTTTTTGCTAAGGAAGAAGACCCTGAGGAGGATGACGGAGATACAGAGCCGGATGACCCCGGAGAAGGGGAAGAGGAGGAAGAAAAGAACGGCAGAAAAAAGCAGATGCCGTTTCAGAATGATTCCGTCCTGTTTTCCAGAAAGGCCATGAATGATTCCTTCCTATCCAAGGTTTCCGTGGCAGAATACCAAAATATGATACCTATTAACCAGTTAGACAAGAGACTGAGTCTCTTAAAACATTAAGGAGGATTTTGATATGAGTAAAATTTTAGAACTGAAGGAAAAGAGAGCAAAGGCATGGGAAGCGGCAAAGGCTTTTTTGGATGCAAAGCGCACCGATGAGGGATTTGTTTCTGCGGAGGATGCGGCAGCTTATGACAGGATGGAAGCCGATGTGGTAAACCTTGGAAAGGAAATCGAAAGGCTTGAGCGTCAGGAGTTAATAGATGCGGAACTTGCCAAGGCAACCGCCAAGCCGATTATTAATAAGCCTTCACAGGCACCGGACGGCATGGAGAAAACCGGAAGGGCAAGTGATGAATACAGAAGGGCGTTCTGGAACGGCATGAGAAACAAGATGTCTTATGACGTACAGAATGCCCTTTCCATTGGAACGGATTCCGAGGGTGGGTACCTGGTTCCGGACGAGTATGAGAAGAAACTGGTGGAAGCACTGGAGGATGAGGTGTTCTTCCGAAGCCTTGCAACCGTCATCCGTACTTCAAGCGGTGACCGTAAGATTCCGATTGTGACCAGCAAGGGTGAGGCGGCATGGATTGATGAGGGCGGCCAGTTCCCAGAGTCTGATGACAGCTTCGGACAGACATCCATCGGTGCATATAAACTTGCCACCATGATTAAGGTGTCCGATGAGCTGCTGAATGATTCCGTATTCAACATTGAGGCTTACATTTCAAAGGAATTCGGAAGAAGAATCGGTACAAAGGAAGAGGAGGCATTCTTTATCGGTGACGGAAGCGGAAAACCTACCGGGCTTTTCCATACAACCGGAGGTGCGGAAACGGGTGTTACGGCTGCAAATACTTCCATTACTTTTGATGATGTGATGGATCTTTATTACAGCCTCCGTGCACCGTACCGAAACAAGGCAACCTGGCTTCTTAATGATTCCACGGTAAAGGCAATCCGTAAGTTAAAGGACGGGAATGGAAATTATATCTGGCAGCCTTCCGTAAAAGAGGGAGAGCCGGACAGAATCTTAAACCGTCCTTACCGCACGTCTATTTATGTGCCTGAACTTGCTGCCGGAAACCGTGTCATGGCATTCGGTGATTACAGTTATTACTGGATTGCAGACCGTCAGGGACGTTCCTTCAAGAGACTGAACGAGCTTTATGCTACAACAGGACAGGTCGGCTTTCTGACTTCCGAGCGCGTGGACGGCAAACTGATTCTTTCCGAGGCAGTTAAGACCATTGATATCAAGGCAAAGACAACTGCCTGATGATACGGGGGTGTTCCAAGTATGCTGATTACGGTGGAAGAAATGAAGAAATATCTGCGTGTGGATTCAGCTGACGATGATGCGCTCATCCGCCAGCTGATGGAAACATCAGAGAAGATGGTAGCAGATGTATCCAGACGGAATGCAGGGGAACTGGATGAAATATCAGAGGTGGCAAAAACTGCGGAACTGTACGCCGCAGCATACCTTTATGAACACCGTGAGGAAGCTGACCACGGAGACCTTACGGGGACGCTTAAGAATCTTCTTTCTACAGTGAGGAAGGAGGCATTCTGATGATTGAAAGCATGAGGGAACGGATTCTTATCCAAAAGAACACCCCTGAAACGGATAAAAATGGAAACCACATCCTTGTATGGAATGATTATTATGCCTGTGCCGCCTATGCGAACAACCTGTCGGGAAGCGAATACTGGGCGGCGGCACAGGTTAATGCCCAGACGGATATGTATTTTATGGTCCGCTTCTGCAGTGAACTTTCCGTCCTTGACACGGAGCATTACCGTATTGTATTCCGAAATGAAATTTATAATATTACCTTTATCGATAATGTCAGGTATGAAAACAGAATATTAAAAATCAGGGTGGAAAAGGCGGTGAGATGATGGCAGGAACAGGCATTAATGACATGGCAGATGTAATCATGAAAGGACTTATGGAATATGCGGACCTTGCCGCAGATACGGTCAAGGAAGCCGTGGCTGATTCTGCAAAGACCGTAAAAAAGGAAATACAGGCAAATGCTCCGGTACATACCGGGGCATATAAAAAGAGCTGGGCAGCCAAAAAGACGGAAGAGACTGCAAGTTCCCTTACCATGACTGTGCATTCCAAAAACAGGTATCAGATAGCACATCTTCTGGAACACGGTCATGCAAAGGGGGGCGGGGGACGGGTGTCCGGAAAACCCCATATTGCCCCGGCAGAGGAAAAAGGGGAGAAAGAACTGCTGCTAAAAATAGAAAGGGGGCTTAAGGGATGACGCATGAAGAAGTGATGAAAATGGCAGAAGAGACGGGGCTGCCGTCGGCATATGACCATTTTGCGGAAGGGGAATCACCTGAACCGCCGTTTCTGGTTTATCTGTATCCGAAGGCTGATAATTTTTGTGCTGACGGAATCGCATACTTTAAGATAAACCTCCTGAATCTGGAACTTTACACGGATGTAAAGGATGTGGAACTGGAAGAAAGAGTGGAAGCCGTGCTTGATTCGCACGGTATTTTTTATGCCAAAAGCGAAGTATGGATCGAGTCAGAACATCTGTATGAGGTGCTTTACGAAATGGAGGTATAGAGATGGCAAATAAAAAGAACAAGGTAAAATTTAATATACGGAATGTGCATTATGCACTGCTTCAGAAATCAGAGGACGGCTCGGTAACCTATGGCACTCCGGTAGCCATGCCGGGTGCAGTGTCCCTGTCGCTTGACCCGAATGGGGAGCCGAGTGTTTTCTATGCAGACGGATATGCATATTATACAATCAATAATAATCAGGGTTATGAGGGGGATTTGGAACTTGCACTTGTCCCTGAATCATTCCGTACGGATGTACTGAAAGAGTCACTGGATGAAAACAATGTGCTTGTGGAGGATGCTACCGTAGAAACAGGTGCATTTGCACTGCTTTTTGAGTTCGACGGGGATGTAAAGAAAATCCGTCATGTGCTTTATAACTGTACGGCCGCAAGACCTACCATAGAATCATCCACGAAGGAAGATGAAATTGAGGTTAAGACTGAGAGCCTTTCCATCACTGCATCGCCTTTGGACGGCGGCTATGTAAAGGCAAGAACATCTGACAGCACATCGGAAACGGCTTATAATGACTGGTATAAAGCGGTTTATCTGCCATCATCAGCATCGGCTGTGTCTGTGTCAACGCTGTCGGCAACTACTGCATCAACATCCACAGCTAAAACAACTACTGCAAAGGAGTGATAATCGATGAGTATTGTAAAAAAGATTGATATAGACGGAAAGCAGGTGCCTTTTAAGGCAAGTGCCGCCATTCCCCGTATTTACAGGCTGAAATTTCAGAGGGATATTTATAAGGATCTCCGTGCATTGGAAAAGAGCATCGGGAACGGTGATGAAGCAGAGTCGAACCTTGACCTGTTTTCGCTTGAGATGTTTGAGAACATTGCATTTGTCATGGCGAAACATGCAGACCCCGGCATACCGGATACACCGGAGGAATGGCTTGACGGTTTTAATACTTTTTCGATTTATCAGGTACTTCCGCAGCTGATTGAGTTATGGGGACTGAATGTGAAAACCGATGTGGAGGCTAAAAAAAACTTCGTCCGACAGAGCGTGAAATGACAACCCCGCTTTTTTTGCTCCGGTGTGTCCAGCTGGGGCTTTCGATAGCCGATTTGGAACTGCTTTCGATTGGTCTTATCAATGATATGTATGCTGAAAGCAGAAACGATGACTGCAAGTATGCCGAACTTGCCACACAGGAGGATATGGACCGATTTTAGTTCAAATTTTATTTGAGATAACAGCTTCTCTATGATATAATTCTGAGAGAGGCTGTCCAGTCTCAAATATGAAAAAGGTGATGATTTTATGAAAAAATATTTTATACTTGCAGGAATTTTAATATGTCTGCTTGGAACTACAGCATGTTCAAAGAATGCGGAAAAGGAGTCAAAAGATGTAACCCAGGATATTGCGGAGGATAATACAACCGAATCAGTAAAGCCTACGGGGAATCTGGAAATGCGGGATAAAGACGGAAATGTGAGAATAACCATAGAAGATGTTGAAGCCGTTGAAGTTGCGGTTAATGAGTATGACGGCAGGAAAGACTACTGCGTGGGACTCATTTTCACAGATGAAGGTGCAAAGAAATTTGCGGATGTAACAACGGAACTTATCGGACAGTCTTTAGGCATCTATGTTGATGATGAGCTGGTAAGTAATCCTACGATACAGTGTGCCATTACAAATGGAGAGGCACAGATTTCAAATTTTGAATCCTATGAAGAAGCAGCTGAACTGGTAAAACTTATTCGTGGAAGTGACAAAACAGGAAAAGAAGAATCAGCAGAAACACCGATGATAAAAATTACTGAAAATGACGGTACTATCCTGGTAACCGAAAAAGAAATAGACAATTATTATGTTGAATCAAGAAGCATCGGAAAAGGAGGTTCTTCCGTAACGGTTATTGTTATAGAGTTTACTGATGAAGGTAAAGAAATAATGGCAGAAAAGACCGCAAAGCTGATTGGGGAAGAAATCAATTTAGTTATAAAAGGTGACTTGGTTTATGATACAAAATTGGAAGAACCAATAGAGGACGGTGAGATGCTCTTATTGGGATTTGATACGGAAGAAGAAAGATACAAAGTAACAAATAAATTAGGAGAAGTAATAAAATAGAACATATTTATTGGAAAGGGGAAAGTCGTATGGGATTAGGTCTTATGGATATTGTTGAAAGCGGTGATTATAAAGGCGGAGAGATTAAACTAAAAGGTCTTACTAATAAGCCTACACTGATTGTAAAGGGATTTCTTAGTAAAACAGAAATTCGATTAGATAAATCTTCTGTTGCTGAGTATAACGTGCTTTCAACTCAGAACAGTGTCGGATCTACCGTGTACCGAAGCGAGATAAAGTTTAAAAATGGGAAAAAATGTAATGTTTTAATTCAGAGTTTAGTACATAACGCTATTATGAAAGCATTAGGGTAATGTAAAGCATCAATCAGAAATGGTTGGTGCTTTTTTTCTTCGGAGCAGAAATGCTCTTTTTTTTATGCCATTTTTTAGGAGGTGAGGAGCATGGCGGCAGGAAGAATTAAGGGAATTACCGTAGAAATCGGTGGTGATACAACTAAACTGCAGACAGCCCTTAAGGGCGTGAACGGTCAGATTAAATCAACCCAGTCACAGCTTAAGGATGTGGAAAAACTCCTGAAACTTGACCCGGGGAATACGGAACTTCTGGCACAGAAGCATAAACTCCTCGCTGAGGCAGTGGGGGAAACCAAGGAAAAGCTGGCAACCCTAAAGACTGCTGCAGAACAGGCAAATACGGCGCTGGCCAACGGAGAAATTTCCAAAGAACAGTATGATGCCCTGCAGAGGGAAATCATAGAAACCGAAGCGGACTTAAAGAAACTGGAAACACAGGCAAACCAGTCTGCAACCGCACTGCAGAAGATTTCTTCTGCGGGGGGAAAGATGAAAACTGTGGGAGACAACATTTCCGGTGCAGGGCAGAAGATGCTTCCTGTTACGGCAGCCGTGGCAGGGATGGGTACGGCTGCCGTAACCACTGCGGCAAACTTTGAAAGTTCCATGTCGCAGGTACAGGCAACCATGGGAATCACAAAGGAATCCATGTCTACCCTTGACGGCCAGAGCGTCAATACTATGGATGCCCTTTCCAACCTGGCACAGGAGATGGGGGCATCCACTGCCTTTTCTGCCACAGAGTGTGCGGAGGCACTGAATTATCTGGCTCTAGCCGGTTATGATACACAGGAAATGGCAGATACCCTGCCGACAGTACTTAATCTGGCAGCAGCCGGAGGCATTGACCTTGCGTCCGCATCGGACATGGTAACCGATGCCATGTCTGCATTGGGAATGAAAACATCCGAGGCTGACAAGATGGTAGACCAGATGGCAAAGACGGCATCCACTACCAATACATCCGTAGCACAGTTAGGTGAAGGCATTCTTACCATCGGTGCGACTGCAAAATCCGTTAAAGGCGGTACGGCAGAACTGAATACGGCACTCGGCATCTTAGCCAATAACGGTATCAAGGGTGCAGAGGGCGGTACCCATCTTAGAAATATCATCCTGTCCCTGCAGAATCCGACCGATAAGGCGGCGGGCAGCCTGAAACAGCTTGGTGTGTCCGTATACGATTCTGAGGGAAATATGCGGAGCATGAATGATATCCTCGGTGATCTGAATAAGAGCATGGACGGCATGACTTCTGAGGAAAAGGCAAACATTATCAGCACCATCTTTAACAAGACTGACCTGTCATCCGTCAATGCACTGCTTGCAAATACCGGAAGCACATGGGATGAACTTCAGGCTTCTATTGAAAACAGCGGGGGTGCTGCCGGACAGATGGCGGACACGCAGCTGGATAATTTACAGGGACAGTTAACATTGCTTAAGTCGGCTGTTGAGGGGCTGGCTATCTCTTTTGGACAGCTGTTGATGCCTGCCATCAAAACAATCGTCGGGTGGGTACAGAAGTTTGTGGACTGGCTGAACGGAATGGACGAAGGAACAAAGAAGGTGGTGGTTACCATTGCACTTCTGGCAGCTGCACTCGGCCCCGTCCTTATTATTGTCGGAAAGGTCATATCTGCGGTTGGAACGATTATGACGGTTGTGCCTAAAATTGCAGGGGCAATCAAGGTGGTAAAGGGGGCATTTGCGGCACTGAATACCACAATGCTTGCCAATCCGATAGTCCTTATTATTGCTGCCATTGCCGCCCTTGTGGCGGCATTCATTTACCTGTGGAATAACTGTGACGGTTTCCGGCAGTTCTGGATAAATCTGTGGGAGAACGTAAAGCAGGTAGCCGTTACCGTGTGGGAGGGGCTGAAGACTTTCTTTGCCTCTGCATGGCAGGCAATTTCTGCCACGGCATCTGCGGTATGGGGTGGGATAAAGTCTTTCTTCAGCATGATATGGAACGGGATAAAAGCAATATTTTCCACAGTGGTGGAGGTTATCAAAACCATAATCACGACCTATTTCAATATTTACAAAACCATCATTACCACGGTGTTTAATGCCATAAAGACAGTTATCACCACGGTATGGAATGGAATCAAGACCGTGATTACCACTGTAGTGACGGGCATACAGACATTCCTTTCTACGGCATGGAACACCATAAAGACGGTCGTGACCACTGTGGTGAATGGAATAAAGACTGCCGTGTCCACGGCTTTCAATGCGATGTGGACGGGCATTACCACAACCATCGGAAATATTGTAAACACCATAAAGACAGGATTCAATACGGCAGTGAATTTTATAAAGAATCTTGCAAAGTCAGCAGTCACCTGGGGGTCTGATATTATCGAGGGCATAGTGAATGGTATAAAGAAATGCATTGGTAAAGTAAAGGATGCGGTTTCAAATGTGGCATCTGCGATTAAGTCATATCTGCATTTCTCCGTTCCGGATAAGGGTCCGTTAACCGATTATGAGTCATGGATGCCTGACTTTATGGGAGGGCTTGCTGACGGGATTGAAAAGAGCAGGGGACTGGTAACGGAGCAGATAAACAGACTGGCGGATACCATGAACCTGAAAGATGCCATACCGGATATGGAAGCCGGTATTCATGCGACTGTATCGGGAAACGGGGGAAGTGCAGGTGAAGGCACAACCGTGAAGCTGAACCAGCCCATCATGCTGGATGGCAGGACGATCACGACACTTGTTTCACAGATACAGTATTCCAACGGACAGGCATCATTAAGAAATCTGGGAACGGTTTAGGAGGGAGGATAAAATGTCAAAAACAATAGACGGGGTGGTTTATTACACAGTGCGGTTTTTAAACTATGCCGGAACGGACCTTCTGGGCATCTGTGATGTGGAAGCCGGGGGTGACGCCACGGCGCTTGCACCTGCACCGGAAGAGATAGAGGGCATGGTATTTAACGGATGGAATGTTGACATTACCTGCGTCAATGAAGATATGACTGTCCGCCCTACTTATAAGAGCGGTGAGGTTTACTTCACGGTTAATTTCCTGAATTATGCCGGTGATGATTATCTTTCTTCCCAGAAGGTAAAGGAAGGGGAGAGTGCGTTCCCTCCTTCCCCTGAAAAAATAAGGGGACTCATTTTCATCGGATGGAATACATCGTACTCAGATATCCATGAGGATAAGACCATCCGTCCGAGATACAGGGAAATCCCGCCGCACCCGGTGATGAATTTTTACAGGAAGAATGCGGATAACACGCCGGGCAGTTTCGTGAAATCCTATTCTGCCGTGAACGGCTGCCGCATAGTAAGCAAACTGGACGGGGAATGCACAATGTCATTTAAGATGATGACAAAGAAAATAGAAGGGTTCGCCGGAGTGGATAATATCGTGGAACTGGACGGTCTGGTCTTTAACATTACAAGCATTAAGAAGAATATTTCAAGCGGGGTGTGTTACACGGAAATGGAATGCGAGCATGTCTCTTATATGCTGAATGATGATGGCTATAAAGTCACTGCATTTGACATGGAAGGGACACCGAGACAGATACTGCAGTATCTGCTTGCCGGAACACCGTTCTATGCCGGTACGGTGGATATGGAAAACACGGTAACGCTCCGTGTGAATACGGAGGCAACAAGAAGAGCCTGTGTCATGCAGCTGGTTGCACTGGTAAAGGGGGAAATAGAGTATTACGGATATGCCATAGGAATCCGTAAGCATAGGGGAAGCAGCGAAACCGTGGATATTATGAAGACGGAAAATGTCAAGGATATCAGCTGCTCCTACAATGCAACGGAACAGAGGTACAGTTATTCGCTGGAACTGTTCAGGAAAGAAAACGTAGACCTTGGCGATGAACTGCTCATCCGGTTTGCACCCCTGTCTGTCAACACACAGAAACGGGTTGTGGGAATGGAGTGGAATCCGTTCAATTATAACGAAGTAAGCATTACGGTCGGTGCGTATATACCGACACTGAACGATACCCTGTATTCGCTCGTAAGCACTGTGGAGGACATACGGGATACAACGGCAAAATACACCGTGGAGTTTGGAGAAATTATAGGAAACGGCTCTTTTTATTTTACAAGGGCATACAATGACAGACCGTATTTCCAGTGGCAGACGGATGATGGAGCAAAACCCGTGGTTACCCTGAATAAAAAAGACGGCAGTGCTTTTTCGTCTTATGTGGGTGCGACCATTTCTGGTGTCAGTTCTAAAACCACCACGGTGATAGCATTTTACTGCACTGTACCGGATGAGACGGAAGAAGAGGAAGAATAAAGGAGGCGGCAGAAGTGGCAGTATTTGAAGGAAAAGCATATGAGAAGGCGTCTTCGGATGCCCTTGCATTTATTAAGAGACAGCTGGATGTCAACAATTTTAAATACCAGCTTACCTTTGCCGAGGAATATGCGGATACCTATGAGGGGAATATTATGTGGGGATATGTTAAGGGTCTGTCTTCTGACGAGGATCAGGTGTTTGCAAAATATATCTCACCAGCCACATATTATGATTTTTCATACAAGGGGAAAGTCACCGGAAATGCAAGAAACCTGACGGATTACAGTGATTATGCCGTGAATGTGTATGTAATCCATGATGCTGCCTATAAGGTCATGACATGTCCGATAAATGCGGACGGGACATGGGAATCCGTCATGACATACCGTGAAACCTATACGGTAAAGGATAAGGACGAAGAAGGAAATGAAACGGAAACCACCCACACGGAAACAGTGACATATCCTTTGGATATCAGCGTGGGAGAGGGAATTAAGGAATTCCGTCTTGCAAAGGGTCTGAAAGGGCACTGGGAAAAAATATCTTCCACGGAAGAAGTAACTGTTGAACGGTATGTTTATGAGGCGGATACGGAAATCAGTGCAGAGGACGGAGGATACGGGTACAGTTATTTTTCCTATTTCACTATGAGGCTATACAGCTATTCTGATGCGGAATACATCAATGATATCTGCAAGATATGGAACTGCGGCGGTGGAAAGTATCTGTGGTACACGAATAAGGTGGCAACCGGACATAAGATTGGAAAGGTCATGCAGCAGGTATGGCGGGAGGGAGCTGTTGCCTATGATGCAGTCGGCATAGCGGGTTCCATCATGAACCTTCAGAAGGGACGGCTTCCCGCATCCTTCCTGATCCCCACCGATGATCCGCAGTATAACAAAGACGGCTCCAATGCACTCGGTGCATACGGTTATATGCTGAATTCCCGTACATGGGCTTACGATGTCGGGCTTGCCCTTCTGGTTTTTACGACAAGCGGTGACTATGACATCTGCGTGGAAATGCTAAAGCGTATGAAGTATGAACAGAACGATGACGGGAGTTTCAATTTTTCCTATGATATTTATATCGGACAGCTGTTTGACGGATATGTGAGAACCGGGGCAATGGGATGGCTTGTCTGGGGAGCGTGTTATTACACCCTGGAAAGTGGTGACAGGAGATTTGTAAAAATGATAAAAAAGGCGGGGGACTGGCTGGTGTCCAAACAGGTGACAGATACGGATGACCCGAGATACGGCCTTATGACGGGAGGGTATGGGGGTTATGACATGGAGGACTATTCATACTCCGATGAGGAAATAGAGTGGTGTTCCGTGGAACATCAGTGTTCGGCATTGCAGGCACTGGAAGGATGTTCGCTCGTGCTGAATAGCAAAAAGTATAAAGAGGCGGCAGAACTTGTCCGTGACAGGCTGTTCCTAAAATGCTATGACCGTGAGAAAGGAAGATTCTATCAGGGAATCAACGGAGGAAAACCGGATGGGGCATGGGCGCTTGACTGTACCACATGGGCGGGGACGCTGATATTTTCCGTTGTGAATTCCGATACGGCGAAGGAATGTTTAAAAACGGCAAAAGAAGTGTATCTGACGAAAGGAAAAGAAATCGTACAGAGTACCAAGAAGGATTATTACAATACGGCATATTCCGGTGATGAACCCTACTCCGGTTTTAAACCATACAGTGACAGGACGGCGGATTACAAGGGTGCGCCGGACATTGTATGGACGGAGGGAACACTGGGATATGCCCTTCTTGCCTATGTGCTGGGAGAAATGGATGAGGCAGAAAAATATGTGGCAGAATGCATTAAGCTGCAGAACTGCAACGGAAGCACAGGAGGAGTCATTTATACGACTGCCACTTATGGTATGCTCCCATGGGAGTTTCATGTATGGGAAAGTGTTGTGTCATCCTCATGGCTGTATTTAATCATTAATAACCCGGATGTCCTTTTTCCAAGGACACTCAGACAGGTTTACTATATGGCGAAGATAAATAATACCTGAATCCGTGAAACTCAATGCAAGTCAGTCTACCAAAAGCCTGTATTTTT
>OLVT01002339.1_pt1 | contig 13327 bp, 7 predicted proteins | sample 1673241 | NCBI WGS metagenome assembly OLVT01 (sample SAMEA3178936, study PRJEB25190) | human gut metagenome | biome: human gut; feature: human-associated habitat; material: faeces | place: Austria | collected 2013 | reverse complement strand
CCTCTCACATATGCCTTTGCATTTTTTATTACCAGTTCAGGATTCATTTTCAGATCAATTATCCGCAGGACAAGCTGGTACGTGTGGTAAGCGGTGAAGTATTTGATGTTGCGGTAGATTTGCGCCCGGGTTCTGAAACCTTCGGAAAATGGCACGGTGTTCTGCTGTCGGCAGAAAATAAGAAACAGTTCTTTATTCCGAAAAACTTTGCACATGGTTTTGTGGTATTGTCTGATTCCGCAGAGTTTGCATACAAATGTACGGATTTTTATCATCCAAACGACGAGGGCGGGCTGAAATGGGATGATCCGCAGATTGGTGTTGAATGGCCGATGCCGGAAGGAATGACAAAAGACGACCTGATCATTTCCGAAAAAGACCAGAAATGGGATGGCATTCAGGCATTTATTGAAAGCAGTAAGAAATAAGGAGCGGACGTATGTCAAAAAAGAAATGGGCAGTTGTGGTCCTGATATTGATGATTCTGTCTAATTGTCTGTTGTTTCTGTATCTGCCGTTTATTTCTCAGTTCACGACGCTTAAGGTGACACTCACCTCGGATCAGCCCGGGGAATATCAGGTTTTTTACAGTGATGATGGAATTTATTCGGATGGCCAGTCTGTAACTGCAAAGTATGAGAAGGCAGATGAAGTTCAGACATTGGAATTTCCAGTTCAGAATATGGCGTATTTTCGAATGGATTTCGGTTCGGAAGCTGCCACCGTTGAAGTGCAGGAGATTTCTTTTGCGTGTGCAGGGGAGACAATGACACTGGGAACAGATGCCCTCCTGGAAAGTACGGAGAGAAATGACATTGTTTCGGTCGATGAAAAAGAAGAAGTGGTGATTCTTGAGGTCGGGAACGAAGATCCGCGGCTGGTGCTGAATTTGGGAAATTATGATGTGAAAGCATTTGTACAGGAGACATCAAAAGTACTGGATACAGTTTTCCGTGTTCTGGCCTGTGCAGCCATCGATATCCTGCTGCTGGGATTCTTTTTTGTGGGACGGAGCGTGAAGACTTTGTTCCGCGAATTGTTCCAGAACCGTCGTTTGATCATGAGGCTTGCCATCAATGATTTTAAGACGAAATATGTAGGTTCGTATCTTGGAATTATGTGGGCGTTTATTCAGCCGGTTATTACTGTACTGGTTTACTGGTTCGTGTTTGGCGTCGGCCTCAAGAGCGGTCCGGTCAACGGAGATTTTCCGTTTGTTTTGTGGCTGATTGCAGGTCTGGTGCCCTGGTTCTTCTTCCAGGACGCTCTTTCCGGCGGTACGGGCGCTCTGATGGAATATCAGTATCTGGTGAAAAAAATTGTTTTTAAAATCAGTATGCTTCCGGTTGTGAAACTGATCTCGGCTCTGTTTGTACATCTGTTTTTTATCGCGTTTACCATTTTCCTGTACGGATGTTACGGATACTGGCCGGATCTGTTTGATGTGCAGCTTTTGTACTATACGCTCTGTAACTTTGTATTGAGTCTTGGAATCTGCTATGCAACATGTTCTATCGTAATATTCTTCCGGGATACAACCCAGATTATCAATGTTGTTCTGCAGGTTGGCGTGTGGATGACCCCGATTATGTGGAATATCCAGATCATTCCGGAGCGTTTTCGTGGACTGTTTAATATTCTTCCGATGAATTACATTGTATCCGGTTTCCGGGACTCCCTGATCGATAAGGTGTGGTTCTGGGAAACGCCTTATGAAACGATTTACTTCTGGTTTATCACAGCCGTGCTGTTTGGCATTGGAACGATGGTATTTAAACGTCTGAAAGTACATTTTGCAGATGTACTGTAAATTTGAAAGAAATGAACGGGCAGGGGCAGAGTTTTTTGTCCCTGCTTTTCCTGCAAAAAAGGGATCGGAACTGTTACTAGGATTATGGGAAAGGAATAGAAAAGGATGACAGAAAACATTGCTATTCAGGTAGATCACCTGAGTAAAATGTATAAGTTATATGACAAGCCGACTGACCGCTTTAAAGAAGCGATGGGAATTAAGAAGAAAAAATATTACAAAGAACATTACGCACTGCGGGATGTTTCCATGGATGTGAAGCAGGGCGAGTGTGTAGGAATCATCGGAACCAACGGTTCCGGAAAGTCCACAATCCTCAAGATCATTACAGGAGTTCTGAACCCTACGGCAGGAGAGGTGAAGGTGGACGGAAGGATTTCCGCTCTTCTGGAGCTGGGAGCCGGCTTTAACATGGAATATACAGGAATCGAAAACGTATATCTCAACGGAACCATGATGGGATTTTCAAAAGAAGAGGTGGATGCCAGACTTCAGGATATCCTGGACTTCGCAGATATCGGAGATTTTGTTTATCAGCCTGTAAAATCTTATTCCAGCGGTATGTTTGTCCGTCTGGCATTTGCAGTTGCCATTAACATTGATCCGGAAATTCTGATCGTTGACGAGGCGCTTTCTGTAGGTGATGTGTTCTTTCAGGCAAAATGCTACCGGAAATTTGAAGAATTTAAAAAGATGGGAAAAACCATTCTTTTTGTCAGCCACGATTTAAGCAGTATTTCCCGGTACTGTGACAGAGTGATTCTTCTGAATAAGGGAGTGAAGCTGGAAGAAGGTTCTCCAAAACAGATGGTGGATATGTACAAGCAGCTTCTGGTAGGTCAGGATCCTGCAAAGGCAGAGGAAAAGAAAGAAGAGCAGAAAGAAAGCTGGAGCCAGCAGTTCCAGGTAAATCCCAATATGCTGGAATATGGTACCAAGCTTGCGGAGATTGTGGATTTTGCAGTTCTGGATGACAAAGACCGCTGTACCAACACCATTGAAAAGAGCAGCAGCTTCCGTATCCGGATGAAGGTGGTATTTCATCAGGATATTCAGGAACCGATTATAGCCTATACCTTTAAGGATATTAAGGGTACAGAGATCACAGGAACCAATACTCTGTTTGAAAAGAAATCTGTGGAACACTCTCAGGCAGGAGATAGCTGTACAGTGACCTTTGAGCAGGAAATGTTCCTGCAGGGAGGGGAATATCTTCTTTCCTTTGGCTGCACCGGGTACAAGGACGGTGAGTTTACAGTTTTCCACAGGCTGTATGACGCATGTAATATCACAGTGGTTTCCAACAAGAACACAGTTGGATTTTATGATATGAACTCAAAAGTGGAGATTCGCTACGGAGAAAAAGCATGATAGAAAAAATCGGTAAGGCAGTCCTGGATGATACCTGTTATCCGGGACAGGATTTATACAGTGACGGAGCCATAGAGGATGAGATGCTGGAAATTGCCAGAACTTATCCAAAAGAGCAGTGGAACCAGGTGATCGCAGAGCGGAAAAGCTGGCCCATTCTCTATCATTTTTCCCATGTAAGGGAAAATATTTTAAGCTGGCTTCCGTTTACCGGAAAGGAAAATGTGCTGGAGATCGGCTCCGGCTGTGGAGCTATTACAGGTGCGCTCTGTAAAAAAGCAGAGAAGGTCACCTGTATTGAGCTGTCAAAAAAACGAAGTGAGATCAATGCCTGGAGACATAAGGACTGCGAAAATCTCACAATACTTATGGGGAATTTTCAGGAGATCGAGCCTGCGCTGACGGAGAAGTATGATTACATTACTCTGATCGGCGTTTTTGAGTATGGGGAAAACTATATTCAGAGCGACACCCCTTATGTGGATTTTCTGAAAACCATTGCCCGTCATCTGAAACCGGGCGGACAGATCGTTCTTGCCATCGAAAACCGTTTTGGACTGAAATACTGGGCTGGCTGTACAGAGGATCACTTTGGAACCCTTTTCGAGGGACTTGAGGGCTATCCAACAACAAAGGGCGTAAAAACCTTTACCAAAAAAGAGCTTACAGAAATTCTGGAAAAAGCAGGAAATCTGAAAGCGCAGTGGTATTATCCGTTTCCGGATTACAAGCTTCCCATGACCATATATTCTGACAGGCGTATTCCTTTAAAGGGCGAGCTGAACCGTATGGAGACAAACTTTGACCGGCTTCGCCTGCAGCTTTTTCAGGAATCTCCTGTTTACGATTCGCTTCTGGACAATGACATGTTTCCGGAGTTTTCCAATTCGTTTCTGCTTCTGATCGGAAAAGAGCAGATCTGTCCGGAGATTGTGTATACCAAGTTTTCCAATGAGCGGGACGCGCGCTTTGCCCTGAGAACAGATATCTGTGAGCCGGGAAGGTTTGAGAGATATGTGCAGAAGCTTCCGGCAAATGAAAAGGCCTGTGAGCATACAGCCCGTCTGGAGCGGATTTATACAGAGCTTACAGAAGACTATAAAAAGCAGGGGTTGGAGCTTAATCTCTGCAAAACAGTAAATAAGGCTGCAAGGCTGGAATATCTGGAGGGAATGACTCTGGAAGAAAAACTGGATCAGCTTCTGGCTCAGGGGAAATTTTTTGAACTGGAGGAACTGTTCTTTTATTATCTGAAAAAGGTTCAGAACCTTCACAGCACAGATACCTTTATCAAAACGCCGGAGTTTGTACAGGTATTCGGGGACGTAGAGCTGACCGGAGAGTATTCCTGCGCAAAAATGTCCAATATTGATCTGGTTCCTGCCAATATTCTGATTCTGAAGGACAGACAGGTTGTGATCGATTATGAGTGGACCTTTGACTTTCCGGTTCCCGCAGACTTTATCCTGTACCGGATGATCCATTATTATCTGGAAAGCGACGGAAAGCGCCGTGTTCTGAAGGACAGGGATTTTTATGGCAAAGCAGGTATTACTCAGGAGGAGCTTGATGTTTACGGAGAAATGGAAAGGAATTTCCAGAAGTATATGCAGGGAAGTCATGTGCCTCTTCTTTCCATGTATGAAGATGTTTCTCCGGGCAAGGTGGAGATCCTTCCCTATTATGAGCAGATGAGGGCAGCCGGGGCAGAGCGGAGGCTTCAGGTGTTTTTTGACCGGGGCAAGGGATTTTCTGAGGAAGATTCAGAAGTCTATCCCATGAGCAGAACAGGAGTCAGCATGGAGCTTGAGATTCCGGACAATGTGAAGAATCTCCGTCTTGATCCGGGAGAAGTAGCAGGTGGCCTGATCCTTCGGAAGCTTGTTTTTGAAAATGACATAAAGGCAGACTTTACCACAAACGGTTTTCCGGTAGGAGCTGACAGCTATTATTTCGGCGGGGGAGATCCTCAGTTTGTGATCGGAAATATCAGCGAAGAGAAAAGGCTCAGGATTGAAATTGAGATCATGAAAGCTCAGGACGCAGGGGAAAAGTTCTGGAAGAGCTTTGGCCTGGTGTCAGCGGAAAAGGATGAAGAGATCCGCAGACTGAAAGAAAAGATCAGTCAGATGGAAAATACAAAAGTCTGGAAATTGTACAGAAGCATTAAGAAAAAATAAGCTGTCAGAGAGAAATGACAGAAAAAAGGTCTGATGGCAAAATTCCGGCCTTCAGATCAGACAGAATGAGGATGAAATATGGAAGAATTGCGCTTCAGCATTGATGAAGAAAAATATGATGACAGACATGGACAGGTGTTAAGCCTTGGAGGCTGGTATGCCGGATCTGACAGACAGGAAATGAGCTTCTGTCTGGTGGGAGACGGAAATCAGGAGCTTGTTCTGGCTGATCCTGAGAGATATGAAAGACCGGATGTGGCTCAGGCTCTGGAAGCGGACTTTGGAGAGTTCCTTCCGGGCTTCCGGCTGCGGATTCCAAAGGCAGATCAGCTTGCAGAACAGTTTCAGCAGATCGAGCTGTTTCTTACAGACGGAGAAAAACGAGTTTCTGTGTGGAAGAAGAGCGCAGATGAGCTGAAAAGCTTTCTGAACCAAAGCCTGCTGGAATATCATCTGGACAGAGTGGAAATCCTTTATGATACCATGCTGGAAATCCAGGGCTGGGCTGTGGATCAGAGGGGTGAGACGGAGATCACCGCTTTAAATCAGGACGGAAGCCCCATTGCCTGCAGGATAAGCAGAGGGCGGCGGCCGGATGTGGTGGAGCGCTGCAGCCTTGATGAGAGTTATAAAAATCAGGAAATCGGATTCCGTATTTCAGCTTCTTTAGATGAAATTTCAGGAAAAAAGATCCTGCTTAAATTTACAGGATCTTCTGTGGAAAAGATTTATGAAATCGATGTTCAGAAGCTTCGTAAAGAGCAGAAACCAAAAGGTTTTTTTAACAGGCTTCTGAACCGTCAGGAAAACACTCAGGGAGATTATGAACAATGGCTGAAACGCCATTCTCTGAACCGGCGTCAGGCATGGAAGCAGAAGCATACTTCTTTTGACAGAAAGCCTTTGATCAGTATTGTGATCCCTCTTTACTGTACGCCCCTTCCCTATCTGAAGGAGCTGATCGAGTCCGTCAGAAAACAGACCTATGGAAACTGGCAGCTTTGTCTGGCAGACGGAAGCCCGGACGAAAACGTTCATGAGTTTCTGAAAAAAAATTACAGACATGAGGTAAGGATCAGTTATAAAAAGCTGAAATCCAACGGTGGTATTTCTGTGAACACCAATAAGGCCATGGAGCTTGCCAGAGGGGAATACCTGATGCTCTGTGATCATGACGATACTCTGGAGCCAGATGCGCTGTTTGAGATTGTAAAGGCAATTAATGATCAGGATGCTGATGTGATTTACACAGATGAGGACAAGGTCAGCATGGACGGACAGCATTATTTTGATCCTCATTTTAAATCGGATTTTAATCTGTTCCGTTTCCGGGATAATAATTATATCTGTCATATTTTTGCAGTAAAAAGACAGGTGGCAGAGCAGGCGGGATATTTCAGGAAAGAATTTGACGGATCCCAGGATTTTGATTTTATTTTCCGCTGCTGCGAAAAGGCGGAAAAAATTGTCCATATTCCAAAGGTTCTGTATCACTGGCGCTGTCATATGGATTCCACGGCGGCAGATCCGGAAAGCAAGGCCTATGCTTTTGAAGCAGGACGAAAAGCCGTGGAAGAGCATTATAAGAGAATGGGAATCCCGGCAAAGGTGGAGATGACAGAACGGCCCGGCTGGTACAGAAGCAGACTGGAGATCCAGGGAAATCCGATGATCTCTGTGATCATTCCAAACAAAGACCATACAGAAGATCTGGAGCTGTGTCTTTCTTCCATGGCAAAGCGCACCTCCTATGAGAATTATGAGGTTTTAATTGTAGAAAACAACAGCGAGGAAAAAGAAACCTTTGCCTATTATGAGAAGCTTCATGAGCGTTATCCAAGGGTGAGAGTTCTGACCTGGGAAAAAGAGTTCAATTATTCCTCCATCAATAATTTTGCCGCAGAGCAGGCAAAAGGAGAATATCTTCTGTTTTTGAACAATGATGTGGAGATCCTGACCCCTGACTGGATGGAGGAAATGCTTGGAATCTGCCAGCAGAAGGAGGTTTCCATTGTGGGAGCCAAGCTGTATTATCCGGATGACACCATCCAGCATGCAGGAGTTGTTCTGGGGCTGGGAGGTATTGCAGGCCATGTGATGTGCCGGGCGTCCAGAGAGGATGCAGGATATTTCGGCAGAATGGTAAGCGTTCAGGAGATCAGCGCAGTGACAGCTGCCTGTATGCTTGTGGATGCCTGTGATTTCTGGGCAGTGGGAGGCTTTGATGAAAGCTTCCGCGTGGCGTTTAATGATATTGACCTCTGCATGAAAATAAGGGATATAGGAAGAAAAATCGTCTTTACCCCTTATGCGGAGCTGTATCACTATGAGTCCAAATCAAGAGGCCTGGAGGACACTCCTGAGAAACAGTACCGTTTTGAAAAGGAAATAACACGTTTTCGGGAAAAATGGGAAGATCAGCTGAAAAAAGGCGATCCTTATTACAGCCCCAATCTGTCTGTGACAGAGGGCGACTGTTCCCTGAGAGAAGACTGAGAAATTGTGAGGTTGGATATGTCAAGAGAGATTTTTGAGGTAACAAAGGACCGGTTTCACCTGAAGGATCCCTGTCAGTATATTCTGCAGGGAACCTGGCCAAAGGAAGCAAAAATGCGCGCCTGTCTGGACGGCTCTGAGGTAAAGGCGGAAATTCAGCGCCTGGAGGTAGTCAGCGCCCTGGAAAGATTTAAAGATCCGGATCTGATGAGAGGCGAGAGGATTACTGCGTCTGTGCAGCTTCCTCAGTCTCTGGAAGGCTGTCAGAAGCTGACAGTGTATGCGGATATGCCGGACCGGCGGATCTGCTGGTTTTCCGTTTCTGCAAGGGAACTGGAAAAAAGAAGAGGAAAGCCTCAGTTTTTTATTGAAGAAGAAAAGGTGCAGCAGGGATTTCTTCGGATCAGAGGCTGGGCAGTTGCAGACGAGCCGGTAAAAATTCAGATTTTTGATGAAAACAAACAGAAATTAAATGTGGAGATCCTTCGCACCCAGCGTGTGGATGTGGAACAGCTTTATGAGGAAATGGACAGTGAAGACAAGTCCGGATTTTTTGTGGAGCTTACAAACCTTACCGGAAAGCTTCTGTACCTTGTGTTTTACGCAGGAGACACAAAATCTGTCCACATTGTTCATTTGAATCCTGCGGTTGTTTTCCGCAAAAAAATAGAAAAATATGCAAAAAAAGGTCTGCGCTACTGGAAAAGCCAGGGAAGTGCGGCTATGGTAGGCAAGGTGGTATCCAAGGTAAAAACTGCGTCCACAAGGGAGATTCCCTATCAGAAATGGATCGTCCGCCATCTTCCCGGCTCAAAAGAACTGGAAAAGCAGAGAAGGACAAAATTTGAATACCAGCCTAAGATTTCTATTGTTGTGCCTTTATATAAGACGCCGGAAAAGTATCTCCGCCAGCTGGTGGATACTGTAAAAGCTCAGACCTATCCAAACTGGGAGCTTTGTCTGTCAGACGGCAGCGGAGCCGATTCTCCCATCCGTAAGCTTCTGGAATCTCTGGCTTCTTCTGATGAAAGAATTAAAGTGATCTTTCATGAGAAACCGCTGCAGATTTCCGAAAATACCAATGCGGGAATTGAGGCTGCCACAGGCGATTACATTGCTTTTGCAGATCATGATGATGAGCTGACGCCTCACGCGCTGTTTCAGTGTGTAAAGGCCTTAAACGAAAACAGGGACATCCGTATTCTTTATTCCGATGAAGATAAAATGTCCATGGACGGCCACAAGTTTTTCCAGCCTCATTTTAAGCCGGATTATAACCCGGATCTTTTGTGTACGGTAAACTACATCTGTCATCTTTTTGTGGTGGACAGAGAGATCATCAGTCAGGTTGGAATGCTTCGCAAGGAGTTTGACGGGGCTCAGGATTATGATTTTATTTTCCGTTGTGTGGAAACTGTAAAGCCGGAGCAGATTTATCATATTCCCAGGATCCTTTATCACTGGCGCTGCCATGAGGATTCCACAGCAGAGAATCCGGAAAGCAAGACCTATGCTTTTGAGGCAGGAAAACGGGCTATTGAAGAGCATTATAAGAGAACCGGGATCAACGCAGAGGTGCTTCAGGGAGAGTTTCTGGGTCTTTACCGCACAAGGTTTATCCGGGACCATGATCCGCTGATCTCCATTATTATTCCCAATAAGGATCATATTGCAGATCTGAAGCGGTGCATGGATTCCATTGACAAAAAATCCACATATCAGAATTACGAGTATATTATTGTGGAAAACAACAGTACAGAAGAGGAAACTTTCCAGTTCTACAAAAAACTGGAGGCAGAAAATCCAAAGGCTCATGTGGTGTACTGGGACAGAGAGTTTAATTATTCTGCGATCAATAATTATGGAGCCACATTTGCAAAGGGCGAATATATCCTTCTTCTGAACAATGATACAGAAATTATCAATGAGGACTGTCTGGAGCAGCTTCTGGGCTACTGCATGAGAAGCGATGTGGGCGCTGTGGGAGCAAGAATGTATTACGAGGACGACACCATTCAGCATGCGGGAGTTGTCATTGGCTTCGGCGGAATTGCAGGACACTGCTTTGTGCTACAGCCAAGAGGAACCACAGGCTACTGCCACAGGATCATCTGTGCACAGGATTACAGTGCGGTGACAGCTGCCTGTATGATGGTGAAGCGTTCAGCTTTTGATCAGGTGGGAGGTCTTACAGAGGAACTGGCAGTTGCCTTTAATGACATTGATTTCTGTATGAAGCTGAGAAGTGCAGGCTATTTAATCGTGTATAATCCTTATGCAGAGCTGTATCATTATGAATCCAAATCCAGAGGGCTGGAGGATACACCAGAAAAGGTTGCAAGATTCAATAAGGAAATTCAGATTTTTGAAAGACGCTGGCCGGATATTATGAGGGACGGAGATCCCTATTATAATCCGAATCTGACTTTGAAAAGCCAGGATTTTTCACTGAAAAGGATATAAGGAGGACTTATCAATGAAGGTATTAGTCACAGGAGTAAAGGGACAGCTTGGTCACGATGTGATGAATGAGCTGGCGAAACGGGGATATGAAGGCGTTGGCGTGGATGTGGAGGAGATGGACATCACAGATGAAGCGGCAGTACGCAGAGTCATGGAGGAAGTCCGTCCGGACAAAATGGTGCACTGTGCAGCCTGGACAGCTGTGGATGCAGCAGAGGATCAGGTGGAAATGTGCCGCAAAGTCAACGCTCTGGGAACAGAAAATATTGCAAAAATGTGCGGGGAGCTGGATATTCCCATGATCTACCTCAGTACCGATTATGTGTTTGACGGAGAAGGCACCCGTCCCTGGGAACCGGACGATCCAGTGGTAAAACCTCTGAATGTTTATGGACAGACAAAGTATGAAGGGGAGCTGGCAGTAGAAAAATATACGGATAAATATTATATTGTCCGTATTGCCTGGGTATTTGGCGTAAACGGCAAAAACTTTATCAAGACCATGCTGAATCTTGGAAAAACACATGACACACTGACTGTTGTGGACGACCAGATCGGCACACCTACCTACACCTATGATCTGGCCCGGCTTCTTGTAGATATGCTGGAAAAAGAAGAGTACGGAAAGTATCATGTGACAAATGAGGGAGGATATATTTCCTGGTGTGATTTTGCAAAGGAGATCTTCCGTCAGGCAGGAATGAACGTAACTGTAACTCCGGTAAGCTCCGATCAGTATCCGGCAAAGGCAAAGAGACCTTCCAACAGCCGTCTGGAAAAGAAAAAGCTGACAGTGCATGGCTTTACCCGTCTTCCGGACTGGCAGGATGCCCTTGCCCGTTATCTGAAGGAGATCATGTAAGCAGATATGGATAATACACATAAGAAAAAAAGAGCGGTGGATAAAGCCACCGCTTTTACTAAATGGTGTGGAAAAGATCTGAAATATCCTGCGCTTCTGTTTCTGCTGATGGCATTCAGCAGTCTGATTATGTTCCAGGACTATCTTTTGGGAGATCAGCTGATGATTTTTAACGATATCGGAAGCGACACCTGGCAGCAGTATATTATGAATTACACTGCCATTGTCAATGACATCCGGGACGGGAGCTTTTCTCTGTGGGATTTTTCCAATGGACTGGGAGTGAATCTTTTTAATTTTAATCTGTTTGATCCCTTCCTGATATTGCTGTACGGCCTTGGGGTAATCCTGGGGCCTGCACATATGCTGATGTATCTGAGTGTGATACAGATTATAAAAATGCTGACAGCCGGGCTGGTCTTTTACTGGTTTTTATCTCAGTTTTCCTTTAGTCCCAGGGCAAAGCTGGCTGTCTCCTATGCATACGGCTTCAGCGGTTTCCTTCTGGTGTGGGGACAGCATTATCAGTTTGGAACAGCAGTGATCTACATTCCTCTGCTTTTGCTTTTCTGCGAAAAATTTATCCAGAAGAAAAAAGGAAGAGGATTCTTTCCGGTGATGGTATTTCTCTGCGGAATCTACAGCGTGTATTTCACCTACATGTGTCTGGCTGCCACAGGACTTTATCTTCTTTTCAGGATTTTGATGGTGGATGATCTGACACTGGCACAGAGAGTGCGGAGATTTCTGCTGGGCTGCGGAGAAATCCTTCTGGGTGTGGGGATGAGCCTTGTGGTATTTCTTCCCATGGCAGAGGTGCTTCTGAATGTTTCTTCTCGGCTTGACAGCCAGGGAACCGGATTCCTGCAGTGGCTTCAGCAGTGCTTTACTCCTTATCACACAAAGGTCTATGATTCCATGATAAAGCATCTGTTTTCCAGCAATCTGCAGAACGGCTTCGGCCTTGCAAAAGGTCCTCAGTCTTATGCCATGAACTATTATGAGGATCCCATCTTTTTCTGCTCTGTACTGGCAGTGTTTCTGAATGTCCAGTTCTTTTTTGTACTGCGCAAGGCCCAGATGAAAAAAAGGGCAAAAACAGTGCTGTACAGCGCTGCGGTTCTGATTTTTATTGGCGTGGTCTTTCCGGTTGGAGGAACAGTGTTTAATTATTTCACAAAGCCTACGCAAAGATATACCTTTGTTCTGATCCCGTTTTTTCTTATGGCAATGGCATGGATGTGGGATTATCTGAGAAAGGGCGGAAAGCTCTGTCTGACTTTAATACTGGCGGTAACAGTTCTTATGGGCTGGGCATATCTGGAAGGCTGGAAACAGACAGGCTTTGCAGAATATAAAAGAAATATCCTGATCCTGGCAGTGACAGGAACCGTGATGGCAGTGTGTCTTGTTCTTTTAAATTTTGTATATAAGCAGGCTGTGCGGCAGGGGCTTATGGCTGTGCTGGCGCTGGCTATTCTGGTGAATGTAGCGTCCGAGGGAGCAGCGAATTTTCAGGCAAGAGTTACCATGAAGAAAACCGATACACCTGCAGAGCTTATGGAGCAGAAAATGGCTCAGTATGAGGCTGACAGGAAATCAGATGATAAAGAAACAAAATACCGGGCAGAAATGAACAAGCCACAGGATTTTTTCAGAGAAATGTATCGGGCAGACCTGGGGCAGTGCCTGGATTATCTGGAACAGAAAGACCAGAGCTTTTACCGGGTGGAAAAGGATTACATATCAGGAACAGTTGCCATGGATGCTTCCGCCCAGGGCTATAATGGTATTTCTTCTTATAATTCCGTTATGAACGGCTATGTGAAGGAATTTGTGGAAACCTTCTGTCCGGAGCTGTTTTTTGCAGACCAGAACCATTATACATTCTGGAACAATGTAGAAGAAAACCGTCTTGCAGCGTTCCTTGGAATACGCTACCTGCTTTCCGGACAGGAAACACCTCAGGAAGGCTGGAAGCTTCTGGACAGAGTGGGAAGCCTTTATATCCATGAGAATGAGGCTCAGGCAGGAACCGCGCATTTTTATACGGATGCGGTGACAGAGGAGAGCATGAAGGCGCTGTGCAACGAGGAAAACAGAGATGAGCTTCTGGAAAGTGTGATCGCTCTTCCACAGGAAGGA
>OLVT01002333.1_pt1 | contig 13343 bp, 13 predicted proteins | sample 1673241 | NCBI WGS metagenome assembly OLVT01 (sample SAMEA3178936, study PRJEB25190) | human gut metagenome | biome: human gut; feature: human-associated habitat; material: faeces | place: Austria | collected 2013 | reverse complement strand
GATGACAGCACTGGCAGTTGCACTGGTGAAATTCCAGGAAGGGAAGCCGTTTTTTGTAAATTGTTATCCGCGTGTGGTAACACAGGATGGAAGCAAAGAAGCGCAGGAACTGGTAGATGAGATGATGGAAGCGTGCGATTCTGAATGGCGCGGTCTGGGTATGATTCCTGCGTCCGGTCTGCAGTTGAGACCAGAGTGGAAGAACTTTGATGCCCGTATCAAATATCAGATGCCGAAGATGGAAGGAAAGCCGAATCCGGCCTGTCGCTGCGGGGATGTATTGCAGGGTAAATGTAAACCGTCCGATTGCAAAGTATTCGGAAAAGGCTGTACACCGCAGCATCCGATCGGAGCCTGCATGGTATCCGGTGAGGGAGCCTGTTCTGCATATTATCAGTATTCATAAGAAAGAAGGAAAACAGCATGGAAAATAAAACAGTAACGATGGCACATGGTGCCGGGGGGAAACAGACTTCCAAATTGATTGATCAGGTGTTTAAGGCACATTTCGCAAATGCAGATCTGACAGCTGATGATGCGGCAGTATTGACTCCACCGGCCGGAAGAATGGCAGTGTCCACAGATGGATTTATTGTGTCACCTGCATTTTTCCCTGGAGGAAATATCGGCAAATTGTCAATCTGCGGAACTGTAAATGACCTTGCCTGCATGGGTGCAAAACCGCTGTATCTGACCTGCGCATTCGTCATTGAAGAAGGATTCCCGATGGAAAAGTTGGAAGAGATTGCATCGGCTATGGAGAAAACGGCAAAAGAGGCTGGTGTACATATTGTATCCGGAGATACGAAGGTCGCCGGAAAAGGACAGGTGGACGGTGTATTTATTACTACCACGGGAATCGGCGAGATCCAGGACGGCGTAACGGTTGGCGGAGAGCTTGCAAAACCGGGCGATGCAATCATTGTGACAGGTGATATCGGACGTCACGGATGCACTATTTTATTAGAAAGAGAAGATTTTGGAATCGAAGCGGACGTGACCAGTGACTGTGCACCGCTGTGGGGAACCGTAAAAGCGGTGATGGATACCACACACAATCTGCATGTGATCCGTGATGCAACAAGAGGCGGTGTCGGAACAGTTCTGTATGAGATTGCAGGGCAGAGCAACGTGGGAATCCGTCTGAATGCTGCAGCAGTTCCGGTACAACCAGAGGTAAAGGGAGTCTGTGGTATGCTCGGATTGGAACCGTTATACCTTGCATGCGAGGGAAGACTTGTGATCATGGCTCCGAAGGAAGAGGCGGAAGATATTGTAGAAACATTACGCAAATGTCCGTATTCCGCAGAGGCAGCTATTATTGGAGAAGTCATTGCAGACGAACCGGGCAGAGTCGTAATGGAGACAGAGATTGGCACACAGGCACTGCTTCCACAGCCGGGCGGAGAACTGCTGCCAAGGATTTGTTAATGTATGAGTGGGGGCTGAATCAATATATCAGCTGGGAGTCAATCCCCCAGCTGATATAGCCTCCGGCAGGATTGCAGAGGTGCGCAGTAGAAGTATGTCATGCAATTGCATGACGCGCACCTCGCAGCAAGAATGCCGAGGCATTCTTGAAATGAAAAAGGAGACAGAACATGGATACCAGAGTGGCAGTTATTTCAATCATTGTAGAGAGGGAAGACGCCATTGAAGAATTGAACAATTTGCTTCATGAAGCGCGTCAGTACATTATCGGAAGAATGGGTATCCCATATCGCTTAAAGGGAATCAGTATTATCAGCATTGCTATTGATGCACCGCAGGATAAGATCAGTGCGCTTTCTGGAAAAATCGGACATTTGAAAGGAATATCTGCGAAGACGGCATATTCCAATGTTATAACTCCAGCAGAAGGAGGAACAGACGATTGATCAGGATAGCAGTATATGGAAAAGGCGGAATCGGTAAATCTACGACCGTTTCCAATGTGGCAGCAGCTTTGGCAGAGACGGGACTTAAGGTGATGCAGATTGGCTGTGATCCGAAAGCAGATTCTACGATATTGCTCCGTCATGGGGAAGCAGTTCCGGCAGTGCTTGATCTGTATAACGAGAAAAAACAGGCATTGCAGTTGGAGGATATGATCCGCATCGGATATAACGGTGTCATCTGCGTGGAGGCCGGCGGACCGACACCGGGACTTGGCTGTGCCGGCCGCGGGATTATCACGGCACTGGAAAAGCTAAAAGAACTGGGTGCATATGATGTGTATAAGCCGGATGTGGTTATATATGACGTACTCGGTGATGTGGTCTGCGGTGGATTTTCCATGCCGATGCGGAATGGTTACGCTGATAAAGTATTTATCATTACGTCCGGAGAAAATATGGCAATTCACGCAGCTGCGAATATCGCGATGGCAGTGGATAATTTTAAAAACCGTGGATATGCGGAACTTGGCGGATTCATTTTAAACCGCAGAGATGTTCCGAGAGAAGAGGAGAAAGTGGAAGAACTGGCAGAAGACTTTCGTACATCTGTCATTGGCACGTTGTCTCACAGTGAGCAGGTGCCACTTTCTGAGGAACAGAAAAAGACATTAATGGAATGCTATCCGGACAGTGCTATGGCAGGGGAATACCGCACTCTTGCAAAACAGATGTATGCCATCTGCAGGGAGGATGTATAGATGTTGCAACGAGCAGGGAAAAAAATAGATTCAAAAGAGGCTGTGTTAAAAATCAAAGACGCATCGTATCCGGCGCCATTTGCTTCGGAACTGGAGTATAATTCTCCGGTGCATGGTAACTGGAACATTGTACATAGCGGAATGCAGGTACCGGAATCTATTCAGATCTATGTCTGTGCAGACAATTGTATGCGTGGTGTTGTGCTGACAGCGGCAGAGATGAATGCGGCAGATCGTTTTTCATTTGTTATTCTGGAAGAGCAGGACCTGCTGAACAGTAATCTGGAGGATATTACCGTTGAGGGTGTGACGGATGTGTTGAACAAACGTGGAGATCATCCAAAAGCGGTGCTGCTGTTTACGGTATGTCTGCATCATTTTGTGGGAAGCAATCTGGATTATATTTACAGTGAATTGGAGCATCGTTTCCCGGATATCTGCTTTATTCGATGTTATATGGATCCAATCATGCAAAAGCATGGGCTAACGCCGGATCAGAAGCTGCGGAAAGCCGTGTATGATCCATTGCCGGAGTGTGAGCCGGATGAAAGGGCGGTATCCGTATTGGGCAGTGACTTTGCATTGAATGAGAGCAGTGATATCAAGCGTTTATTAAAACGATATGGTTATACTGTGCGGGAACTTCCGACGTGCGACACGTGGCAGGATCTATTGGATATGAGCAAAGGCAAGGTATTTCTTGACATTTATCCGGCTGGCAAATACGGGATGGAGACACAGGCGCGCAGGCTGAATCGGGAGCATCTGTATCTGCCGGGAAGTTTCAATTATGAAGAGATCGAGCAACAGTTAAAGCAGCTTACGGATGCATTGGGACTTCCGGAGCTGACAGAAGCGGAACTGACACGCGAGAAGGAATCCTGTGAGGCTGCGTTGACAGCAGCAAAGGATCTGATCGGAGGCATGCCGGTCGTGCTGGATTATCTATATCATCCGAGACCCCTTGGACTGGCGAAACTGCTTCTGACACATGGATTTAACGTCAAAGCGGTGTATCTGGACGGTATCAGTCCGGAGGAAAAAGACGCATTTGACTGGCTGCAGGAGTGTGCACCGGAACTGGAACTGATCGCAACAATCCAGGTGAAAATGCGGGTGCTGCCAAGAGGCGGAGAAGAGGAAGTGCTTGCCATCGGACAGAAGGCAGCGTATTTTAGCAGAAGCCGTCATTTTGTTAATCTGGTGCAGGGAGAAGGTCTGTATGGATTTGACGGTATCCGCAGGACAGCAGAACTGATGATGGAGGCATACCGCGAAGAAAAAGATACAGAACAACTTGTAGTACAAAAGGGATGGGGGTGCGAGTGCTGCCTATGAGACAATCATATAGAATTATACCGATTTATACGGCAGATGTGTCCGGCGTATGTTCCGCACTGTACGAGCTGGGTGGAATGACCGTGATGCATGATCCATCCGGATGTAACTCTACTTATAATACGCATGACGAGATCCGCTGGTACGATCAGGACAGCCTGATCTTTATTTCAGGACTAACAGAAATCGATGCGATCCTGGGAAATGACCGGAAATTCATTGATGATATCGAGCATACAGCCAGAGAACTGCATCCCAAATTCATCGCACTGGCAGGTTCGCCGATTCCATTTATGAACGGTACGGATTTTCCGGCAATTGCAAGAGTCATTGAGGTAGAAACCGGGATTCCGGCATTTCCTGTGCCGACGAATGGCATGCATGATTATGTGTATGGTGCGGGGATTGCACTGGAAGAAATTGCAAAGCGGTTTGTTGAAGTGCCCGATAGCAAGAAAGACGCTTCTTTCCGCAGTGTTAACCTGTTAGGCGTGACACCACTGGATTTTGGACCACAGGAAAATGTTGAATTATTAAAAGCTAATCTGGAGCAGTACGGATGGAAGGTTGTCTCAACGTGGGCAATGGGAGATGAACTTGAGACGCTGCAGCGATCTGCGGAAGCGGATGTGAACCTGGTGGTATCAGCCGTGGGACTGCGCGTAGCGAAAGTGCTTTGGGAAAAATTCGGAATGCCATATGTAATCGGAACACCGAATCAATGGATGGCAGAAGAAATCTCAAATGCACTGGACAAGGCAGTTGTCAGACAGTCAGAACAGCCGGCGGTATATTTGCAGAACCGCATGCAGCAGGATGCAGACATTACACTGATCGGTGAACCTGTTACGATGGGATCTTTAGCAGCGGGTATCGAGAAAAAGTATGGATGTGCAGTCCGCGTCTTGTGTCCGTTAAAAGAATGTGAAGCATTACTTGGTGAAAAAGATAAAGCAGTGATCGGAGAAGAAGCAATGGAAGCAGAATTGAAGGATGCTAAGCTCATTGTGGCAGATCCGCTGTATCGCCCGATCTGTCCAAAGGACAGCAGCTTTTATGAACTTCCGCATGTGGCATTTTCCGGAAGGATATATATAGGGCGTTGATAATACCTTTTCGTTGCGGGCGAAATTTGGTAAAATTAAGCTAATATATGTATGGAGTACAGTGTTAAGGAGGAAGTACTGCAGTATCTCTGAACAAAAGAGCACGCAAAGCTGCTTATAAGGTTACGGTAGATCTCGGTGATTTTGGAACCAAGAACAGTTCTGCTCAGAAGTGATACGGATGAAGGATGCATCTAAAGTGACAAATAAAACAATGGTGGGTGATTCCAGGAACAGAGGATATGACAGAAGCTTATCATGATTATGCATTTCACTGGAAATGGTTCTTCCTGGGATTTATCATGAGTATTCCGCTTGCAGCAATTATTGGCGGGTTCAAGGTATTGATCGGACGGATATAATAAATTCAGCTGAAATTTAGGGATATAAAATCTTCTTGAAAATGTGGCAAGGGATTTTAAAGTGTGCTAAGATAATCAAAAGCATCATTGAAACTGAGCGGAAGCGAAGAAAGTGAGTATAAATCACACAGTAAGAAAAGAAGCAGAATATATCTCAAAGGAGTAACAGCGTATGATGTACAATCCCCAGCTGGAGACATTTATCTGTGTTGTGGAATCGGGCAGTTTCAACAAGGCTGCGGAGAAATTATATATATCGGCACCGGCAGTAATCAAGCAGATTAATTCGCTGGAGAAAAGTTTGAATCTGCAGTTATTTGACCGGACTCACAGAGGACTTCAGGTGACATCGGCTGGCGAATCTCTGTACAAGGATGCCAGATATGTAATTCAATATTGCAAGGAGTCGGTTGCCAGGGCAGAGAATGCGATGGAGGAGAGAGAAGAAGTAATCCGTGTCGGAGTTTCTCCGATGACACCGCCGCAGGTATTTGTGAAATTATGGCCAGAGATACAGAAAATCAATCCAGATATCAAATTTCAGATGATACCTTTTGAAAACACGCCGGAGAATGCAAGAGAAGTACTTGGAAATCTGGGTCAGAATATTGATGTTGTTGCCGGGATATTCGACGATACAATGCTGAAGTTGAGGCAATGTAAGGGAATCGAACTGGCAAGAGAACTGTTCTGCGTGGCGGTATCAATGCAGCACAGACTGGCGGTAAAGGATAAGATTGAATTAGAAGATCTGCATGGCGAGACGCTGATGCTCATGCACAGAGGCTGGAGTGAATATGTGGATATGCTCAGGAGTGATCTGTGGGAACATCATCCGGAGATTCAGATCAAAGATTTTAATTTTTATAACATAGAAGTATTTAATCAATGTGAGAATAGTGATGATGTACTGCTTGCTGTGAAGAACTGGGAAAGCGTACATCCGCTGATTAAGATGATCTCTGTAAACTGGAATTACGGAATACCATTTGGATTGCTTTATTCAGAACACCCGGACAAAAAAGTACAGAAACTTTTAAAAGCGATTCGGAAAATACAGGGAAAATAATCAGGGCAGAGTTATAACTAAAAGGTTAATACTGCGTAACAAAGCGAGACTTCCATAGAAGTTTCGCTTTTTCTATAATAGGGGCAAATAGAGAAAGGAGCATCTGATTATGAAAAATTTTGTATTTGAAAATGCAACGAAAGTATATTTTGGAGAAGGTTGTGTGAAGGAATACCTTTCCTGCCTTGCGAAGAAGCATGGGGAGAAGGTGTTATTGGCATATGGCGGAGGCTCTATTAAAAAGAATGGCATTTATGATGAAGTTACAGCGATTTTGAAGGATGCCGGAAAAGAGATTATCGAATTCTCAGGCATCATGTCTAATCCGACCTATGCGAAAGTGTTGGAAGGAGCAAAGCTCGCAAAAGACCATGGAGCAGACTGGATCCTTGGAATTGGCGGAGGCTCTGTTATGGACTGCTGCAAAGCAGTATCTATGGCAGCAGTAAGTGAGAAAGATATCTGGGATGAATATTGGGCAAAACCGGGAGTGATTGATTTTGATCCATTGCCGTTAGGAGTTATCGTAACAGTAGCGGGAACCGGAAGCGAATGTAACGGCGGTGCTGTTATTACAAATGAGGAATTAAAGGTAAAAACAGGAAGAGATTATCCGAAGTGTAATCCGGAATTTGCACTTATGGATCCAACATACACATACAGTGTTCCGGTAAAACAGATGGTATCAGGAAGTTTTGATATTTTGTCTCATATCATGGAGACATATTTCAGTGAGACAGATGAGGACAATGTATCTGATGACATTTCAGAGGCATTGATGCGTAATGTTATCCGCAATCTGAGAGCAGCAATTAAAAATCCGGAAGACTACACTGCAAGAAGCAACCTGTTCTGGGATTCTACGATGGCAGAAAACCGAATTATCAAGCTTGGCAAGAAGTGTGATTTTGAGTGCCACCAGATGGAACATCAGCTTGGCGCATACACGAATTGTAATCACGGACAGGGACTTGCAGTGCTTCATCCGGTATATTACCGTCATGTTTATAAAGATGGACTTAGCAAGTTCGTACGTTTTGCAGAAAATGTATGGCAGATTCCAAGAGATGGTAAATCCGATGAAGAATTTGCAGCGGCAGGTGTAGAAGCACTGGCTGATTTTATTAAAGAGGTAGGACTTCCGACTACATTGAAAGAACTTGGCATTGATGAAAATGTTGATCTGAAAGAGATCGCTGCATCATGTAATCTTGCGCCGGGAAGCTACAAGAAAATGACACATGCAGAAATCCTGGCAATCTTCATGGAGTGTAAGTAAGTGCATACAAAGGTAAAAGATGTGATAAATGATCCAGCGTTTGAGGATTATGGACGTTTGATATTTCCGGTAGATATGAGTATAGATAATGATCTCGAATTGCAGGATGTGGAAGAGATCCTTCCGTGGTACAGCGAGGTAAATCCTGAGCGTACAGTAGAGATCGTTAATTATATGAAGAATCAGGCAGAGTCTGGAAACCAGATCTTTTATGACATTTATTCGGATGAGGAGAAAAATGCTGATCCGAAAAAAGCAGATACAGGATTGTTTTTCTTCCGTGGGAATCCGGGAGAGAAGACTGCAGTGATCAATGCCGGAGGCGGCTTTGTGTATGTAGCTGGAATGCATGACAGCTTTCCACAGGCACTGGAACTTTCAAAAAGAGGATATAATGCGTTTGCACTCATCTATCGCCCGGGAGCGCAGACAGCCTGTGAAGATCTGACCAGAGCGATTGCGTTTCTGCATGAGCATGCGGATGAATTGCAGATTGACATGGAAGGCTATTCTCTCTGGGGAGGCTCGGCAGGAGCACGTATGGCAGCATGGCTGGGAAGTTACGGGACTGCTTATTTTGGAGAACAGGAATACCCCAAGCCGGGCGCAGTGATTATGCAGTATACGGGATTATCAGAGACGACCGGACAGGAACCGCCTACTTATGAATGTGTGGGAACCAGTGACAGGATTGCCTATTATCGTAGTGTGGAGCTTTATATCGATCGTATAAAAATTGCCGGAACAGATGCAGAAATTCAGGTGTTTAACGGACTGTCACACGGCTTTGGACTTGGGGATGGCACTGTAGCGGAAGGCTGGATCGACAATGCTGTAAGATTTTGGGAAATGCAGGTAAAGTGAGAGGAACAATGAATCATAAGCAGAAGATAAAAATACTCATTGATTTTCTGATGTTTATAACATTAATGCTTTTGATGCCGTATGAAATGGTTGGAGAAACAGCACATGAATGGCTTGGCATGGGAATGTTTGTGTTATTTATTTCCCATCATGTGATGAACCGCAAGTGGACAAAAAGCGTTGTGAAAGGAACTTATACGCCGATACGCCTGATGCAGACAGTACTGGTTATCGCTATGCTGGTATTAATGATTGGTTCTATGCTAAGTGGCATTGTGATATCAAGACATATTTTTAAAGATGTACATATCATGGGAATAAATACATTGGCGGGAAGCGTGCATATGATCTGTGCTTATTGGGGATTCGTACTGATGGCGGTACATCTGGGACTTCACTGGAATATGTTCATGAAGATGATAGAGTCGCGGACAGGAAAGTGGAGGAGCAGTGTGCGATGGCTGTTGAGAATCAGTGTATTTGCAATAGCAGGATCTGGAGTCTATGCATTTTCAAAACGTGATATTGCCAGCTATATGTTGCTGAGAAGCCATTTTGTATTTTTTGATTATACAGAATCGCTAGGAAACTATATGCTGGATTATCTGGCAATTATGATTTTGTTTATTGTAATCGGGCATTATCTGGAAATGTTATTACGAGGAAAGTTATCGAAGGAGTAGAGTTGTGAAGACAAGAGTATTAGGTAAAGAGTTAGAAGTATCTGCAGTTGGTCTTGGATGCATGGGAATGAGCCATGCATATGGAACACCATCTAGCAGACAGGAAGCAGAAGAACTTCTCGGTAAAGCGCTGGATCTTGGCTGTACATTTTTCGACACGGCAGAGGTCTATGGCACAGCGGATGATCCGCATCATAATGAGCGGTTATTGGGAGAGATATTGCAGCCTTATCGCAATCAGATCAAAATAGCATCGAAATGTGGAATCCGATTTGATGAGACGGCAACAACCGTCAATAAACCATTGATTCCGGATGGAAGACCGGAAACGATCAAAAAGTCGATAGACGGAACACTGGCACGTCTGAAAACAGATCATCTTGACCTGTACTATATTCATCGGATTGATACAAAGGTTCCGATTGAGGAGACAGCAGGTGCAATGAAAGAACTGATGGAAGAAGGCAAGATTCTGCACTGGGGATTATCCGAAGCCACAGAGGATGTGATACGCCGTGCGCATAAGGTGTGTTCGCTTACTGCGATCCAGAATCGGTATTCTATGATGTACCGTGATTATGAAGAATTATTTCCGGTACTGGAAGAACTGAATATTGGATTTGTTGCGTTTTCGCCACTTGCCAATGGACTGCTGACAGCGAAATATAAGGCTGGAGACAGGTTTGACACGGCTGGAGATTATCGAAATGCAATGCCTCAGTTCACAGAAGAAGGATTAAGAGAAAATGAGCAATTCCTGGAATGGATGGAAAATTTTGCACAGGAAAAGGATGCAACACCGGCACAGATCTCGCTGGCATGGATGCTAGCTAAGAAACCGTGGATCGTACCGATTCCCGGAACGAGAAAGCTTGGCAGACTGGAAGAGAATCTGAAATCAGCTGACGTGAAATTATCGGCTGAGGAAGTAAAAGAGATAGACGAGATGCTGGATACCATTCCGATGTCGCAGGTGTTTGGAGGATCAAAGATCAGGAGGTAATATACATGAAATATGCAATTTTAAATAATGGAGTTAAGATGCCGATGGCAGGTATAGGAACATTTCTGTTATCGCCGGATGAAGCAGAAAATTCTGTCCTTGCAGCACTGCAGGATGGATATCGGCTGATTGATACAGCAAATGCTTACGTCAATGAAAAAGCTGTAGGACGTGCTATGAAGAAATCAGGTATTGTGAGAGAAGGCATTTTCCTTGAGACAAAGCTGTGGCCGTCTTTTTATGAACAGGAAGATGCGGTAGAAAAAACGCTGGAACGTCTGGATACAGATTATATTGATCTTCTTTTGATCCATCAGCCGGCGGGAAATTATATCGCCGGTTACCGTTTGATGGAAAAGGCTTATAAAGAAGGAAAGGTAAAAGCAATCGGTCTTTCCAACTTTACAAAGGAGCAGGTTCAGGAAATTCTGGATATCTGTGAAGTAAAGCCTTCTGTATTACAGACAGAAGTACATCCGTATTATCAGGAAAATGAATTAAAAGAATTTCTGGATAAAGAGGATATTAAGATTCAGGCATGGTATCCGCTGGGACACGGAGACGCAGCACTGTTAAAAGAAGAGATATTTACGGAACTGGGTGAAAAATATCATAAGAGTAATGCCCAGATTATCCTGCGCTGGCATATTCAGGCCGGCAATATTGTTATTCCTGGATCTAAGAATCCGGATCATATCAGAGATAATTTTGACTTGTTTGATTTTGAACTGACGGATGAAGAGATGCAGAAGATCGGCAGCCTGGATAAAAATACGAGATATTATACGAGTACACCGGAATTATTACAGCGCTATGCAACAATGGTTCCGCCGGTAGATGAACAGAAATAATGATCAAAACAGAGAAAAGAGGAGAAGAACATGAGTATTTTATTTATAAACGGAAGCCCGAATAAGAAAGGTCACACACAGGCACTGGCAGATAAAAGGAAGCTGAGAAGCTTTTGAAGGAGTAGGAGTGACAAAACGAAGAAAAATCATAACAGGTATTTTGGTATTTATTTTACTTCTGATCATAGCCGGCAGTATTTATCTCTTTACCGGCAGGAAAATAAGTGACGCCAGTGGTGATGTGATAAAAGGGGATTTAGGTACGGAATCGCTCGTCGTATATTTTTCGAGACAGGGAGAGATTCTGGGAGATCTGGATGCGGTGACTTCAGCAACTGCAAATTCGAATCAGGGCATGAATGATGAAGATGTAAGTGATACAGAAGCGGCGGCGAGAATGATTCAGAATCTGACCGGAGCGGATCTGTATCAGATCCATACGGAGCATTATTACCGGAAATCGTTTATGGGAACAGCTGCTACCGCATGGGTGGAAAATACATTTCATATGCGTCCTAAACTGGCGGCATTGCCGGATAATCTGGATGACTATGATACGATTTACATCGGTTATCCGATATGGTGGTTTAATGCACCTATGGCGGTAGGAACATTTCTGGAAAGCTATGATCTGTCCGGCAAGACTGTGATTCCATTCTGTACCAGTCAGGATAACGATATTGAGGTTAGTATGGATTTTATAAGAAATACAGCAGCAGGAGCAGAGGTACTGGAAGGACACAGGATTCATGAAGAGAACCTGAATGATGTGGCGGCATGGCTGCACCAGATAGGTGTCACGACAAAAGAGATTAGCGGACAGATGAGCAGTAAGGAAGCAGAGAGTCAGACAGCAGAGACAGAATCGGAAAATGTAACACAGGGAACGGAAAATTATAAAGGATTTGTTCTTGATAATGTCCTTCATTCAGAGGATGAGGGTGATATTCACTATAACCTGTATGTGCCCGAGAGTTATGATGGCAGCGAAGCATATGCACTTTTTCTTACATTGCCCGGATACCAGGGATTATATTTTCAGGGAGTCGGAGAGAATTTGCGGACAGAGAACATCGGCTTTACCGCACAGGAGTATAATCCTGAAATGATCATTGCTGCGCCTCAGCTTGATGACTGGGGTGAGACATCGGCAAGACAGACAATCGCATTGACGGAATATCTGCTGTCTGCATACAACATTGATCAGTCAAAGGTATATGTAGAAGGTTATTCTGGCGGCGGGGAAACGATGTCGCTGGTGATGGGAATGAGACCTGAATTATATACTGCGTATTTACAGGGGAGTTCTCAGTGGGATGGAGCGTATGATGCCGTTGTAGAGAACCGCATACCAGTGTATCTGGTGGTTGGTGAGTCGGATGAATATTATGGTTCTGAACCATCCGAACAGGCTTATCAGAATCTGCATGATCTGTATGAAAAAGAAGGTCTCAGCGACAAAGAGATTGATAAGCTTCTGGTATTGGATGTAAAGGATAGTGCTTATTTTAAGAAAGCAGGAGTGACCAATCAGCATGGTCAGGGTGGTAAGTTATTTTTTGAGGATGAGAAAATTATGAGCTGGCTTTTTGAACAGCAGAAAGCATAAGGTAATGGAAAACAGATTCAGAGAAAAGGAGACATCTTATTATGAAAATGAAAAAAATTCTTTCTATGTGTTTGATTGGCGTGATGGCTATGGGATTACTGGCTGGATGTGGATCTTCTGACGATCAGCAGTCATCCTCAGATAACAGCAAAACAGAAAGCACTGATACAGCATCATCTGAAGATACATCAGACAGCGGTTCACAGGGCGATGGCAAGACATTGGTGGTATATTATTCTGCGACAGGATCTACAAAAGCTGTTGCGGAAGAAATCGCCAAGAGAACAGGCGGAGACATCTTTGAGATTGAACCGAAAGAGACCTATACAGATCAGGATCTTGACTGGACAGATGACGACAGCCGTGTATCCAGAGAGCATGACAACGAGGATGAAAGAGATGTGGAACTGGTATCTACAACTGTAGATAACTGGGATTCTTATGGCACAGTATTTGTTGGATATCCTAAAATGGAGTACAGTTTATAGAAGTGTATAGCGTGTACCAAGTTATAATTATGGGGTTGAAAATAACAGTATACACA
>OLVT01002326.1_pt1 | contig 13377 bp, 15 predicted proteins | sample 1673241 | NCBI WGS metagenome assembly OLVT01 (sample SAMEA3178936, study PRJEB25190) | human gut metagenome | biome: human gut; feature: human-associated habitat; material: faeces | place: Austria | collected 2013 | reverse complement strand
CTTCTGATGCTGGACGACGTGATTCCGGCAGGTGCGAAGCTGTACTAAAGCGGCTGAAAACAATCGTTTTCGTTCCCAAATATAACTGTGCTATAAGGGTACGATAAATTTAAGCGGTCAGAGAACACTAATCAGAGATTTTAAATTAGATACAGAATAATATCAAACTGTATTAAGGACGGAATAGGACACTTTTCTAAAAAACGTTAGAGAGGTGTCCTTTTTCATTTATCATTATCAATTAAAGTAAAGCAGGCGCTGAGCCAAAGGTGCACTTTCCGGTTCATATAGATGAGTTCCTGTAATATGTGAAGTTTTCCGGAAAGATAAAACTGCCAGCAGGAAAGGCCTGCTGACAGTGAAAGAAAACGATATGGTAATGGTGTTTTAAATCTATTCACCCAAAGATATTTCGATGTAAGCGCCGTCGCCGTAGGGATCGGCCAGGACTAAGGTTTTGCTGCCGGAAGCAAAGAAATAGGATTTTTCATAGGTTTCTGTCGGTTCGCCGAACAACTGAGTCAGTGTTTTTGCGTATTCTTTGATATCAGACTGTCCTAAGCTGATAACTGCCTGTTCCAGAATATTGGAACCTTCCTGATATAAGTTGAAGGTCAGGGAGACGTTTGCATTTTCCCCCAGGATCGAGAGTGCGTAGGTACGATCCAGAATAAGTCCTGCTTCGTTCCTCACTTCCTCTCCCTGACCCAGGAGTGCAGTTACTTCAGAGTCCGATTTTCCCACCATATCCGTCAGGCTCTTCAAATCCACGTTGGATTGAGAAACTGTCTTACTTTCTGTCTGAGCAGCCGCTGTAGCTGCTGCGGCTGTGGTCTGCACAACAGCCTTCGTGGCTGCAGCAGTAGTCTGCTGGACTGCCTTTGCAGCTGCCGAAGCGGTTGTTTCGGGGCTTACCTCTGAAGCTGTCTGCGCGGCTGTTTCCTGAACCGCCTCCATAGCTGCCTCGCTACTTGTTTCTTCAACCGCAGCGGTTTCTGCAAATGCAGCAGTTGTTTCCTGTGGGCTGCTGCTGCAGCCGGATAAAGCCAGAAGGCAGAGAGAGAGTACTAAATAATTGCGTAATTTCATATATCCTCCTATGTAATAGATTTGCACATACCTGTTATGGTATGGTGTGCTTTTATTAATTCCGCACCTGGGTATTAATTTCTTGATAAGCTACATATAGCTGAATATTCTTTTGACCTGGTGATATGGTCATTCGATTGGTTCCTTATAGCCTCCTTCCGTTGATAAATTGTCTTGCAGGAACTGTACCGATACGCAAAAACCGGCTGTCTTCAATATCCTGTTAAAGACGGAAATCCTGAAAAAGCAAAACATTTTGTTGATTGTCGAATACTTCGTGTAATGTGATTACTGATTCTCTATCTGCAAATGCTTAACAGGTTTCGACAGTATATCATAGGGCTATTAAAAAGAAAAGACAACATGCTCGGTTTTAAGAATTCTTAAGAAATATCTTAATTTTGCTTTAGAATATTCAGGATGCATAATGGCTATAGTCTACTAACCTATTTACTTCATTTATGCTAAGACGACTGAGAATACTTCGTCATGCTTTTCCGGGAAATCTGTTCTTGTCTCCCGATTTACCCATGCCGTCCAGAATGGGAATGAGGGACTCTCATCCCTCTGTCAAATTGTATTCTACTTTTTGGCATAATTCGAGGGTATTCTTCCCGGAGAATAAGCCGTTTGGCTGCAATTGTTTGGGAGAGTTGCAACCTCGCTTTCTGCAGTTGAATTGCGCATGGCTTTTAAGTATAATGAAATCAGAAAATTGGTATGGGGAGAGATATATATGCATGAACTTTGTGGTACAAACTGCTGCAGCAGGTGCAGCCGCCGGGAGGAATGCGGCAGCTGTCAGAATGTAAAGGGGCATCCTTTTGGCGGAAATTGTATTGTCGCCGAATGTATCGAGCAAGGCGGAAAAGATGAATTTCTGCGTTTCAAGGAGAACCTGATTTCAGAGATTAACGGGCTTGGAATCAAAGGGGTTGAGGTAAACGACCTCAATCTGTTAAACGGATTCTTTGTGAATCTGGAATATCCTCTTGCAAACGGGAAAACAGTAAAATTGCTGAAAGATAACAACGTTTATTTAGGAAATCAAATTGAAATATCCGGCAAGGAAAGGTGTTATGGAGTTGTTGCCGATAGAAATTACATTCTTGTGTGCGAATATGGCTGCAACGGAGCAGAGCCGGAGATTATTTTATATAAAAAGCGTGAAAGCAGAATTTGTTAAGAATTATACAAAACTAGCGAAATCTTTTGTAAGGATCGATATAAAAAATACCGTTTTATGGGAGGGAGGCCGTCATTGGCTGAACAGATTCTCCCTCCGGTTACGGCAGCTTAAAAAGTATTTCCAGATGAGGACCTTTAGCTTCCCTGCCATCCCCGAAAGAGAGCTCCAGTTCCTTCCATCTTTCAAACAAAGCGTCATGAAGCCCCAACAGTTAGCAGCAGTCTGGCAACCGGCAATGCAGCAGTTTAAACTGTCTTCAGGGAGGAAAACAGGCTATGAAATTCCTTCCGCTCCTCTTTCCTGCAGACCAGATAATAGGTCACAGCCGCCTCCGGATCCGAGATAGGCACATGAATGCGGTTTGTATCGGCCTCGATATACTTTTCTGCCAGGTCGGAGGTGAAGGCAGGCAGGGAGGAAGCTTTGAGCAGTTCGCTGAAATTAAAGCGGTCATCCTGAGTCAGAAAACGTGAGTCCGGCATCTTTTCTGTCCGCACGAAATTCCAGAAACCAATGTCTGACATTAAAAGCATATTTTCTCCGTTCATTTCCGCAAACGACAGACTCTTTCTCCTTCCGAAACGGTGGCCTCTGGGCAGGGCAAACATCAGGGATTCCCTGCCGCACTCTCTGGCAAAAAGCTGAGGATCTTCCGGTGACTTCTGCAGTACAGCCAGATGATACGTATGGTTTCTGAGTCCCTCCAAGAGCACTTCTTCATCCGCCATTTCCGTCTGAATTGTCATGTGAGGATACTGGTTATAAATAAACGGGGTAAGAATCCATATGGGGGCGGGAGAGCAGACTCCAATAGTGAGGGTACGGTTTTTGCGGTCGAACTCTCGTATCTTCACGGGGAGGGAATCGGCATCATCCATAATCTTCTGAATCAGCTGCAGCGCATACTTCCCGTTTTCATTGAGCTCCAGCCGGTTTTTTGTGCGGGTAAACAGTGTAACTCCCAGTTCTTCCTCCAGCTTTTTCATATTTCTGCTCAGCGCCGGCTGGGAGAGATGCAGCAGTTTTGCCGCATCAGACAGTGTTCCGCAGCCGGCAAAGGCTGCAAACTGGCGCAATTCATAAAGTTCGATCATAAACCCCTCCTTCAGTATAAATTTAATTTATAGTCTTATACGCCATTGGCATTGTACTTTTTCCTATTAAAAGACTATTATCTGTGTGAAAAGAGAAAAAACTTCAAGACACGTTTTTAAATGATTAACTGTAATTATAGCATGAAGCAGATTCTCCTGCAAATCAATTCAGAACGGAGGGATACAAGGCAATATGGTTTTCTACTTTACCGCAACTGGAAACAGTCTTTATGTGGCCAAGCAGCTGGAACCCCGTCCGGTCAGCATTGCCCAGGCAGTCCATGACAGTGAAAAGGTCTACCGGGCAGAGAGGATAGGAATCGTGTGTCCGGTATTCGGCCATGAAATGCCGGAGCTGGTAAAGGAGTTTTTGAAGGCTTCCCGCTTTGAGACAGAGTATTTCTATATTTTGCTCACCTATGGCTGTCTTCACGGAGGCGCTTCCGAGCTGGCAGAGAAATTTGTCCGGACCCAGGGTATTCAGCCTGCTTATATCAATGTGATTCTGATGGTCGATAATTTCCTGCCTGCCTTTGATATGGATGAGGAGCGGATGACTGACAAACAGGTGGATGTGCAGCTGGGACGGATCAAAAAGGACATTGCAGAGAAAATACACCTTATTTCCCCTGTGACAGAGAAAGATCGGGCCATACACCAGGCCTATCTTGATTTTGCCGCAAAAACACCGCCTGATGCCCTCTCCCATATGTATCAGATTACAGACGAGTGCATCGGATGCGGAATCTGCCAGAAGGTATGTCCAAAGGGATGTTTTCATCTGGAGGGACAGAAAAGCATCTGGGAGCCAGCGGGCTGCATCAGCTGCATGGCCTGCATCCATGCCTGCCCCATGGCGGCCATCCATCTGACCATGCCGGAAAAGAATCCGAAAGCCAGATACCGCAATGAAAATATCAGTATCTGCGAGATTATTGACGCCAACAACCAAATGAATCAGGAAATGAATAGGAGGAAATGAACATGGAATTTTTAACACTGAACACAGGAGCAAAGATGCCTTTGGAGGGCTTTGGCGTATTCCAGATTCCCGACGCAGCCCAGTGTGAGGAGGTTATATACAATGCAGTCAAAACGGGCTATCACCTTCTGGACACCGCTGCCGCCTATATGAACGAAGAGGCGGTTGGAAAAGGAGTGGCCAGAGCCATCGCGGATGGTCTCGTTACAAGAGAGGAGCTGTTTATCACCACCAAGGTATGGGTTCAGGACCAGAAAACAGAGGAGACTGCTTACGAGGCTGTTAAGGCTTCCCTGGCAAAGTTAAATATGTCTTATGTGGATCTTATTTTGCTTCACCAGCCTATGGGAGATTACTTTGCCGCTTACCGCGGAATCGAAAAAGCCTATAAGGACGGCCTGACAAAGGCCATCGGCGTGGCAAACTTTTATCCGGCCATCCTTGCCAATCTCTGCGAGAATGTGGAGGTGATTCCGGCGGTTAATCAGGTGGAGCTCCACCCCTTCTTTGTCCAGAAAGAAGCTCTGGAAAATATGAAGGCATATGGGGTGATTCCTCAGGCATGGGGCCCCTTAGCTGAAGGAAAGCATGGAATCTTCACAGACCCGGAGCTTACAAAGATCGGGGAGAAATATGGCAAGAGCGCAGCTCAGGTAGTGCTTCGCTGGAATGCTCAGCGCGGCGTTTCCATTATCCCTAAGTCGGTACATGTGGAGCGGATGGAGCAGAATATCGATATCTGGGATTTCCAGCTGACCGATGAGGAGATGGAACAGCTCGCCTCCAAAGATCTGGGGCACAGCGAGATTGTAAACCATGATGATCCGGCTTTTGTGAAAATGCTCTGCGGGATGAAGATTCACGAGTAGAAGGAGAGCAGCGTTTATTCCATAAAAATGAGCAATAAGCGAAAAAGCAGGGAAGTGAAAAAGCAGGGGGAGGAAAGACTTCCCCATGGCTTTAAGCCGAAGGCGGCTGTAAAGTGATAGAAATGAATTCTAACGAGGAGGTTTCAGCTGACGATGAGAAAACAGGGATGGAAACGGATGGCGGCTGTTATGGCGGCAATGATGCTCATGACTGGCTGCGCCAATAGCGGCACCACGGCTGCGACGGCTGCGGCAACAGCGGCTGCAGAAGAAACAGCGGCAGAGACGGATGCCAGGGCTGCAGACGGAGAGGAAGATACTTCAGAGGAGATGGCAGCCGTTCCGGAAGGAGCGCTGGGTGATCGCCAGGCAGGGTATGTTCTCCTCCGGAGGTACTGTGACAGAGCCGGTGGAAGGGGAGTTTGATGAGACAACCAACTGGCTGGACTTAACAAGAGCGGGAAATACGGCTCATGTGGACCACGCCAATGTGCTCTATCAGATTCCGGCCAATGACAACGGAAATCCGATTGTCTACCTTCATGGATATGGACAGTCCAGGATGGGGTGGATGACCACTCCTGATGGAAGAGAGGGATGGTCAGATATTTTCCTGAAAAACGGTCACAGCACATTTCTGGTAGACCAGCCAAGACGCGGTGAGGCAGGTTCCACAGCGGCCATGACTGCGGATAATATCGATACCTGGTCAGAGGATTCCAAGGAATACATGCCGGGCGACCAGGCGTGGTACACCCACTTCAGAATTGGCCGGGTTGCGCCGGAGCGGTATGAGGGCTCTCAGTTCCCGGAGGGAGAGGAAGCTCAGAATCAGTTTTTCCGTCAGATGACACCCAATACGGGTTCTTACGATGAGGCAGTAGATGCCGCAGCTTTAGGGGAAGTGATGAATGATGTGTATGAGATGACAGGAGACAAGGCCATCTACATTACTCATTCCCAGGGCGGCAGAGTCGGCTGGTCTACGCCAATGGAGCATGTCTCTGCGATTGTTGCCATCGAGCCGGGCGGAACGCCGGAAATCGGTTCTGAAACCTATCAGAAGCTTCTGGATGCGAAGATTCCGATTGTCATTTATCTTGGAGACTATATTGATAATGGCCCGCAGGATATCCAGTCAACCGGTTTCTGGAAAGAGGTAAAAGACGCTGCATTTGAGTTTGCCGAGGCATATAATGCAGACGGCGGTGACTGCACCGTTGTAGATTTGCCTAAGGAGGGCATTACCGGAAACAGCCATTTTATGTTCCAGGAGATGAATAATCAGGAGATCGCGGAACATATAGAAAGCTGGCTGGCAGAGAGAGGATTAAATTAATCTGCAATTCATTCATATCTGCAGCCGCTGGCGGACGAAAAGTACTTTCAGAAGGGCCTATACCGGACACCGTCTGGCAGAGGTCCTTCTGCTCTCTTACAAGCGGCCAAACAGACGGAGCCTTAAGATACGGCGTTTAAAATAATCTGATAATAAGCAGGAGGAGAACATTATGTCAGCAAGAAAAAATTTCGGAGCAAAACCATATTTATTTCCACAGCCGGTTCTGATTATCGGAACCTATGATGAAAACGGAAAAGCAAATGCCATGAATGCTGCATGGGGCGGCATTGTGGGCGCAGATGAGATTATGATTGATCTTTCTCATCACAAAACTACAGAGAATCTGATGAAAACAAAGGCCTTTACGGTGAGCGCGGCAGATGCAGAGCATATGGTGGCCTGCGATTATGTGGGAATTGTGTCCGGCAGTACTGAACCCAACAAAATGGAAAAAGCAGGATTCACCACCACAAAAAGCGAGTTTGTCAATGCGCCGATCATCAATGGACTTCCGGTTATGCTGGAATGTGAACTGGTGGATGTGATCGATGGAAGCAAATACCTGGGCCGGATCAAAAATGTCAGTGTAGATGAGAGGGTACTCGGAGAAGATGGAGAAATCAGCCTGGATCTCTTCCTCCCGATTACCTACGACACAGTACATCATGGATATTACAGGCTTGGGGAACGGGTAGGAAATGCCTTCCAGGACGGCGGAAAGCTGAAGTAATACGCGCCCCGGGGACTCAAAACGACAGTGTGCACTCGAAAAAGGAGGCAAAATGAGAAACAGATTTTTATACGGGACCATGGGAGTGGCTGTAATTTCTGCATTGCTGTCCGGGTGTGGAAGTAGCGCACAGAAAAACAGCTCAGCTCAGACAGAAACAGTACAGGAGATTTCAGCAGAATCCGAGGCTGAAACTGCGGCAGCCAAAACTGCCGGAGAGGAAAGTATTATCACCAACGGCGGAGAGACGATCGCGCTTTCTTCCCTGGAGCATCAGACGGAAGATTCTGAATCGGCAGTCTACTATACCTCAGAAATCAGCCCGCAGGCCATGCTGGATTCCTATGCAGCTCTTGGCGAGGGGCTCACCGGAGAACATATCGCAGTGAAGCTCTCCACGGGTGAGCCGCCTGCCAGCAATTACCTGGATCCGGATTTAATCGCAGATCTGGTGCATCAGGTGAACGGAACCATTGTGGAAAATAACACAGCCTACGGCGGTCAGAGAGCCAGCACCGCCATGCATTACCAGGTGGCGGAGGATCACGGTTTTACCGCCATCGCTGATTTTGTGGTTCTGGATGAAAATGGTTCGGTGAGCCTTCCGGTGGAGGGTGGGACACGTCTTTCGGAAAACCTGGTGGGAGCCCATTTTCCGGAGTACGACGGCTATCTGGTTCTGTCCCACTTTAAGGGTCACGCTATGGCCGGCTTTGGAGGAGCCATTAAAAATATTTCCATCGGGCTGGGCTCCCAGGAGGGAAAATGCCTGATCCACACAGCGGGTGAGAGCCGTACCAGCCCCTGGGGCGGTGAGCAGGATCCCTTTACGGAGAGCATGGCCGAGGCTGGAAAATCCGTGGTGGATGCCCTGGATGGAAATATTCTTTATATCAGCGTCATGAATCACCTGTCGGTGGACTGTGACTGCAATGGAAATCCGGCAGAACCGGATATGCACGATATCGGAATACTGTCCTCAGCCGATCCGGTGGCCCTGGACCAGGCGTGCGTAGATCTGGTCTATGCTTCTAAAGACGATACCGCTTCCCTGATTGAGAGAATGGAGTCCCGCAATGCCATACACGTCCTGGAACACGGAGAGGAAATCGGCCTGGGAAGCAGAAGCTACCGACTGGTAAATATTGATGATTGAGTCTCTTCATCGTGAATTTGTCTACCTCTGGTATTACTTTGACATACAGTTCAGACAGATTTTCGGATACTGGGTGCTGGGGATTTCCCTCGGCTCCTGTGTATCCGTCTTTTTGAAGGACAAAATTCACGGTTTTTTTCGGGCTATGGGAGCCGGCAGACTGGGGCTTGCGGGAATTGTGCCTGCCAGTCTGCTGGGAATCGCCTCCCCTCTCTGCATGTATGGGACAATCCCTCTGGCTGCCTCCTTTTCCAGAAGCGGAATGCGCGATGAATGGCTGGCGTCCTTCATGATGTGTTCCATTCTTCTGAATCCGCAGCTGATCGTTTACAGCACGGCACTTGGAACCACTGCCCTTATAGTCCGGATTGTATCCTGCTTCTTCTGCGGAATCGCTGCCGGCCTTCTGCTCCATCTCTTCTTCAGAGGGAAAGCCTTCTTTAAGTTCGATGGTTTTGACGAGCCCCCCAGTCATGACACCGATCCCAATCTGTTTTTGCGGCTGGCAAAGAATATCGGGAGAAATATTCGGGCCACCGGCCTGTATTTTCTCTTTGGTATTTTTCTTTCCGCAGTTTTTCAGCGCTATGTACCAGAAGATTTCATGACAGCCTTTTTTGGCGGGAACGAAGCGTTCGGCGTTTTGATGGCGGCGACGATAGGGGTGCCGTTATATGCCTGCGGAGGCGGTACGATCCCTCTTTTGCAGGCGTGGCTTGCCGACGGGATGAGCATGGGGAGCGCCGCAGCTTTTATGATTACAGGTCCATCTACAAAGATTACCAATCTCGGAGCGTTAAAAATTGTCCTGGGCGCGAAAAACTTTGTCCTTTACCTTGTTTTTGTTATGGCATTTTCTTTTATTACCGGTTTGACTGTAAATCTGGTGGTATAACAGGGTATCGATAAAAAGTAAAAATGAAAGGAATCAGCAAATGATGAAGCGAAAAATAGCTGCTGCCGCAGCGCTCTCACTGGTACTTGGGCTCACAGCCTGCACATCTGATACGTCAGATAGCTCGTCAGATAGCTCAAATACAGCAGATACATCAAATACCGGCGCAGATCTGTTCTCGATTCAGACGTCGGTGGATTATCCCGGAGATATTGATGAATTAATCGACTATGCCTCTTCTGAGCAGGAAGAAGATGTGAGGCCGGAACTGACCTCTCACATTGAGAATCTGGATGATTATGACACGGTTTTTATTGGCTATCCCCTGTGGTGGTATGATCTTCCCCAGGTGATGGACAGCTTCTTTGATGAATATGATTTCTCGGGAAAAACACTCATTCCCTTTGATGTCCATAATGGCAGCCGGCTTTCTGATACTGTGGAAACCATTCAGGAATTAGAACCGGATGCCCGGGTTATCACAGATGATTTTACCATAAGTCAAAGCACTGTGGCAGAAGAAACAGAGAGTGTGGCAGAAGAAGTGAGCAGCTGGCTTCAGGGACTTCGGAACTAATTTTAGGCGAGAGGGCGGAACATGAAGACAAGAAGAAAATTTAAGATTTTGATGATCGGCGCAGTGCTGGCGGCTTCTCTGTGTGCCTGCGGCTCAGTTTCTTCCGGCCAGAGCAGAGAAGCAGACGGGCAGACAGAGACCTCCATGGAAAGCGCAGGGACAGAGGCTTTTGGAGAACCGGATGGAGAGGATACGGGATTTACCCCTGCAGACAGAAATACAAAGGTGCAGGACGTAATTCAGTCCCCTGTATTTGGAGAATATGGACGGCTGATTTTTCCGGTGGATCAGACCATCCCGGATGACCTGATTTTGGAACATGTGGAAAGCATTCTCCCCTGGTACAGCGATGTAATCCGGATAAGACCGTGGAGATTGTAAATTATCTGGGAGAACAGGCCGCCTCCGGCAGTCAGATCTTTTTTGACATCTACACGGAAGAGGAAAAAGCACAGGATCCCAAAAAGGAAAATACCGGCCTGTTTTTCTTCCGCGGAGAGCCGGGCGGCAAGACGGCAATCTGCAGCGCGGGAGGAGGCTTTGTCTATGTAGGAGCCATGCAGGACAGTTTTCCTCATGCGCTGGAGTTGTCGAAAAACGGCTACAATGCCTTTGCGCTGATCTATCGTCCCGGCGCGCAGACTGCCTGTGAGGATCTGGCTCGCGCCATTGCTTTTCTCCATAATCACGCAGAGGAACTGGAAATTGATATGGCGGATTACTCTCTGTGGGTCGGTTCTGCCGGCGCAAGAATGGCAGTGTGGCTTGGCTCCTATGGAACTCAAAGCTTTGGAGAACAGGAGTATCCTCGCCCGGCTGCCGTGATTATGCAGTACACGGGCCTGTCTGAGGTAACCGGAAATGAGCCGCCGACCTATAACTGTGTGGGAACCAGAGACGGCATTGCATCTTACCGTATTATGGAAGACCGGATAAGCAGGATCAAAGAGCAGGGTACGGATGCCGAAATCCAGGTGTTTGAGGGACTCCCCCACGGCTTTGGACTGGGAGAAGGAACCACAGCAGAAGGGTGGATTAACCGCGCCATCGCCTTCTGGGAGAGGCAAATGTAGAAAACAGGGAAGTATGGCAGTTTCAGGCTCCGTACTTCCCTGTTTTTTTGCGAATTTTCCTCCGCTTCTGACGGGACCGCCCTTTCGGATATTATTCCGGACTTTCCAGGCCGCCTGCGGCTGAAACAGGAGCGGCCTGCCTGAGACTGTCCGTGCAGATTTAACTCTGAGTTTCCACAGCGGGAATTTATAAAAATGTAACTTTTCTGCAATAAAAATGACGAAACCGTTAAAACCTTTATGAAAATTTTAAGATTTTCCTCTTGACGGGTGCTGGGGCAGATCTGGTAGACTATTACTGTATCAAATTGTCGAAATTGGTCATAAATGGCAGGATGAGACAGGAGAAATTCTGCCATGCAGCAGGCTGAAAATACAGCAGCGGATCAAAGACGGAAACAAAGCAAGGGAAGATGCCTTAAAAAGCAGAAGGAAGAATCAGAGGTACAGAGGCCTGGATTTTGAAGACTGAAATTTTAAGGATTGAGATTTTGAAACAGGGCTTTACCAGCGATAAAGCCCCGCAAAGGAGAAGAAACGTATGAAGAAAAAATTACCTTTCGCGGCTCTGACGATGGCCGGGATTCTGGGAGCCTCTGTGTGGCTTCAGCCGCTGACGGCTTATGCGGCTGCCTGGGAGCGCTCCGGAAATGTGTATGAGATGCCGGACGGCTCCCCGATCACAGGCGTATTCCGAAGAGGAATTGACGTATCTCACTGGCAGCAGGATGTGGACTGGAACCAGGTAGCTGCTGACGATGTGGATTTCGTTATGCTGGGAACCAGATACAAGGGAGAGGTAGATCCCAATTTCAGGAAAAATGCAGACGCAGCCTATGCAGCCGGTGTGGAGCTGGGAGCCTATATCTACTCCTACGCCACCAGCGTGGAGATGGCTGAGCAGGAGGCTGACTTTATTCTGGATTTGGTGAAGGACTATCCGATTTCCTACCCGATTGCCTTCGATGCGGAGGATGCGGGAACGCTGGGCACACTTCCACCGGAGCAGGTCAGCCAGATTATCAATGCGTTCTGCAAAAAGATTGAGGATGCCGGCTATCATCCCATGGTTTATGCCAACGAGTACTGGCTGAACAATAAAATTGACAGGGATTCCCTCGATTATGATGTGTGGGTTGCCCGGTACAATGTGATGTATACTTATGACAGTCCGGCGATCTGGCAGGCCACAAACACTGGCTCTGTAAACGGCATTGCCGGAAATGTGGATATCGATTTCCAGTTTAAGGATTACTCCTCTGTTATTCCGGCTGACACGTGGAGAGAGATTGGCCAAAACAGGTATTACTATCAGAATTATGTGATGCAGAAGGACGCCTGGATTCACGATGGCAATGGCTGGTATTACATGAACAGCTCGGGAAACCCGGCCAAGGGCTGGCAGGAATTTCATGACGGAACCTACTATCTGGAGGAGCCGGACGGAAGGATGGCTGAAGGCTGGAGAGAGCTTGACCAGAACTATTACTATTTTAACAGTTCCGGCCGTATGACCACAGGCTGGCAGGATGTGGGCGGAACCTGGTACTATATGGACAGCGAGGGCCATATGCAGACAGGCTGGCAGGACATCGACGGAAAGCGCTATTATCTGAACTCCTCGGGAGCCATGCTTTCGGGCTGGCAGGATATCGACGGAGCGCGCTATTATCTGAACGCTTCCGGTGCCATGCAGACGGGCTGGCAGCAGCTTGACGGAACCTGGTATTATCTTAACAGCGACGGGCGTATGGCAACAGGCTGGAAGAAATCAGGTGAAACCTGGTATTATCTGAACTCTGAGGGCCAAATGCAGACGGGCTGGATTGCCGGTGACAGCACTCATTGGTATTATTTAAATCCAGCAAACGGCATCATGCAGACGGGCTTGAAAACTATTGACGGTGTTCAATATCTGCTTGAAAATACTGGTGAATTTGCTGGCAGCATGAAACGTTCAGGTACATATACAGTTGGTAATGATACTTGTACTGTAGCTCAGGACGGCAGTGTTATCAGCTGTTAATTATCGAAATGAATCGGCGCTTAGGCGCTGATTTTTTTACACCATTAAAAAGCTCTTTCAGTCACCGCTTTGGACTCAAAGAGCTTTTTTCAATATCTGGGAAGTAAATTTGTTGAATCGAATTTTATCGAATGCTCACAATTTACAGCTAATCATTTGCAAATTTGCTGCATATTTTTGATTATTACTTATAATTTGCTATAAATTCAGGATCAGAATAAATCGGACTCCAATAAATACCTAATTCATTGATCCAGCAGCCATCAACCCACTGATTTCTAACCATTTTACCCTCTGCATCAAAGTAATACCATCTGCCGTTATCTGTTGCATGCCATGTATTCTTTAGATATGA
>OLVT01002318.1_pt1 | contig 13398 bp, 2 predicted proteins | sample 1673241 | NCBI WGS metagenome assembly OLVT01 (sample SAMEA3178936, study PRJEB25190) | human gut metagenome | biome: human gut; feature: human-associated habitat; material: faeces | place: Austria | collected 2013 | reverse complement strand
TGATGAGAACGGAATGACAGTACCAGCAGTATTTACAGAAGGAACTGTAACGATTCAGGAAGATAGCTGTGCAGTAAATGGCCATAAAGGAGGCAAGGCAACCTGCATCAAGAAAGCCGTATGTACTGTCTGCGGAAAGGAATATGGAGAAGTAGATCCAACAAACCACGAAGGGGAAACAGAACTTCGAAATGTCAAGAAAGCAACATGTACAGAAGATGGAAATACAGGGGATACCTACTGTAAGTCTTGCAATACAAAGATAAAAGAAGGAACAGTAATTAAGGCAACCGGCCATAAAGGAGGTAAGGCAACCTGCATCAAGAAAGCCGTATGCACTGTCTGTGGAAAGGAATACGGAGAAGTAGACCTGAAGAATCATGAAGGTGACACGGAATTACGTAATTACAAGTGGGAAGATTGTACGAAAGGTCTTGATTTGGGAGATAGGTACTGTACATCATGTGGAACATTGCTGGTTAAAGGATTAAGTTTTCCGCCAAGACAAAGTCATGAATGGATGGAAGGAGAAGTTATCAAAGCTCCAACAGCAACAAAGACAGGTATAATGCAATATGAGTGCTTATATTGTCCTACTGTAAAGCGAGTAGTTCTGGGAGTACTTAAATTAAAAACAGGAGAAAAGATCACAGATAAATCCACCGGAGCAGTATATAAAGTGACAGGAAAGAACACAGTGGAATATGTGAAAGCAACTTCTAAAAAAGCTTTCCGAACAATTCCATCTACCGTGAAGTTAAAAGGAATCAAATGTCAGGTAACATCGATTGCGGCAAAAGCATTCAAAGGGGATACAAAGATAAAGACAGTAGTGATTCCATCAACAGTACGAAAGATAGGAAAAGAAGCATTTGCAAAATGTAAAAACCTAAAGAAAATTACAATAAAAACAACATATCTTTCCAGCAAAAAGGTAGGAACGAATGCATTTAAAGGAATCCACGCAAAAGCAACTATCAAAGTTCCAAAGAAGCAGAAGAAAGCATATCAGAAGCTGTTAAAAGCGAGAGGAGTCGGTAAGAAAGCAATTATTAAGTAAAAAGTAACTACAAATCGCATAGCAAAAAGCCGGAAATATTCCGGCTTTTTGTCGTACAGCTACCAAAAGTGTCGAAAAAACGACCACTTAGACACGATGTATTGAATTAGTGAGGGAAAAAGATATAATGCAAATATAATATGGTTCTAATATTTAAAGAAAGGGGAAGGAGTGCTGGTGATTCGAAGAAAAGTATAAATTAAATGATTATGAGAAAATAGTATACGGGAGGAAGAAAGTATGAAGAGTAAAAAATTATTTTCATGGATATTGGCTATAGGCATGGTGATTATGATGCTGCCATTAAATGCGTTTGCAGCGAATTCAGCAAATACAACAGACTTTGAATATTCAACACCAGATGACATAACAATTTATAAAAATGAAACAAAGGAAGTTGAGATAAGTAGCTATGTGTATGGTAATCATAAATCATATGATTTAGACAGTATTTCAGTCAGTAGTGACAATGCGAATATAGAAGTAACGCAGCCCTCTAAAGGACGAATGAAAGTAAAAGGGCTCAAAGAAGGTATATCAGCAGTTATAATCAAGTATTCGTGGTTGTATAATGGGAAAAAACAGACTGGAACAAGTTCTTTTAAAGTAACGGTAAAGGATTTTCAATATTGTTGGGAATTAGAAGGACAAGGATATTACAATGATAACGATAGTAATGATCTGTATATAGGCGAAAGTAAAGAGTGGAATGTAAATTTAAGAAAAATTTATTATAAAGATAATGGGAAAAAATGTCAACAGCGGATTAAAGATTTTGATATTATAACGAAAACATACAGGAAAGTAGAAAATGAGGATGAAGATGCTGATGAGTGGTATACAGAGGTTATAGATAATAGTTTACTGTCAATAGATATTAATCATACAGATAATTCGATTAAGGTGATAGGAAAAAAAGAAGCAGAATGTTATTTGGATATTCAAGTAAGATATCAGGGACAGAACATTAAGGTTGGTGATGGTGATTATTGGGGAGATAGAGATAAAGAAACGCGTAAATTTGATATAAAAAAAGAATCATATGAAATTTTAGAAAATTCATCTGCATATAGACCTATGGGGGAAGGGGATAGCTATACAGAATTTCATCGTTTACTGGTTAATCAGAAAATAAATGTAAGATTTCAGTTAATACATATTTATTATGATAAACAAAATGAAGAAAGAAAAACGGAAAATCTGTCTAATGCAGTGATAAAAGCTTATTATAGTCAAAAAGAAGAGTCAGGGGAATTTCAAAATGTAGAACTTAACAGCAAGACGAAATCATCAAGATATGCAGAGATGTCGTTTGAAAATAATACATTAACAATAAAAGGAACAAATGCTGATCCTGAGGTAGATGAAGATGGGGATTATTATGATTGTGAAGAGTGGGTTAAACTTGATGCTTACATAAACGGGAAAAAAGTAGAAAGCTCAGGAGCATCGTTTGAAATTAGAAAGAATTTAGAAAACAAAGCAGGATTTAACGGAATTAATAATGATAGTGAATATGATGAAAAGTATGTGCAACTTAAGAAAAATAAAAGTAAAACAAAAAATATTGGATACTTTAGTATAGAAGGCTATTCTTGGGATTGGGATAAAGATGAGCCATATAAAGCTGATTCGATAGAAGTAGTGAGCAGTGATGCCTCTATTGCGACAGCAACTGTTCCGAAAATGGATGAAGGTGGGGATTATTATTGTACCTTTGAAGGAAAAAAATCTGGAACGGCAATTATCACATTTAAATATACATATACATTTGCGGGTAGTTCATATACGGGAAAACAGAAAGTGGAGGTAATCGTAGGATATAATCCATATATTTCATATCAGCTTAATTTTGTAAAAGAAGGTTCGGGAGAATATACAGAAAATGAAGAAAATAGTAGTGATGATCATGATTTTCTGAAAATGAGTAATCCATATAATGCAACATTAAAAGCGAAAGTATATAAGGTATGCGGAGATGAAGATGGAAATACTACTAAAACAGAAGTAAACAATTTCACTTTGAAATGTGAGGAGTATGAGGGTACAGATGAAGATTATGATGAGTATGAGAAAAAAGGAACAATAAAAACAAGTATAGATAATAGTAATCAAAGTATACAGTTTATAGGTGAAGCGAATGCATATTGCGTTTATAAGATTAGTTTTGATTTAAATGACAAAACAGAGAATCAATATAATAAACAAGAGAGATATGTAAGTGTTTCGGGTATGGCTGATGATGATGTCTATTATACTGTGGGAATGGCTGAAAATAGTGATAATCAGGTGGTTATGTTGAAAGAGGGTGAGACATTTCCGATTAATGTATATAGATATGATAGTGAACATCCAAATGGCATCAATGTAAACGATTCTATAGTCAAAATGAAGTCATCTGGTAAATGTCTGGAAATAAATAATAATAGTAAGACAATAATCGCAAAACAGGCAGCCAGAACACAGTTAACTATACTTATGAATGAAGATGAATGTGATTATATAGAATTAGACTTTTGTATTATTCCAAAGTCGGGTAAAGAATTAAGCTTGGAAAAAGAAGAACAATTAAAGGAAGATGGAGATACCTTTGTTTTCGTTCCGCAAAAGACAGGACAGTACAAATTATTAGAGATATTTAAAAATGCATTATATGAAAATAGTATGGCAGGAATAGAAGTGCTAGATTCAAGTGGTAGAAAGGTGTTAGAAAGTGACAGCTATTATTCTAGTCCAACCTATAAAAAAGCTGCAAGTTGCGTTTTTGATTTAGAAAAAGGAAAAACTTATTATTTTTCTTATGATACTTGTTATTCTTATAAAGGATATACCGGTTCAAGATGGGATTTATTTAGAACATCTCCAGAGAAAATCAGACTCAGCTATATTGAAAATGATGACCAAGATTCTTCTCATGTACATAATTATATTGCAACAATCACAAAACAGGTAACCTGTACAACAGATGGAATAAGGACATTCAAATGTTCCTGTGGAGATTCTTATCAGGAAACAATAAAAGCGACAGGACATCTTCATAAGGAGATAAGAAATAAGAAAGAGGCAACCGAGACAGAAGCAGGGTATACCGGAGATATTTATTGTAAGGACTGTAATACAATGCTTGAAAAAGGCTCAATAATTCCAGCAACAGGACAGAAACAGCCGTCTGATATCGATAGCACAAATACCCCTGCAAAACCGTCTCAGCCATCAAAGGACAAGAATAACACAAGTTCCACGCAGACTCCAAAGCAGGAAAATTCCTTAAAACAGGGAGCGAAAGTAACAGATAACAAGTCAAAGGCTGTTTATAAAGTAAATGGCAATAAGACTGTTGAGTACAATAAAGTGGATAAAAAAGCCAAAACTGCTATCATACCAACAACTGTGAAGGTAAACGGAGTAAATTACCAGGTGACAGCAATTGCAGCAAAGGCATTTGCCAATAATAAGAGTTTAAAGAAAGTTGTGATTCCTGCAAGTGTAAGAAAAATTGGAAAACAGGCATTTAGTGGCTGTAAGAATCTTAAAACAATTATCATTAAAACACCACATCTTACAAAGAAGTCAGTGGGAGCAAAAGCATTTAAAGGAATTTATGCAAAAGCAACAATCAAAGTACCAAAGAAGCAGAAGAAGGCATATCAGAAGTTATTAAAATCAAAAGGAGTGGGGAAAAAGGCGAAGATTAAATAAGGAAGACTGATTTTTTTACAAGCTACTGTCAATAAGACGGTAGCTTGTTGTGAAAGAATAAAGAGGAGAGTAGTATGGGAAAAATTAAAAAAATTTTTTGTATTTTGTTAAGTATATGTTTAGCTTATTCAGTTAATGTGAATGTATTAGCAACAGAAATAAAAAATCAAGGGAAAAAATTTTTAAACAGTTCTAAAGAAATAGAAATAGATTCAGCAGAAGATTTACTTTCTATGTCTAATGATCTAACAGCTACATATACACTTGTTAAAAATATAGATTTGAAAGGGAAAAAATGGAATCCAATAGGTGATAATAAAAAGCCGTTTAAAGGAACTTTTAAAGGAAATGGTTATAAGATTTTTAATTTTAAAATTAATGAGAAGAAAGAAGATAATATAACAGACATAGGATTTTTTGGAGTAGTAGAAAATGCCCGGATATCACAACTGGCTTTAGAAAATGTAAGTATTTATATAAAGAAAAATAAAAAATGTTCTATAGGTATACTGGCAGGAAAAATAAATCAATCTCAGATTGCAAATTGTTTTGTTAAAGGTAGCATCAAAGCAGATATTTCTGATAATTCTGATTTTGGTGGAATAGGGGGAAAAGCCTTAGCAGTCTCAAAAACTAACTGTAGTATAAAACAATGTGTTTTAGATGTAAAAATTGTAAATATAAGAAAAAAGCAATTACAGAAAGCTGATGTTATAGGAAATGTAAAGAATAATTGTGTTATAAAAAACAATTATGTATATGGTCAAGATAGCGATAAGCGTAGAAATGAGATTCAAGGAAATAGAATTTTAAAAAAAGAAGAAAGGTTTAAAAAAGAAAATTATAATGGATTTGATTTTAAAAATATTTGGGAAATAACAAATAAAGGTATTCATTTGTTGAAATCTGTTAAAAAAATGGAAAGCAATAATACTAAGGGAAAACAGGAAACTGCAACATTATCAACCACAGAAATAAAGTCAGCTGAAGTGACGAAGAAAGCACGACAAAAAAATGTAGTTGCGATGCAGGAAAATCTTTGTGGAGAATATGCAATTTACCAAATTGAGAATGGTGTACTTACAATTTCTGGTAAAGGTAAGATTGATGATAATGTGTTTGTAGATGATACGGGTATTAATTCTGTGATTATTGAAGAGGGGATAACGGAGATTGGGATACGAAGCTTTAATAATTGTAGTAATCTAACAAAAGTCAAATTACCAGAAAGTTTAACAACACTGGGAGGATTAGCGTTTGGAAATTGCCAAGGTCTGACGAGTATAAAGATACCGGCGGGTGTGAAAGAGGTGAAAGAAGAATGGAGTAATGGAGGAGACAGAGGTCCATTCTATAATTGTAAAAATATAAAAAGTGCAGTATTAGAAAAGGGGATGGAGAGGATTGAGAACCGCTTGTTGCAAGACTGTACAGGATTGGAAAGTGTAGAGATACCGGAAGGAATAAAAGAGATAGGGAATTATGCATTTCTAAATTGTAGTAGTTTAAAAGAGGTGAAATTGCCAGAAAGCCTGACGACAATAGGGGAATTAGCATTTGGAGATTGTATAGGACTAACAAGTATAAAGATACCAGCAGGAGTAGAAGAGGTAAAAGAAGGCTGGAGTAATGGAGGAAACCGAGGCCCATTCTATAATTGTAAAAATATAAAAAGTGCAGTATTAGAAAAGGGGATGGAGAGGATTGAGAACCGCTTGTTGCAAGACTGTACAGGATTGGAAAGTGTAGAGATACCGGAAGGAATAAAAGAGATAGGGAATTATGCATTTCTAAATTGTAGTAGTTTAAAAGAGGTGAAATTGCCAGAAAGCCTGACGACAATAGGGGAATTAGCATTTGGAGATTGTATAGGTCTGACAAGTATAAAGATACCAGCAGGTGTGAAAGAGGTAAAGGAAGGCTGGAGTAATGGGGAAAACCGAGGCCCATTCTATAATTGTAAAAATATAAAAAGTGCAGTATTGGAAAAAGGAATGGAGAGAATAGAGAACCGCTTATTGCAAGACTGTACAGGATTGGAAAGTGTAGAGATACCAGAAAGAGTAAAAGAGATAGGAAATTGTGCATTTCTAAATTGTAATAGTTTAAAAGAAGTGAAATTACCAGAAAGTCTGACAACAATAGGAGAAATGGCATTTGGAAATTGCCAAGGTCTAACGAGTATAAAGATACCAGCAAATGTAAAAGAAGTAAAAGAAGTGTGGTGGGACTCAGGTGATCGAGGTCCGTTCTACAAATGTGAGAATATAGAGAGTATCACATTCGGGGAGGGAATGGAAAAGATTCCAAGCAGACTTTTTCAGAATTGTACAGGATTAAAAAAGATTAACTGGCCGAGCACATTGAAAAGTATAGACCATAGTGCTTTTGGAAGTTGTAGTAGTCTGGAAAAAGTAGAAATACCAGAAGGTGTAAATGAAATTGGACAATATGTCTTTAGGGATTGTAGTAATTTAAAAGAAGTAAAACTGCCAGAGGGTCTGACAGCACTAGGAGGAATGGCATTCGGAAATTGTCCAGATCTAACGAGCATAAAGATACCAGCAAATGTAAAAGAAGTAAAGGACGTGTGGTGGGAAGGAGGCGACAGAGGTCCGTTCTATAAAAGTGAGAATATAGAAAGCGTCACATTTGAGGAGGGAATGGAAAAGATTCCAAGTAGACTTTTTCAAAATTGTACAGGATTAAAAAAGATTAACTGGCCGAGCACATTGAAAAGTATAGACCATAGTGCTTTTGGAAGTTGTAGTAGTCTGGAAAAAGTAGAAATACCAGAAGGTGTAAATGAAATTGGACAATATGTCTTTAGGGATTGTAGTAATTTAAAAGAAGTAAAACTGCCAGAGGGTCTGACAGCACTAGGAGGAATGGCATTCGGAAATTGTCCAGATCTAACGAGCATAAAGATACCAGCAAATGTAAAAGAAGTAAAGGACGTGTGGTGGGAAGGAGGCTATCGAGGCCCGTTCTATAAATGCAAAAATATAGAAAATGTTACATTAGGAGAAATGGAGAAGATTCCGAGTAGATTATTGCAAGACTGTAGTAATTTAGAAAAAATAATAATTCCAGATTCTGTAAAGAGTATAGAAAATCATAGTTTTGCAAATTGTGAACAGTTGCAAAAAATATATTTATCGGATTATGTCAGTAGAATAGATGATAATGTATTTGATAATTCTTCGAAAACAGTATTTTATTGTAATTATGATTCATATGCAACAGTATATGCAATAGAACATGATATATTATTTGTTTCTACAGGAAATTCTACAGGAGATGTTAATAAATCTATATTGGATAAAAATAACACAAGTTATTATGGCGATTTTAATAACATGACTGCAAATGGATATGTTGCCATGAATATAAAATATAGTGTTAAGGAGGAGGCAAAATTATCTATTTCTAATATGATAATAAGGATAAAGATACCATCAGGGGTTGATTTAGAAGAATCCTCAATAAAGTTTGATGGAAAATTATGCAAAAATTATACATGTAATGAGAATGGTGTTTTGCAAATTCCGATTGATAAAATGTCTGGAGATATAAAATATAGTATAAAGGTAAAAGAGCAATCTAATATTTCTAGTTATGCTACAATTAATTTTAAAAGAAATAATCAATTAGAAAAAGAAATAATAGGAATTATTAATGAAAAAAATGATATTTTCACGATAGAAGCTCCAGAAATAGTTTCTAGTAAAAATGTTAGTGTCAGCGGACTTGCTCCAGCATCAAGCAATATTGTGATAGAAATTGATGGGAAAAAAGTAGATACCGCTTTGACATCGAAAGCTGGTAATTGGTCTGCAGATTTGCAATTGAATAATACTTCTTCTTATAAAGAGTATAATATAACTGCGAAGTGTTTAGAAGGGAATAGTGATATTGAAGCCAAGAACATAACAGTAACTTATCATGAAGGGGAACCTTCGCTTAAGTCATTAAAAATGTATTATAATGAGCATAATGTCACTAAAACTTGTGATTTACTAAAAACAAATGAGATAACTCCGGTTATATATTATCTTCCAGGAACTAAATTTGATTTTGAAGTTTCATTTGAAAATTCGGAGCAAATTGATAATCTTTACATAACGAGTACAAGAAATAATGAAACAAAATACTTAAAAGCAGAATATGATAACAAAAAACAAGTATTTACAACAGATGGATATTTTGATGAGAATAATCATAATTACATTCCAGGAGTTATTAGTTATGAATATAAGAAAAAAGTTCCTGAAGTTGTAGTAGGTAATGAAGAAGATTGGAAGGAAGTGAAAACAAAAAATTCAGATAGTTCAGGGAAAAGTGTCGATGTCAAACAAAATACGGATTCAGATTATAAAGCTCAAATAGATATGTCTTCTTTTGGTGAAGAATTTAAAGATGTGATAGTAGATGCTAGTATTACGATATTTGATGAAAAGGAAGGAACGGATTTTGGGGTCTGGAAAGGACTCCTAGAGGAAAATGATAATATTTTATCTTATATTTTGCCTGGCTATGATGACAATAAATATATTTGTAAACTAGATTATTCTGATGAAGGCACTTGGTATATGTTAATAAAGGACATAACAGGCAATAAATATATAGGATTATTGTTAAAAAGTGGAATGGAAAATCAAGAGGATTTAGATAAATATAAAAAGTTATCGGAAATATCCTCAACACTTTCTGTTATCAATACAGCATCCTCAATATTATACAAAAAATATGAAATAGAAAAGGATATGAGTAAACTGAGAGATGAGGTTATGACATCTGGAAGTTATTCAACAGCTGCAGAATTAAATAAGGCTCTAGTTGATGTGGATAATCTGGAAAAGGATCAGCAAATGTTTATGTTGATGACAGCAATTTTGCCATTGATTGTAAGTGCACCAATTGCATTGGGAGCTACAATGTCAGCAGCTCCGGCTTTACTTTTTACAGCTATTTTAGGAACTATGACAGCAGCATCGGGTGTTTTTTGGAATATTCGAAAAGCGAATATTAAAGGAGGAAAATATAAGTCCAAATTTATTGTAGATCCTAGTGGGTATGTGTATGATGTGATTACAGGAAAACGTCTGGAAAATGTATTAGTAACTGCATATTGGATAGAATATGATGAAAGTGAAGATTTTTGGAATAAAAAACCGTCTGATGAAGAATATGGAGTGAAATGGAAGGCAATAGAGTATAATCAGGGAAATCCATTATTAACTAATGTAGATGGAAAATATGCTTGGGATGTGCCAGAAGGTTGGTGGAGAGTAAAATTTGAAAAGAAAGGCTATGAGACAACTTGGAGTGATTGGATGACGGTTCCTCCTCTTCAAACAGAGGTAAATATTGGAATGAAACATACATTTCACGAATGGGACAAAGGAGTTATTACTAAGAAACCAACAGAAAATAATGAGGGGACAAAAATTTATACCTGTATAATATGTGGACAAACTAAAATAGAACAGATAAAGGCAACAGGAGAGAAAAATAGTAAAAAACAGGATAATCCATCTAATACAAAGAATTTAACATTAAAGCCAGGGACAAAGATTACGGATAAGTCCAGTGCAGCGATATATAAAGTAACGGGAAAGAATACTGTTGAATATGTGAAGTCTAGTTCTAAAAAAAAGGCGATAGTAATTCCAGAAAGTATTACCGCAAAAAAAATAAAGTATCATGTAAGCTCAATTGCTGCAAATGCATTTAAAGGAAATAAAAAATTAAAAAGAGTTGTAATTTCATCCAATATAAGAAAGATAGGAAGACAGGCATTCTTTAATTGTAAAAACTTAAGGAACATTACAATAAAAACACCATATCTTTCTAAGAAAACAGTAGGCACAAAAGCATTTAAAGGAATCCACGCAAAAGCAAAAATCAAAGTTCCGAAGAAACAGAAGAAAGCATATCAGAAGCTGTTAAAAGCAAAAGGAGTCGGGAAGAAAGCGACCATCAAGTAAAAGGTTAAAAGCAACTGCAAACACATAATAAGGAGCTACTTAAAAATAAATAGTTCCCCAAAAAGGGGAGATTGGCGAGTGCCGATTTCCTCTTTTTGTCATCTATCTACCAAAAGTGTTGAAAAAACGACCACTTGGACACAATGTATTGAATTACAATAGGAAGTCGATATAATGCAAGTAGGGAATTAAACAAATATAGAAAAAGAAGAGGTGTTTAATATTTGTATACGTAAAAGGAGGAAGCTATGAAAAGTGAAAAAAACAATTTAAGAATGGGTATATTAAAGAAATGTTTATCAAGTCTAGTAGCATTTATTTTTGTTTTTACTGGATGTTTTATGATTAATGTACCTGTTTATGCAGCTGAGTTAGGGCCGGTATGCGTTCAGGGGAAAAGAGATTTTCAATGGCCAGTACCTGGTGTAAATAATATTACTTCTTGTTATTATAATAGGGATTATTCTGTTCATAATAATCAGGGAGGACATTTTGCCTTAGATATTGGTGCAGCAGAAGGTAGCACAGTAGTAGCTGCTTATGGTGGGAAAATTATAGAATCCAGACTCCATTCTACTTGGGGGAATACAATACTGATAGAACATGCTAATTATAATGGAACAGGAGTAAAGTTGTATACAAGATATAGCCATCTAAATAGCAGGAGTGTTAATGTTGGAAATACTGTTTCAAGAGGAACTAAAATAGGTACTGTAGGACATACTGGTGCAGCAGATGGTTCCCATCTGGATTTTTGTGTAATGAAAGACACATATGTCAACCCATGGAGAAGCTATGCGATAGACCCATTTGCTAATCAATTATTAGAAATGCCAAATGGTTTTTATTCTGCGGGTTCTGGCTGCTGTGGACGTTATGTTAATGAGGTAAAAGCATTGTATTCACAAACACCAAATACTGACAGCTTTATTTCATACTTAGAATCTCCCGCATCTGGAGGAAACTACGGAGGAGGAACTATTCAAATATCAGGATATGCCTTACATAAAAATGGCTTAAGAAATGTTACAGCGTGGGTAAATGGACATTCTATGAATTGTCCGATGTATAATAGTCCTAGCGTTGCGAAAGTGTATCCGGGTTATCCAACAGGAAAAGAGGGATTTATAGCAACAATACCAACTTCTTATTTAAATGAAGGAGAAAATGAAATTGGTATTTATGCCTATGAGAATGATGATACTCCTCATTTAATAGCAGTACGCAAGTTTAATTATAATTCATTTATAAGTGAGTTAGAAACTCCAAAAAAAAATGTAAGCTATAATGGAACTTTAGAGATTAAGGGATATGCTTTACATAAAAATGGTTTAAGAAATGTTACAGCATGGGTAAATGGACAAATGATGGGAGTTCCGATGTATGAACGGACAGAAATCGCTGATAAATATCCAGGTTATCCAACAGGAAACGAAGGGTTTAAAACAGAAATTCCCTTAGGTTGTTTAAAAAATGGAGAAAATGAAATTAGTATTTATGCTTATGAAAGTAATGATGCAGCACATAATATTGCTACGTATAAATTTGATTATGTAAAAGACAAAATAGTTATTAGTAATGTAAAAGTATCTGATTTGACTTCTTCTGGATATACGGTAACATGTGATGTAGATGCGAAAGCTGGAATTTCTTCTGTACAATTTCCAACATGGTCTCATGTTAATGGTCAGGATGATTTAGTATGGCATCAGGGAACTATATCAGGAAATAAAGTTTCTTGCAGAATTAATGTATCAGAGCATAAAGGTGACGTCAACTGTGTATATCAAACAGATATATATGCATATGATAAAGCAAACCATTGTGAAACTTACAGAAATCAATTGTTGCAATATATTGATGCTGTACCACCAGTTATTTCTGATGTTCAAATTACAAACGTTTCTGAAAATGGATACACCATTTCTTGTGTAGTAAATGATAAGGATTCTAAGATAGATCGTGTTCAGTTCCCAACATGGTATGGGGATAATAATCCATTTCAGAGTGATTCGAGTTGGAGATCATCGGCAAAGTATAGTGGCAAATTAGAGAATGGTAGGTATGTATATCGTGTAAATACAAGCGATTACAAAAATCAAATCGGGAAATATACTACTCATATATATGCATGGGATGAACGTGGAAATCAGAGTGAAGGCTATGCAGCAGAAGCCTTAATTAAAAAAGCCCATAAACATGAATACACATCTAAAGTAAAGAAAGCAGCTACTTGTACAGAAGACGGAATTATGCTGTATACATGTAAGGATAATGACGATAGTTACGAAAAAGTTATTCCAGCAACAGGACATCAAAATACAGAATTAAGAAATGTAAAATCCGCAACATGTGCAAGTGAGGGTTATACAGGAGATACTTATTGTAAAGACTGCAATACAAAGCTTTCAACAGGAAAAACAATAGCAAAGAAAAACCATAACTGGGATGCAGGAAAAATAACAACCAAAGCAACGTGTACAAAAAAAGGAATAAAAACATATACATGTAGTGTTTGTAAAGGAACGAAGACAGAAGATATAGCAGCAATAGGACATCTTCATAAGGAGACAAGAAATAAAAAAGAGGCAACTGAAACTACGGAAGGATACACAGGAGATATTTATTGCAAAGATTGTAATACCTTGC
>OLVT01002316.1_pt1 | contig 13402 bp, 14 predicted proteins | sample 1673241 | NCBI WGS metagenome assembly OLVT01 (sample SAMEA3178936, study PRJEB25190) | human gut metagenome | biome: human gut; feature: human-associated habitat; material: faeces | place: Austria | collected 2013 | reverse complement strand
GGGTAATATGCAATTGTTCTGCTGCTTTTGTAAAGCTCTGTTCTTTTGCTACTGTCAAAAAATAGCGTAATAATCTTAATTCCATATCTTTATATTCCTATAAATTTTTCTTGTAAATCATTCTATCATATTGCATCCCAGACATCATCTATATTTACATGTAATATCTGCACAAAATACCGTGGGGTAATTAGTTTGTTTTTGCATATTGGTTATACAATTTTTGAATTCATTTTTCCTATTTTCATTCTCTCCAATTCATCTTTTGCATCCTCAAAACCAATATGGGTGTATGTATTTAAAGTTACACCAATTTCTGAATGTCCCATAAGGTACTAAAGTGTTTTCGGATTAATTCCTGCTTTTGCCATATTGCTGCAATAGTTATGTTGGCATACATGAGGTGTAATCGTTGGAAGCTGTAATTTATGTCCTTCATTGTACTTTTCCACCGCTCTTTTCATATACTTTTCCCAATGTAATGCAACAATAGGTTTGTTATTTTTGTCAAGAAAAAGAAAGCCTGCATAGCCATCAACCATTGGTTCAATTTTAGGCGTTTTTCTGTTTTCTATAAAGCATTCTGCTTCTTTATTCTATTTCTTTTCTTCGTTCTATTTCGTTCTTTAGACACCATATCCCCCTTGTATTCCATTTCAAAGAGGCTTCACTAATATAAAAGCCTCTTATTATCAAATTTTCTGTTTCGGTACAAACTCAATCTTAAGAGCCATTCCCATTCCATCCGCTAATCTTTTAAGTAAATTTACAGATGGATTTCTTGTTCCATTCTCAAGTTTACTAATATCAGCCTGATTAATACCAGTACGTTCTGCAAGCTCTTTCTGCGTAAGATTCTGTGAGGTTCTTGCATCTACGATAGCTCTGATAACATCCATCTCTGGCTGGATTGCTTCATACTCTTTTCTAAAATTTTCATCCTTCAACTGATTAGAAAGCATATCATCAAATGTTCTCATCCTTCATCACCCTTTCTATAAAATCTTTCCTTCTATCTTTTGCAATCTGTATCTCCTCTTTGGGAGTTTTCTGTGTTTTCTTAACAAAGCCATTAGTCATTATAATTTTTCCCTCATAATAGAAAAAATATAACACTCTGGTAATGTTGCTTCCGAATTTACAACGCAATTCAAAAATCTCATTATAAATTTGTTCAATCTTTTCAATTCTGGCAGATATAGGGCTGTCACTTGAAGGATTCTTCATCACATTGTTTTGTTTTACATACTCCATTGTCAAGTCATAAGCTATCTTTTTACGAATTTCTTCTGAATGCATAATATATATCTCCTATTCTGGATCACATATTAAAATACGCATTTTTCAAATCTATTGGCTCTGTCTTGCGCTACTCTTCGTACTCTCTGTTAAGTCTATCTAGTTCCGCTTTCAGCTCCTTTTTATTTGAAAATGCAAATAATCCCTGTTGATTCAATTCCTCATTTTTTGCTAAGATAACATCAGTGTATGTGTTTAATCCCGCATTATACTTATCATATGCCTCCTCATAAGCAGCCTTTTTCTCTCCCAATTCCTTTATATAATCAAGAATTAAGGCTATCATTTTATCAGCATATTCCATCTGCACATCTTCTAATGTAGTTTTTATGCTATCTTTATACTTTATATCGTCAATACTAATTAATCCCATAACGGATAACTCTTCATATTGCTTATCATCAACAGTATTTTTTATCCATATATTTTAACTGTATCCTAATTCATCTCTCATTCCTCATTATAATCATCTAATTGAAATTTCATACGTTCTTCAATCTGCTGAAAATCTACTATTTCTTTTCTTACAGTTTCTGCTCCTACTAACTCATTTATTTTTTTATAGGCATAATACAAAATATATTTGCAATCATCCTCTAAATAAATCCAATGTTTTTCAAGAATTTCTATAATCTTTTCATAATCTTTTTTCAAATAAAACAATACAAAAGCATATTCTACAGAAAGAGGAACAAACTCACAACCTGAAACTTTAATATTCCATATTTTAGATAATAATTCTTCTCTTTTTTCTAAAGAAGTGTTTTCATCAATTATAGTAAAATATTCTATTGAATTCACTAATTTTGTTTCTTGTCCATATCCAAGTTCTCTATATGTTTGAATTAATGTACTTACTGATGGTAATCCCAACTTTTTATGTATAATAATCTGACGTAACAATATATCTTCCGATAATTTCAATTGTTCTATTTGTATAATATCAAACTTTTCTTTTAGAAGTATTTCATCTTCATTAATCTCATCAATTAAATAAGCAAGACTCTCCTGCATAACCATATTTTTACACTCCTTAAACAAAGCTATTATTCTATCTATTGCAAAAAAGATTGACACCACTGCTAAAATCAAACTGATAAAACTTTTTTGAAAAGAATTATTATTTGCAAGTACAAAAAAGGCAATCAAGCCATACACAGTCATCTTTCTAATTAACATTTGAATTTTACTTTTAGAAGAATTCATATAAATAAGTAAAACAATTGCTGCATATAACATTAGCAATAAATAAAAAGAACAAACTGGAAACAATAGCTTTAAAGATATGACAAAAACAATTGCACCTATTCCCAATTTTACCAAAATAAAAATTTTACTTTTTTTTATTTTATTCTCTCTATCACGTTGATATAATTCAATAAAATAATACGCATATTTTATTGAATTAAAATATGCCTCACTTCCAAATGGAATAAATATATTTAAAATAAATAGACAAACTATTAAGAAAAATAAAACATATATCACTTTATCAAATAAAAATGCTAAAACAATAATTTGTATAATTCCAAAAATGAATAACTGTATACGTTTTTTTATCTCAACTTTCATTAACCCAACAAATAAAATAAAATTTATAGCAGAAAAAAATAATATTTTCAGAAACCACATATTGTCTATTAAATCCAAACGATTTATTGCAAATATATTATAATATATATCTTCATTAAAATTGTTAAGCTCTTTTTCCATCTGTACAAACTGAGCAACTACTCCTTGAAATAATGGTGATAACAAAGAAAATGCTACCCCTAGAAAAACAACGCATTCTACTAAAAGAAGACAAGAAAATATATCCCTTTTCTTTTTTGATTCTCCGCTCCACTGTATAATTAATAATATAAATATCTGTGGAAAAACACTTACTGGCTCATTCATTCTTTCATCTCCCATATATCTGTTTTTTCTTACAAAATATTTTACTTTATAAAAACAATATTTTCCATTAAGAATCACAACCACCAACTTAGTTGTTTATTTGTTAGCGCTTAAACTTTCTTCGAAAGTTCTATGTTTTATAAACAGGCTTCCCTTATACAAAAAATCCGTAGAATAGAATTCCATCTACTCTACGAATACCCTAACTATTCATATTTTTTCAAAAATCCATTCTGTTTCAAATGAAACGATATCTTGAACACTGTGTCCACTTTCAGAAAATATCTTTTGTAAATTATGTTGAAAACAATTCGCATTGTAATTATTTAACTTAACGATAATCAATTTGCTTTTTGCACGTGTAACCACTACATAATGGTTGTATATTCTCGGCATATCAGACAGTCTATAATCTTCTGCAAATACAATTACCTGTTCAAACTCTAATCCCTTTGAAGAGTGGAACGTAATGGCAATGTGATGATATTTATCTGCTTCGAACGCTACATAAAAACTTGTATCAGAAATTGTTTTAAACAATTTCTTTATATGGTCAGAGCGTGTATCGTATCCAAAGTATTCAGCTAATGCAATGACACACGAACCGAAAGCCTGCTCATATCATGTTTGTCCTATTCTGTCCCTTATAAAGAAATCGTCGAACTTCCATAATTTTGTCGTCCCCCTCATCATCGATCACAACATAATATATTACGTAATTATCTACATAAATTCTATAATAAGGATATCGTCTTTCTTTCATGGAATGATATTTTTCAAAGGACTCCGCTGAAAGTAAGCGTTCTTGAATCGCCTGTTCCACTGAATCAATCAATTTATTGGCAGCTTGAGGATTTTGTAATTTCTTTGCTATATAAACGGCTTTTTTTCCAATTCTTCATAAAATAATGGTAAATAACGCAATCTATATGTTTTTTTATTCATTTATCCTCCTGCGAAGTTTTGAAAAAACCTCTTCATGTGTATATCTTGTGTCATTTTCCCTAGCCGCTCTATCTGCTTCATCTAATGCATATTCCACATCTTCTGATAGTCTGGAATACGCATCAAGGCTCAACACCACCATAGAGCCATATCCATTCTTAGTCAAATACACTGGTTCTCCACCACTTACTACTTTTTCAATTTCTGTAAATTTATTTCTCAAATCTGAGACAGGTCTAATCTGTATCATAAGCATCTCCTTATCATAATTTTATCAGAATTTTATCATTTTTATTATACCCCATATTCTATGATAATACAATCTTATTATAATAAAAATTTTTGTTGTATTTCCTTTTCTTATTCTACTTCTGCAATTTTGCACTATCACAGAGTAATATTTGTTTTAAAGTTGACACGCTTTTGTTTGCACATTCTTTTTTTTCTTGAATTGGATAGCATAACCCGTAAAACGATAATAATTTACTCTTTTTTAAATGTCTTTTGCTTTTTCTTTATCAGCGACAATCATCCCATGAGTGATTAACTTATCTAACTGCTCATCAACGGTCAATAGTTCTTTCAAATCCATAAAATCTCTCCTTAACGTAAAAAAGCTGAGAACACGTCTCAGCTTGGTCCCCAATGTCTAAAAGACTTCGGGCAACTCTGTTATTCATAGTATCTTCAAAGGTCTGAAAATTTGCAATACTTTTTATAAATTTTTTGCATTTCCATCAATAAAAAATCTACTATATTGCCTGTAAGTAGTCCATTACTGCTAAGAATTTAGATTTTTATGCTATCGCATTTGCATTAATCTGGTCAATAACTTTCCTAATGCCCATCCATACTGTCACGTCAGTAAATACCTCAACAACACTTCCTTTATCAGTAAATGGTGATTCTTGAAGTACAGAAAGATCCTTCATCATTCCGTTGTGTACAATATACTCAACAATCTGATTTACAAAGTAAATCTGTCTGCTATCAAGATTTGTATCATTCAAAAACTCTGAAAACGCTTCCTTTGCAGCATTCATATCTAGTCCAACAATTTCGCGAACAAACTCACCTAAAGGCTTATGACCATATTCTTTTTCATAGTCATCCTGTGAACCAACTTCTTTCCAAAGAATCTGTTCCAGACTTTCTATATCCATCTCTGTAAGCGGCTTATTAGTTTTAAGCTTTGCAATTACAATATTATCTTGATGCTGACGAACATAGAATTCAGCTTTTGCTTTATAATTCTTCAATTCATCATTTTCAAGTTCAGAATCATTCCACTCTGTAGACAAAATTTCATCCGTAAAATCTGTATCATATTTAATAATTCCCTTAGGCAAATATTTCATAAGATTACGAAGACTTACTCTGATATGTTCAAATTCATCAATTCCAGCATTATCTACGTAATCTGTATGAAGAATTTTATTGATAAGTTCTGATTGTACCTGAATCTCAGGAATATTTGCTACACCTGCAATACCTTCAACCTTTTTGAAAAGATCACTTCTATGACGACCATATCCTTTACCCGCCAAATATGCTAATTCCATTCCATACATCAAAGCGTCGAAACGAACTGCACTTGTTTCATCTCCATCAGGCATAATAAGAGGTGCTAATTCTTCGCGAACCATCAATGTGTCTTCAAATGTGATTGATTGATAATTCTTTTCAGTTGAATATATGTCTACATACTTTAGATGCTGCCTTACGGCAAAATTTTCACGGTTTAGTTCCTGTACCTTACCTATCATCATTTCAACAAGCTTATTTCTGTAGTCAATAAGTCTTGCATTCTGATATTCTATACTCTGAAGTTTGTATGCCATTTCAAATTCAAGAGAAAAGATAGCTCCCTGTAATGCAATCATATTCGCTGTTGGTCTTCCCTGATTCATACGGAAAAACTCAAAATTTCCACAGAAATCAAAGATATAAAACTTACCTTTATCTTCTCCATCCATAAGTCCGGGACAAAGTCTGGTACCTCGACCAATCATCTGCCAAAACTTAGCCTTGCTCATCACCTTCTTGAAAAATACAAGGTTCAATACTTCAGGAACATCAATACCAGTATCAAGCATGTCCACAGATATTGCAATCTGAGGCATTTTATTTGGATCAGAAAATTCATCAATCGCACTCTGTGCATATGTCATATAGTTATCTATTACTTTAGCAAACGGATGTCCATCCTTACTAAGCTCCGGATACTGCTTATTAAATACTTCCAGTATTTTCTCTGCGTGGTCATGATTCTTAGCAAAGATAATTGTCTTACCAAGCTTCTGACCATAGTCTACTTTAAGTCCATCTCTCATAAGTATATGAAGTACTTGCTTAATAGTATCCTCGTTAAATATCCATGTATTTAACGCTGAAGAATTGATTCTTTCCGGAAGTTCTCCATCTTTTAATTTAAAAGTTTCTTCATATTCAGCCTTGTCTTCTTCAGACAATTCGTCATATGCAATGCCTTCTTCAATGAATTTCAACTTTGTTTCAACAGTAGTAAAGTCAACGAGATATCCGTCCTTTACAGCCTGAGCAAGCTCATACCCATATGTAGGCACGCCATTTTCCAAATCAAAGATTCCATAAGTATTCTTATCAATTTCATCCTTAGGAGTTGCTGTAAGACCTACCAATGGTGCGTCGAAATAATTGAATATATCTCTATATTTGTTATAAATTGATCTATGAGCCTCATCACATATTACAAGGTCAAAATGTCCACAAGTAAATAACTTCCCGTTGTCGTCCTTAACTGAATCAATACAGTTCATCATAGTCTGATACGTAGAAAAAATACAATGAGCTGTGTAATTATCTTTTTCTTCTACAAGATTTGAGCATGACAAATCAGGCAAAAGATTTACAAAACTTCTTTTTGCCTGCGTAACTAATGAATTACGATCTGCCAGAAACAAAATATTTTTTACCCATCCGGCATCTAATAAAACCTTACATAAAGCAATTGCAGTTCTTGTCTTTCCTGACCCGGTAGCCATTACAAGAAGTGCTTTTCTCCGGTTACGATTGTCAAATGCATCACATACTGCTTTTATTGCAGCTTCCTGATAATAACGACCTGCAATATTCTTATCTACAAATACATGATTAAGACTTGTCTTCATTGTTTGAAGATTAAAAAGCTTCTCCAAATCTCTCTTCGAATAGATTACCGAAACCTTTCTCTCCGGATACTGATTATCAATAATTCTTGTTTCAAAACCATTTGTTAAAACCACCACTGGTCTTCTCTTATATTTTTCTTCTAATAAATCGGCATAAAGTTTTGCCTGTTGTCTTCCCTTAGAAACATCAACACATGTTCTCTTAGCTTCGATTACAGCAAGGGGACGATGCATATCATCATAAAGAACATAATCAGCAAAACCTACCTCTGATTTGTTAGGCATTCCCGAAAGTTCAACTTCATTAATCCAGTCTTTTCCTTCTGTCCATCCGGCATCCAAAAGCATAGAATCAATATAGATTTTTCTTGTCTTATACTCGGATAAATCAAGAGGCTTCGGAACATAGGTCTGCTGCTGTTCTGCACGCTTTGCAGTTAATTCTTCCTTAAGTGCCTTATTTTCAGCAATTAGTGCCTGTAAATCCACGTCATTATCTGAAGTTTTAACTACCACTGAATCTTCTTGTATTTCAGTCAACATATTAACATCATATTTTCTCTCTTCATAAAAATCGGAATAGCAATATGACACATAGTCCATAAAGATAAACAAATTCTGTAAGCAAAGAATTGCTTCATCTTCCGTGATTTTTCTACCGTTATGTGCGGCACGATTACCAATCTTACGAATTAGATCAAGACGTTTCCACAAAGCATCATCTACAATATCATGAAAATCCTCTGTACTCATAAGACTAATAAGCTTGTCCTGATACGGCATTTCCAATGACTTATCTACGGAATACATCCATTTAATAGCAAATTCCATAGCACGACGACAATTAATCACACTTGACTCTTTATCAATCTTAAGTATTTTCTCTGCAGCTATTGCCACATCTGAAAAGCTATTGAATTTTGGTTCTTTTTTCAAGAAATCAAAGTTGGTCATAAAAGCCTCCTTCCTATATTGTACATATATTAATAGTTAAAAATATTATCTAAATAATTTTTAATAGTGCCTTATAAATTTTGATTTGTTGACTTGCTGAATAAATACAGCAAACTCATCTTGTAGCATCTTTGGTGGCAACATCAACCGTAGTTTATTATATTTTCCTACATTAAAATGTTGTTGTGCTGCTCCGCCAGTTCCTTCATTTATCTGTTTTTTTCCATGTGGCATATTTGTAAAAGTGCATAGATAATAAGGATTTACTTTTTCGCAATCCAGATGAGCAATTATAACATCAACCGCGTTACATCCAGCAAATTCTTCTGTAACAACACATGCGGTGCCAGGTGCTCCAGATCTTACTATTAACAAATCATTCTCTTTAAGAATAGATTTTGAGTTCTTCAGATGTCCTTCTTTAGTAAAGTATGCCCAATCAATATCTTTAATAAATCCTGCACCTATATTCAGAGAACGAAAAGCCTTTACTCCATTACTTTCATCTGTATAATACTGAGATGGCTTTATAACAACACCAACTTGAACATCTGCTACTTCTTCAACATTTACAACATTCCAATTTCTAGAATTATTTTCATCACCAAACATCTCGACAAATCGGGCTTTGATGAGGTCGTCTAAAGATGTAAGTTCCTCTTTTTGCTTTTCTATAACAGCCTCAATCTTTTCCAAAATATTAATAACCCCTTCTTGCTCCACTAATTTCGGACACTCAATATCCAGCTTTGACAAATCCTCTTTATTAAATCCCGCTTGAGCAGCTCTTGAACCCACGTTTATTATTGCGTTCTGAAAATATGACGATTTCAGATAGTAATATAAATATTTCTTCTTGATTTTACTTGTATCAGGAATAGTACGCATTATAGCTACATTATACGCACCAGCTAATCCTGTTAATATCTTTCCAATTGACGCCCCATATCTTGCAATTAATATATCATCAGCTTCACATACCTTTGTGCTGTTACTAATCTTAATGTATTCTGGAGTCACTCTTTCACTTTGTGTAAAATCTCGTATTTGAAGCATACGAACATATCCATCCTGTTTATCAAATGACCACTCTTCCTTGGGTGGCTGTGAACCTCCTTGAAAATCACATATATCTGTTAACTTCATTCTACGTCATTCCTACAAATCCGAATTTGCCTTATAAGGAAAACTAATTACTTTTTATATCTTGAATAAACTTATCAAAATCAGAACTAATTTTCTATGTTTTATTAAATAATTGTAGAATAGAATTTATAAGCAATTTCAGAATCTCTGGTATAATCAATGCTACATTCTGCAAAAATATCCGTAACCTGCTGCCAGATTCTTCTTTCGCTAGCGCGAATTGATCTGACTCTCTCGAGAAGTTCTTTAAAATAGTCTTTACCAAATGCAGTCTGACCCTGTTTCAACCTTTCATCGTCCATGACAAAGCCTTTTATCATATATTCTTTTAAAACGCTTGTTGCCCATATGCGAAACTGAGTTGCTTTTTTAGAATTTATTCTGTATCCCACAGAAATAATAGCATCTAAATTATAGTAATTTGTTTCATTATGCTGTGTTTTTCCTTCTATTGCACCATGTCTTGTGGTTGTTTCCATTTTGGAAATAACCACCTCTTTACTCAGCTCACCCTCATTAAAAATATTTTTTAAATGTTTACTAATTGCAGGAATTCCAACACCAAATATCTCAGACATGCCTTTTTGAGATACCCAGATGCTATCTTCCGCTATGTATGCATCAACTGCCACATTTTCCTCATCCAAATGGTATAACACCATTTCCATTTGCTTGTTAAAGTCGATCATATATACCCTTTCTATGCCATATATTTTTGATGCGATGTTTTTACATTGCTCTGATTTACCATTGCGTACTGCATAGTAGTATCAATCTGTGAATGCCCAAGTATTTTCTGTACCTGTTCTATTGGCATTCCTTTATCAATGGCTCTCGTGGCCATTGACCTACGGAATTTATGTGGATGAATTCTATCCAAATCCAACATTCTTCCCAGTTTTCGTAATCTTATTTCCACGCCACTAATTTTCAAACGATTATGTGGTTCATCAAGTGTAACAAATAACGCCTCATTATTATCTGTTCTTGCATCAATATACTCTTTTAAATGTACTTTTGCTTTAGCATCAAAATAAACTCTACGTTCTTTGTCCCCCTTGCCATATACAATACACTCTCTTCCTTCTAAATCAATGTCCTCTATATTAAGATTCACTAATTCTCCAACACGAATCCCTGTAGAATAAAGTAAATCAATAATCGCCAAATCTCTTTTTTCTTTACAATTGTCTCGAAGTTTTTCTATTCCTTCATCTGAAATAATATTTTTCACAACAGTTTTTGTCTTAATCTTATGAATACGTTTCATTGGACTTTTAAGAATATAATCCTCTTCTTCTAACCATGAAAAGAAACTCGAAATATTGCGTCTAATATTATCAATCGTCACATTTGAACAACTATTCCTTTTCTGATAGTTTGATAAGTATTCACGAATTTCTTCTGTCGAAATTTTCCTAACACCTGTTTCAATCTGAGAAATTAAATGTTCCACCGTAGTCCTATAATAATTTAGTGTTCTCTCTGAACATCCTTCAATCCGCTTTGCATCTAAAAACATCTTCAAGAAATTATCATTTGATATTTCTTTCTTCTCTACTTCATTCTCAGCGAAATTGCGAAGTATTACCTCCTGAAGCTTCTTCATCTGTGAAATAGATAAATATTCTGCCATCTCATTAAGAACTGTTACTATCTTTTCTTCCATGTTGGTATCCCTTCTATAATACCAACTTCACTACCACCATATTACTTATTCTTTTGTTTTTTAATTTTTTTATCCAAAATACTCTTGCATTAAACTATTAAACAATAACTGCGTTTCATCAAGTGCTTTCTGCACTGCAACTTTTGATTTGTTGACTTGGTGGACAAAATCGGCAAATTGGTTTTGAAGTTTCATATCTGGCACATATATTTCTGTTGCGTTTATTTTTGACAACAGCAAATTAGGTTGTGCAGATGCACTTTCAACCATATACATTCTTGTGTTAACCCTATAACACCATTTAAGGAACATAGGATTTAGCAATTCCTGCTTAACCTTTAATAAAGCCACACTCTTCTGCAACAATGTATGTTCTGTTCTTTCATCAGACGCTATTGCAGATTTCCCAATCGTTGCACCAGTATTAACTATAAGGAAGTCCCCTATTTCAATATTACAACGCTTATAATCCTTTTCAAACTCATCCACATTAATCTCTGGAGCTGTATCATAATGCACTTCATCATTATATATTTCCCTTGCCCCTACAAAATATCTTTTAGTACCTTCTTCTGAAGTACAACCACCATGTTTACCATCTGTAATCTTATTACAAAGCTCTTTTAATGTTGCTTTTTCAAACTTCTGTGCAGGATTATCCAAAGTACCAAACATCTCGACAAATCGGGCTTTAATGAGGTCGTCTAATGAAATAAGTTCTTGCTTTCTCATTTCTATTACATTGCATACCTTATCTAAAGTGGCAACTATCTGATCTTGCTTTTCTAGTGGTGGAATATCAAATGTCATCTTTTTAAGTTGATTCATCTTAATACTTTTAAAAGTACTTCCTGAACTATTAGAAGCCAAATAATCAAGTGTAGATTTAACTCTAAAAATATAATAAAAGTACTTTTGTCTTACTATATTTGTATCAAGCGTAAAAGCAAATACTGACTCATTAATATCCCAACCTACCGGATCATCTTCAATAATATACATATCTCCCATTCGCCCTATAGAAGCAAAAAGAATATCTCCCTTTTTAATCTTTGAGCGCTTATGAATTAGCTTTATCGCCTCATCATCTACAACATCTGTATTTTCATCAATTACCAATGTATTATTTTTTATATTTTTTATTGTTATGTAATTATTATTGCCCTGTCCCAGTTTGAAATTTTTTCTTGGATTTAAACCAGTTCTAGCTAATAACACGACTTCTGCAAATGTTTTTTTCATTCTACATCATTCCTCTACGGGCTACTCGCAGAGTCCATTTGCATTCCGCTTTGCTTCATGCTCATGTTCTGCTGTCGCACAATACAGCCAATCCTCCCAAAGCACTTATGTAAGCAAGCTTCCAACGTGCTTTTGCCGTCTTGTCTGTACTCTGCTCGTAGCCCTACAAATCCGAATTTGTCAGATTTGTATTTCCTTTCTTACAAACTTAACAATCTCTCCAACTCATCCATTTCTTTCCCTATCTCCATCTCAAGCTCACGGATATTAGTCATAATCTCAGATGTTGGAGGATACTCAACAGCTACATACTCAACTTCTTTATACTTGTTAATACTAAGATCATATCCATTATCCACGATTTCCTTCTTAGGAACCATAAACGATTTTTCTGTACGTTTTCTCTCCATCTCAGCATCACGATTACGGAATCTTTCAATGATATCCGGAATATCATTTTCCGCTACTGCAGAACGCTTGTCATCAAGGCTAAATCCATCTGCCTGCATATCGTAAAACCATACATTATCTGTTCCTCCATAATTGGTTTTAGTAAAGATAAGAATTGCTGTTGATACTCCGGCATATGGTTTAAATACACCTGAAGGCATTGAGATAACAGCCTCTAATTTCTGATTTTCTACTATTTCCTTTCTAATATCCTTATGAGCCTTGGAAGAACCAAACAATACACCATCAGGAACAATACAGGCACATCTGCCACCAACTTTAAGCATACGAACAAATAATGCCAAGAAAAGAAGTTCTGTCTTCTTTGTTTTGCACACCTTTAACAAATCTGCTGATACAATATCTGCATCAAGACTTCCCTTGAAAGGTGGATTGGCAAGAATCAATGAATATTTATCTTTATCCGGGTTTTGATCTGACAAACTGTCTCTGTATTCTATAAACGGACTTTCTACCCTATGATTCATCATATTCATCGCACCAATACGAAGCATTGTTCTATCCATATCAAAGCCATAGAACATATGATTCATAAAATGATCTTTCTTCTGCTTGTCGTAAAAAATTTCATCTTTCTTGTTAGCCCACAGATATTCTCCTGACTCTACAAGGAAACCTGCTGTTCCGC
>OLVT01002313.1_pt1 | contig 13417 bp, 16 predicted proteins | sample 1673241 | NCBI WGS metagenome assembly OLVT01 (sample SAMEA3178936, study PRJEB25190) | human gut metagenome | biome: human gut; feature: human-associated habitat; material: faeces | place: Austria | collected 2013 | reverse complement strand
GAGCGTAATCCTGCAGAGCTGTAGATACAGCAATGACCTCCTGCACAAAAGGTACGCCAAGATGTTTGGCAAGTGTCAGTCCGCCACTTCCTGTGATAACAGGAGAGACCTGAATCGGTCCGAGTTTGTAAATGGCACGTCCGAGAAGATCTGACAGAGTTTCCTGAATATTGGCAAAGTGACGCTCATAATCAGAGAAAAGCACTTCGTTCTCGTTGTCCAGAATGGCAATCTTAACGGTCGTGGAACCAATATCGATTCCCAAAGTATAGAGTTCTTTTGAATTCATGTTACTATCCCCAATCTTTCGTAATGGTCTATGATATATGTATGAGTTACTTCTTATTAAATGCGTTTACAGATTCGCAATACATAACATTATACGACATCCGAAGGGAAAAGACAATTGTAATTGTTGTTCATGATTCTGAAATATTCATAAAGAACTTGTTAAATCTTAAGGAAAATAATAACATTGGTTTGACAAAATAAAGCCCGGACGGTACAATGACTGATGTATGGTAGAAGAACAATTTTGGTAAAAAAAGGAGTTAATGTATTGAACTGGCTTGACAAATTAGAAAGAAAATTCGGACGTTATGCGATTCCAAACCTGACGGTTTATCTGTTGGCAGGATATGTCATCGGGTTTGCGGTTTATTATCTTGCACCGAATCTGCTTAGATATCTTACACTGGAACCGTATTATATCCTGCACGGGCAGATCTGGAGGATTATTTCATGGGTACTGATTCCACCGACGGGAAGTCTCTTTTCGCTTTTCTTTTTAGTACTTTTGTACTATTCACTGGGGACAGCCCTGGAGCGGACATGGGGGACATTCCGGTATAATGTCTATATTTTTTCCGGTATTTTCTTTACTGTGATCGCTGTATTTATTTTATACGGAGTATTTTATCTTATTTATGGAGTTGCACTTCCGATGTCCAGCATCGGACTGATCAGCACGAATTATATTACGATGTCGATCTTCCTGGCATTCGCTTCAATTTATCCTGATATGGAAGTGATGCTTTACTTTATTCTGCCGATTAAGATGAAGTGGATGGCACTTGTCTATGCAGCAATGGCACTGTATTATTTCTTCACAGGAAGCCTTGCAGTAAAAGTTGCGATCGGAGCTTCTTTACTTAATTTTGTGATCTTTTTCTGCTCCAGCAGAAATATAAAAAGATTTGGACCGAAGGAACAGGCACGTAAGGCAAAGTTCCGGCAGCAGTCCAGACCGCATATGACTTATTCTAATGGGGCAAGACACCGTTGTGCAGTATGTGGAAGGACAGAACTGGATGATCCGAACCTTGAGTTCCGGTTCTGCTCCAAGTGTAATGGAAATTATGAATATTGTCAGGATCATCTTTTTACGCATGAGCATGTAAAGTAAGAAACCGACAGAAGAGATGGAGCTGAAATCTGAGCTGTTGTCAGAACCGGCTCCATGAAGATGATACAGAATCTGATACAAATAAAAGAGTAATTTAATTATGAAAAGGAGAGAGAGTTTCTATGAAAAAGACGAAAGTAGTATGTACGATGGGACCCAATACGAATGATAAAGAACTGATGAGAAAGCTGATCCGGAATGGAATGGATGTGGCACGTTTCAATTTTTCCCACGGAGATCATGCAGAGCAGAAAAGCCGTATGGATCTTCTGAAGGAGCTTCGTGAGGAGGAGCATTCTAATGTTGCGATCCTGCTGGATACCAAAGGACCGGAGATCCGTACCGGACTGCTGAAGGACGGAAAGAAGATCATGCTGGAGGCCGGAAAGAAATTTACGCTTACGACAGAAGAGGTGGCAGGAGATGAGAATATCGTATCTATTTCTTATCCGGGACTGATCAATGATGTGAGCAGGGGAAAGACAATCCTGATCGATGACGGACTGATCGGACTGAAAGTAGTCGAGAAGAAAGAAAAAGAACTGATCTGCCGGAAGGAGCAGGAGGCCCGCATTCAGGCAGAGATTCTTGCGGATCATGTGTTTTCCCACGTTTCAGATACAAAGACGCCCCAGGGAGTTCTGTGTGTGATGGCACGAAGAAAGGAGCCGTCTGCAGAGGAGATGTTTGATCTGCAGGCAGGCGGGAAGCCGCCTCTTCTTATGGTGCTGGATAATCTGCAGGACCCGGGAAATCTGGGTACCATCCTTCGAACTGGCGAGGGAGCCGGCGTGACAGGAGTTGTTATGAGCAGCGATTGTGTGGATCTTTATAATCCCAAGACTGTCCGATCTACAATGGGATCCGTATACCGGGTTCCCTGCAGGCGTGAGGATGACATGGAAAGATTTCTTCACAAGATGAAAGAAGCCGGGATCCGGATTTATGCGGCCCATCTGAAAGGGACGGCAGATTATGACGAGGAAGATTATACAGGCGGCAGCGCCTTCCTGATCGGGAATGAAGGAAATGGACTTAAGGAAGAAACGGCCCGGATGGCAGACACCTATATCCGCATCCCCATGGAAGGGGAAGTGGAATCGCTGAATGCAGCCATTGCCGCTACAATCCTGATGTTTGAGGCGGGGAGACAGCGAAGAAGGAAATAATATTGAAGAAACGCGGAAACAGTGGTATTATGGAAAGAAATCAGGCGGTCCGGATACAGCCGTGTGCCGACAAGACCAAAAGAAGAGAGGAACGAGTGATATGAATTTAAAAGGACGTAGTTTTTTGAAGTTAAGAGACTTTACTGCAGAGGAGATTTTATACCTGGTAGATCTTGCAGAGGAGCTGAAAGAAAAACGAAAAAGAGGAATCAAAGGACACAGCCTGCAGGGAAAGAATATTGCCCTGATCTTTGAAAAACCTTCTACAAGAACGAGATGTGCTTTTACTATCGGGGCGCAGGACGAGGGTGCAACTGCAACATATCTGGCAGGGTCCGAACTGCAGCTCGGCGAAAAGGAGAGTATTGAAGATACGGCGCGTGTTCTGGGACGTATGTTTGACGGAATTGAATACAGAGGATTTGACCACGAATTTGTAGAAGCTCTTGCACAGTACAGCGGCGTTCCGGTATGGAACGGTCTGACAGATCAGTGGCATCCCACACAGTGTCTGGCAACGCTGCTTACACTGAAGGAAAATTTCGGACATATTAAGGGACTGAAAATTGTTTATCTGGGAGACGGACGCAACAACGTGGCAAACAGCCTTCTGATGGGATGCAGTAAGGTTGGAGTGAATATTGCTATTGCAGCTCCAAAACGTCTGTGGCCGGATGCAGATCTTGTAGAGGAATGCAGAGGTTATGCAAAAGAGGCAGGTTCTGTAGTGGAAGTATCGGATGAACTGGATGTGGTAGAAGGAGCGGATATGCTCTATACGGACGTATGGTTCTCCATGGGCGAGGAGAAGAAAGAACAGGAGAGAACAAAGCTTGCCCTTCCGTATCAGGTAAATGCAGAGCTGATGAAGCGCACCGGCAAGGATACCACACTGTTCTCACACTGTCTGCCTGCAAATAAAGGAAAAGAAGTAACAGAGGACGTATTTGAAAGCGAGAAATCAGTTGTGTTTGACGAGGCGGAGAATCGTCTGCACACTATCAAGGCCATAATGGTTGCAACGCTTGGAGAATAATCACGAAATGAAAACAGAAATTTTATCCATGCTTCGGGCAGCAGATGGATATGTATCAGGGCAGCAGATCTGTGACAGGTTTCATGTGTCCAGAACTGCTGTCTGGAAAGTAATAGAACAGCTAAAAGAAGAAGGGTATGAAATAGAGGCAGTCCGCAGGAGAGGTTATCACCTGACCGGAAGTCCCGATGTGATGTCAAAAGCTGAAATTGAGAGCCGGATCGAGACAAAATGGGCAGGGCGGAATGTCTTTTATTATGAAGAAACAGATTCTACCAATACACGGGCAAAGGCCCTGGGAGAAGAAGGGGCTCCCCACGGCACTTTAGCGGCGGCGGATGCACAGAGTGCAGGGAAAGGGCGGCGCGGCAGAGGATGGGAGTCGTCGCCCGGAAAGGATATCTATATGAGTATCCTTTTAAAACCGCAGATCTCACCTGTGCAGGCGCCTATGCTGACATTGGTCATGGCTCTTAGCGTCGTAGAGGCGGTGAAGGAAGAGACCGGACTTGATGCCGGGATCAAATGGCCCAATGATCTTGTGATAAATAAGAAAAAAATATGCGGCATTTTGACGGAAATGAGTCTGGAAGAAGAACAGATCAGTTATGTGGTGATCGGAGTGGGGATTAATGTGAACCATGATGAGTTTCCGGAAGAATTAGCAGGGAGGGCTACTTCCCTGAAACTGGAATCCGGCAAAGAGTGGATCCGGGCTAAGCTTGTTGCACAGGTGATGGAAAAATTTGAAAAGAATTATGAGATCTTTCTGAAGGATGGGAGTCTTGCAGGGCTTAAAGAGCGCTACAACGGGCTTCTTTTAAATAAGGAAAGAGAAGTGCGCGTGCTCGATCCAAAGGGAGAGTATACGGCATTTGCTTTGGGGATCAATGAAAAAGGAGAGCTTCTTGTGGAGCGGGAGAACGGCAGACGCGAGACTGTGTTTTCCGGGGAAGTCTCTGTACGAGGAATATATGGATATGTATAAGGATAAAATTGTGCTCTGCGGGGCAAATTCATATGAGGAAAAATATTATCTCAATCCGGACTTTGAACAGCTTCCGGATCATGTAAAGGATGAGCTGAAGATCATGTGTGTGCTCTATGTACATGATGTGGGAGGAATCCTGACACTGGCTTATGAGGAAGATGGAACGCTGTGTTTCGAGGTGTCTTCTGTAGAAGGAGACGCCATGTTTGATGAGATCGGAAGCCAGCTTAAGATCAAGCAGCTGCAAAGGGAAAAAGAAGAACTTCTGGAGGCTCTTCAGCTGTACTATCAGGTATTTTTCCTGGGACAGGAAGAACAGAAAAAGGGGGACTGACGAATGCTGCTTGTAATGGATGTAGGCAACACAAATATTACAATGGGGCTGTATCGGGAGAGCGAGCTTCTGGCAAAATTCCGAATGACAACAAAACAGCCGAGAACTTCAGATGAATATGGAATAGCGATCCGGGAAATGATCCGGAACCAGGGAGAAAATCCGGAAGAAGTAGACGACATTATCATTGCGTCTGTCGTGCCGGACATTATGCATTCTTTGGGCAGCTGCATTATTAAATATTTTAACCGGAAGCCGATCATCGTCTCTGCAGGGATCAAGACCGGAATCCGGGTGGCAACAGAAAATCCGCGTCAGACAGGACCGGATAAGATCGTGGATGCAGTGGCGGCCTATTATCTGTATGGAGGGCCGGTTATTGTCATTGATTTTGGTACAGCGACTACTTATGATCTGGTAGAGCCGGACGGTACATTTGCAGTAGGAGTCATTGCGCCGGGGATCCGCACATCAGCAAGAGCGCTGTGGGGAGATGCAGCCATGCTTCCGGAGATTGAAATACGGAAACCGGATACTATTCTGGCCAGAGAGACAGTGTCCAGTATGCAGGCCGGACTGGTGTACGGCTATATCGGTCAGACAGAATATATTATTGACCGGATGAAAAAGGAATCCGGATATCTGGATGCGAAAGTAGTGGCAACAGGAGGACTTGGAAACATCCTTGCGGCAGCAACGGAAAGTATTGATATCTATGATCCGATCCTGACGCTGGAAGGTCTGCGCCTTATATATGAAAGGAATCGTTTCCGGGGAAAGAAGAAGGAGCAGGAAACGGAAAGGACATCTGACAGATGAAAATAGGAAATCTTACAATCGAGCACCCGTATGTGCTGGCACCGATGGCAGGCGTAACAGACCTGCCATTCCGTTTGCTCTGCAAAGAGCAGGGTGCCGGCCTTTTATGTATGGAAATGGTAAGCGCAAAAGCGCTTCAGTATGAAAATCGTAATACCAGGGAACTTCTGAAGATCCATCCCGAAGAGTATCCGGTATCCCTCCAGTTGTTTGGCTCGGATCCTGATGTCATCAGCGAGCAGGCCAAAAAGATAGAAGAACTTCCTTTTCAGATTTTAGACATCAATATGGGGTGTCCGGTTCCTAAAGTAGTGAAAAATGGAGAAGGGTCTGCTTTGATGAAGCAGCCGGATCTGGTCTATGAGATCGTATCCAAAACGGTCAAAGCAATTCAGAAACCTGTGACGGTAAAAATCCGTAAAGGCTTTGACGATTCCAGTATAAATGCTGTGGAAATCGCAAAGATTATTGAGGAAGCCGGCGGGGCGGCAGTGGCGGTTCACGGAAGGACGAGAGAGCAGTATTATTCCGGGGAAGCGGACTGGGATATTATCCGGCAGGTCAAAGAAGCGGTTGGCATCCCTGTTATCGGTAATGGAGATGTGACTTCTGTAAAAAAAGCAATGGACATGATGAAACAGACCGGGTGCGACGGGGTGATGATTGCCCGGGGAGCACAGGGGAATCCATGGATCTTCCGGGAATTGAAGCACTACGATGAGACAGGAGACATTCTGCCCAGACCTTCCAATACAGAGATCAGGGATATGATGCTCCGGCATGCGGCGCTTCAGATCAAATATAAAGGAGAGTATCAGGGAATCCGTCAGATGCGCAGTCATGTGGCCTGGTATACCAAAGGGATGACGGGTTCTGCCAGGCTTCGGGACGCCATCAATCAGGTGGAAAGTTATGAAGAATTAAAGGCACTTCTGGAGGCGAAAATCTATTGACATTATAAAGTCTGTTATGTATAATATTGAAATTGCGAAAGTAGATTTATATAAGGGAAAGACCCTGACAGATATACAGAAATAGAGCAAGAAAGAGGAGAGGATAGTCATGGAAGAAAAGAAGAGAATTCTTACCTACACCGGTCTGAAGAAGCTGGAAGAAGAGCTGGAAAATCTGAAAGTCGTAAAGCGTAAAGAAGTTGCTGATAAAATTAAAGAAGCAAGAGAACAGGGAGACCTTTCAGAAAATGCAGAGTACGATGCAGCAAAAGATGAACAGCGCGACATCGAAGCACGGATCGAAGAGTTGGAGAAGATCCTGAAGAATGCGGAAGTTGTTGTGGAGGATGAAGTCAATCTTGATAAGATCAGCATTGGATGCATCGTTACCGTGTATGACGAAGAATTTGAAGAAGAGATAGAATTTAAGATTGTCGGATCTACAGAGGCCAACAGCCTGCAGGGAAAAATTTCCAATGAGTCACCGGTAGGAAGAGCCCTTCTTGGACATGAAGTCGGAGACAGCGTAAAAGTAGAGACGCAGGCAGGAGAACTGGAGTACAAAGTTTTGAAGATCGACCGTTCCCTCTAAAACAGGGCGGTATCTGATAATAAGGATAAAAGAGAAGAGGAGTGAAGATCAGTGTCTAATCAGCAGAAGAATGCTCAGGAACCAGATTTAAACCAGCTTAGAAAGGTACGCCGCGAGAAGCTGGCGGAGCTTCAGGCAAACGGAAAAGACCCCTATCAGGTTATGCGTTATGATGTGACATGCCATACATCTGATATTAAGGATCATTATGAGGAGATGGAAGGAAAGCACGTGACGGTTGCAGGCCGTGTGATGCAGAAACGTGTGATGGGAAAGGCATCCTTCTGTAATGTTCTTGATCAGAGCGGAAATATCCAGTGCTATGTTGCAAGAGATGGCATAGGAGAAGAAGAATACAAAGATTTCAAGAAGCTGGATATCGGCGATATTGTAGGTGTGGAAGGAGAAGTCTTTAAGACAAAGACAGGAGAGATTTCCATTCATGCCTCTGCAGTAAAGCTTCTGTCTAAGAGCCTGCAGATCCTTCCGGAGAAGTTCCATGGACTGACGAATACAGATATGCGTTATCGTCAGAGATATGTGGATCTCATTATGAATCCGGAAGTACGGGATACATTTATCAAACGTTCTCATATTATCAGTTCCATCCGGAGATACCTGGACGGACAGGGATTCCTCGAGGTAGAGACCCCTATGCTTGTAAGCAATGCCGGAGGAGCTGCAGCAAGACCCTTTGAGACACATTTTAATGCTCTGGGAGAGGACTTTAAACTCCGTATTTCTCTGGAGCTGTATCTGAAACGTCTGATCGTCGGCGGACTGGAAAGAGTGTATGAGATCGGGCGTGTATTCAGAAATGAAGGTCTGGATACAAGGCACAACCCGGAATTTACTCTGATGGAGCTGTATCAGGCATATACAGATTACAACGGAATGATGGATCTGACAGAGAATCTTTACCGCCATGTAGCGCAGGAAGTTCTTGGCACCACAAAGATTGTTTACAACGGAATCGAGATGGATCTTGGCAAACCGTTTGAGCGTATTACGATGGTTGATGCGGTGAAGAAGTATTCCGGCGTGGACTGGAATCAGGTAGAGACTCTGGAGCAGGCGAGAGAGCTGGCAAAAGAGCATCATATTGAATTTGAAGAGAGACATAAAAAAGGCGATATCCTGAACCTGTTCTTTGAGGAATTTGTTGAGGAGCATCTGGTTCAGCCGACCTTCGTTATGGATCATCCGGTGGAGATTTCTCCGCTGACCAAGAAAAAACCGGAGAATCCGGAATATGTGGAGCGTTTCGAGTTCTTTATGAACGGCTGGGAGATGGCAAACGCTTACTCCGAGCTGAACGACCCGATCGATCAGAGAGAGAGATTTCAAGCACAGGAGGAGCAGTTCGCTCAGGGCGACGAGGAGGCAAATCATACGGATGAGGACTTCCTGAACGCTCTGGAGATCGGTATGCCTCCGACCGGCGGTATCGGATTCGGTATCGACCGTATGTGTATGCTGCTGACAGACAGCGCTGCAATCCGTGATGTGCTGCTCTTCCCCACCATGAAGTCACAGGGCGCTTCCAAAAATGAGGCAAACAATGCGGCACAGGCAGGAAAAGCCGCTGCCGCTGAAGTGAAAGCAGAGGAAAAAGCAGCGGAAAAGATTGATTTTTCCAACGTGAAGATCGAGCCGCTGTTTGAGGAAATGGTGGACTTTGACACCTTCAGCAAGTCCGATTTCCGTGCTGTGAAGGTGAAAGACTGCGTGGCAGTGCCGAAGAGCAAAAAACTCCTTCAGTTTACGCTGGACGACGGCACAGGCACAGACCGTACGATCTTGAGCGGTATTCATGAGTATTATGAGCCGGAAGAGCTGATCGGAAAGACCTGTATCGCCATCGTAAATCTGCCGCCGAGAAAGATGATGGGAATCGATTCCTGTGGAATGCTGATCTCTGCGGTACATGAGGTGGACGGTCAGGAAGGACTGAATCTCCTGATGGTGGATGACAGGATTCCAGCAGGAGCGAAGCTGTATTAATTGATAAACTGAGTCAAATACCCCGCAGCTTGCTGCGGGGCATCAAGTTTGCAGCGCAGCAGAGCTGCGGGGTATCTGACCCTCGCGGCAGTCGCCAAATGGACATGCAAGCATGTCCGCTTGGCTCGTTGCCCGCGGGAATGAAAAAAGACTGCACTGGCTGAAATGGGCTGGTGCGGTTTTGGTATATCTGTATCAAAAATTTTGATACGGACGAAGTGCCAGTTAGGAGGTTTTTATGCTGAGTGTATTTCTGGGAGAAATGGATCAGGCAATTTATCTCCGCCGACGTATTTTGATAATCGATATGAAGATGAATGGATTACAGAACCATTATCTGTGAGCATGATAAAAGATGTAGATAAGTCGGATGTCATCAGCCCGCACTTGATCCAGAGCCCGGTATTGGGACCAATCTCTGTAAAGGAGATTTCAGGCGGGGTAAAAACGCTGATTCTGATGGCGTTTGATCAAACGGGTAAGGTTTTTAACGCATCTGCCTGTGGGGATAATTGCGCGAAATGGATTTTGGAGAAGATGATTTTGAAATCAAGATTCTCAATACTGGGGAGATGGTTCATAATATGGAGCAGTTTGTGAGGGCGGCAGGCAGAAAATCTTGGAACTTCAAGCGGAATAGATGTGGTATGCGCCGTTCCCTGTAAAATATTAGAAGGCGTAAATTGGAAACTGATTCTGGAGCATTCATCAGGAACAATTTTTTTTATAGATGAAGAAAATGCGTTTATTCATACGGAAGAATTTGCAGCATCTGTCAAAAACTCCGATAATTATTATGTTTTGGTTACCAGGGAAAATTTGTATAATCTTCCATACAGTGTAGAAGAGATCTATGGAATACATTGCTCCGGGAAATACCATGACACAAGGAGAATGTACCAGCAGAGGTATCAGATATATTCGAACTATCAAAATTTTCCGGTTGTCCCGGAAAATGCTGGAGCATATTGAAAATGAATGCGTATGTGTGATTGCGGATGGAGCAGCGATTGGTCCTGAGATGGATCGTTTGTACAAATGTGCTCTTAAAAAGAAAATTATATTGACAGCAGAGAGTATTTCAGCTGGGAGAGATTTTTTACAAGTGTGTTAATAGAGAGAACGAAAGATTCTTATCTTAGTTACAGAAAAACAAAATTGAATGAAGTATATTTGCATGAAAATAATAAGAAGTCAATTCTTAAGAGTATAGAGGGAGTAAAATTATAAGTATTGGGATTGATCAATAAGTAAGGCTAAATTTTTGAAAATGAGGATGAGTTGGATGGGTTTAGTGAGGACTCGATTGAAGCGGTAAAATTAATTTTGATCAGATAAGGCTGGCTTAGTGCAATCCACTTTAAATATTTCAGTGTTTCGTAAGGCACGCAAACGAAACACTGAAATATTTAAAGTGGATTGCACTCGCTCAGTCAGACCTCCATTTTTTTCATTCTGCCCATCTCTCTCCGGACCAGAAGGACGGATACGAGGAACGCCGCGGTGTCGGCCGCAGGTCCGGCAAAGGCGATTCCGTCGATCCCCAGGAACAGAGGAAGGATCAATACAAGCGGGATCAGGAAGAAGACCTGTCTTGTCATGGAGAGCAGAAGTCCTTTCAGTGGTTTTCCGATGGCGGAAAAGAAGTTGGAGGAGATCATCTGGACTCCATTTACGAGGATCATGAACAGGAAAATGCGCATAAAGCGAACCGCAAATTCATAATAAAGCGCGTCGCCGCTTCCGAACAGTGAGATCAGCTGTCTGGGGAAAAACTGGAACAGGACAAAGCCGATCGCGGTGATCACGAAGCTGCAGGAGATGGCAAGACGGTAAGTGCCGCGCACGCGGGAATACTGTTTTGCGCCGTAGTTAAATCCAATAATGGGCTGGGAGCCCTGAGACAGACCGATTACAAAAGCGAGCAGGATGGCGTTGGTCTTCATCACGATGCCGCAGGCGGCGAGCGGGATATCGCTTCCGTAAACGGTTGCCGCGCCATAATAAGTCAGCGAATTGTTCATTACGACCTGTACCAGAGTAAGCGCCACCTGGTTCAGGCTGTTGCTCAGTCCAAGAGAGGCCGCGGCAAGACTGTCCTGGACTGTTAGACGAAAATGTTTCCTGCATAGCTTCACACTGTGGAATTTCCCGAGATAGAGGAGGGCGGCGAGGAAGGAAAAAAACTGCCCGATGACCGTTGCCCATGCGGCGCCCGCTACTCCAAGGTCAAAGACAAAGATGAACAGGGGATCCAGGATCGTATTTAAAACTGCTCCGATCAATGTGCAGGCCATAGAGTATTTTGGGCTTCCGTCCGCGCGGATGAGATTGCTCATGCCGGTTGTGACAATCTGGAAAGGCATGCCAAGTCCTATAATCCGGGAGTAGGAGGCGGCATAGGAAAAATTCTCCGGAGTCGCGCCGAAGGCATTCAGCATCGGATGGAGAAAAAGCTGGATGAGGACGGCATAGCCTATGCCGGCGAGAACCATCATGCAGACCGCGTTTCCTACGACATGGCAGGCCGTTTCATCTTCTCCGGCGCCAAGGCTTAAGGAGAACCGGGACGCGCTTCCGACTCCGATCAGCAGTGCGATCGCAAGGGAAACCGTCGTAAGCGGATAAGAGACATTGGTGGCTGCATTTCCAAGGTATCCCACGCCTTGGCCGATAAAAATCTGGTCCACAATATTGTAAAGTGAGCCAACGAGCATTGAGATGATGCTTGGCACTGCAAGGGTTCGCAGAAGCCGGGGGAGACTTTGATATCCCAGTGGATTCTGGTCGTTTTTTGTCTGATCCATTTTGAATCTCTCCTTCCATGGTATGAAGCATATAGGTTTACCTGGGGATTTTCGCAGGGGTATGAGAAACCATTCAATTTCTTTCTGAAAATTAATATATCATATTTTTTTGGGGCGGGCAATGAGCGGGGCAGGTTTCCCGCGCGTTTTTCTGAGAAAATCCATGAAATAAGTGTGTGATATGCCGTTTTGCTGTGATATACTGACAACAGTGAAGTCGGGTTATTTTTGATAAAAAGAACTATTTGTGGTACTTACGATGTGATTGATCGAATACGTAACCAATATATCATAATTTCAGGAGGTCAAAATGAGTGAACAGAAAAGAAAGATTGGTTTTACAGTTGCATGCGTAAATGAATTTGCTCAGCGGCATAATCTCAGTGCTCAAGAGGCGTTTCGATATCTTTTCAAATTTAAAGGCATCGCATTTATTAAAGAAAATTATGAAATAGAACATACGCTTGATTTCGGAACAATTTTAGAGGATCTGGGAGTGCTGTGTCGGAAAAATGGAGGTGCATTGTGAGATTATTTCATGGAAGCAATGTGTTGATAGACAGCATTAATCTAGCCATGTGCAGACCGTATAAAGATTTTGGAGAACAGACTACAGAAGAATGGGCAAAATTCGTAATGAATAACAGGAGCAGAGCCTACACAGATGAGAAAAATATTCTGTGCAATAAGGATAATAAGTATGATATTGTTATTGGCCCGGTCGCGGATGATAATATGGCATTGCTATTTCGACAATATGAAAATGAGATTATTGATTTTGCCACATTGCTGCGAGGGATGATTTATAAGAAAACGTCTTCACAATATTCCTTTCATACAGAAAAAAGTATCATGCTTTTACGAAAGGTGGTCGATAAAAATGTGTAAGAAAAGCCAACTGATCGAATATATCATACAGGATATCGTTGATATGATCGCGATAGATCAGAATATAGAATATGACGAAGCTATGAACAAGTTTTATAATTCAGAGGTTTTTGAAAAGCTTCAGGATAAAGAAACAGGATTGTATTTAGAGAGTTCAGTGTATGTATATGATCTTTTTAAAGATGAAATGAATTTCGGGCACATTATTCAGGCAGAGATATAATAGTATCAATTTAAGGGTTCTGTGGTGTCTATGCTCCTATTATTTGGGAACAGCGTAAGTTGGGGGAAGTGATGAATGTTACGTCTGTAAATAAACCGTATCACTTACGCTGGTTTAAGAGAATGTGACATATCTGAGAAGATTTATAGAGGAGGTAATTATGAACAATGCAGGAAATCAGGAAATAAATCCTATC
>OLVT01002312.1_pt1 | contig 13430 bp, 12 predicted proteins | sample 1673241 | NCBI WGS metagenome assembly OLVT01 (sample SAMEA3178936, study PRJEB25190) | human gut metagenome | biome: human gut; feature: human-associated habitat; material: faeces | place: Austria | collected 2013 | reverse complement strand
CGGAACGGATGTACGCCAAGGGGTTATATCTCATAGACTTCTTGAAGTTAATGAGATTGAGGCACTTGATCCGGTATTTCTTCCGCTCCAGGAAGGAACCGATCTCCGGCAGGAGGGTGCCTTTCGGATCGGTACAGACATAGGAGGAATGAGCCTGGAGCAGTGAAGGCTTGCAGAAGAACCTCGTTTTTCCGCTCCCTGAGCCCCCGATGACCAGGATATTTTTATTCCTGGCGTATTTCGGCTGCTTCGGACGGCTCGACATGGTGATCCGCTCCGTCTGCGTCATGGGGATGTTATTGAAAAAATCCTTATCCATGTATGGGGCGATATCCGCCGGGGTGCCCCAACGGGCGCTGCCGTATTCCATACCGTGGCGGTATTTTTTCGCGTTCTTCCCCTTCATGTAGACCGCCAGCCGGAGGATCAGCGCCCCGGCAATGCCGATCAGCAGGTCGGCCGGCTCCAGGCTCGGCGCCGGGGAGGCAAACGCCATTGAAAATCCGTCCTGGATGGAGAGCAGCTTTGCGGAAAGGTCCGCGCCTGGGGCAAGCCGGAAGGCCTGGGCCAATTTGTCAAAGGGATAGGCGAACAGCAGATAGGGGAGATTGGCCAGGATCAGTTTTTTCATGTTCATCGCTGCACGCTCCGATCCCTGGTTTTGACTTTCTCCCGGTCCAGTGTCCGGTGCTCCGGTTTCCGCTCCGCCTGTTCCTTCGCCTGCTCCAGCCGGTCCCGGATGGCGGGTTTTTCCTCCCGGCCCATCCTACGGCTGGCAAACTCCTGGAAGGCCGCCGTGATAGCGTCCGCGTCCCGGCTCTTGAAAAAGACAAGGTAGCGGGGCTGCTCGGCGGCGGTGTCCTTCTTCAAGGCAAAATCCACATGGTATTTCTTCGCCACATGGGTAAAGGCTTTGATATTTTTATTGCTGATCTCGATATTGGCAAGCCCGGCGTTCTGGGAGGCCAGCTGTTTGAGGGTCTGCTTTCCCCGGTATATCTTCGGCTGCCTGCTTTTCTGGATTTCCTCCAGGAACTTCTTTACCGCCCTTTCAAACACCTGCTCGCTCATTTTGGCCCCGTTGACGATCAGGGTCACGGTTTTGCCGGTTACTTCTTCCTGCATTTAACCCCTCCCTCGCTTTCCGTCCCCATACATATCGTGCTGTACTAGGGAAGAATAATAATTGCCGATGGTAGCCGGGGCGTTATACAGGGCCGCCAGCAGATATTTCTTGATGTTGCGGACATAGGTGGTGTTGTCCCGCATACAGTCCATGACATACCGTACATGGGAACTGTCCAGCTTCATAAAGCGGGATTTGACCACCTCCGCCGGGTAATCGTCCCCGGCTATGCGGATCGTCTTTCTTGCGGAGCATACCGTATCCACGATCAGCTCCGCGATCTCGTCCAGCTGCTCCCGGTCGATGTGGTCATCCTGGATCAGATACTCATACTCGATATTGTCCAGGACAATTTCACGATAGACCTCTCTGGCTCCCATCCCATCCGTTCCCATCCCTGTCCCTGCCGGGGACTGCCCCATAAGGGGCTGGGGATTTGATTGGATAGGATTTGATAACTCCGTACTTGATAAATCAGTTATTGATCCATAGTTACTTGATTCTTTAGTATTTAATTGTGTGGGGTTTCCCTGTTCAGGTTTTCCCAAGACAGGGTTATCCAAGACTGGATTTGCCTGAACTGGATTTTCCCGTCCAGGTTTTTCCCGTTCAGGTTCCGGCTGCCGGGGCTGCTCCAGGATGGTGTATTCGATAGCCCCAAGCTGCCCGTTGGCGTTCCGGACACGCTCACGGATCACATAACCCTGTTCCTCCAGCTCCCGCACCCCGGCGCAGATACTGTCCACGCCATCTTTGCAGATACGGGCAAGGCCTTTTGTGGTATAGTCCCATCCTTCCGGCAGGGAGAGCATGAGGGACAAAAGCCCTTTCGCTTTCAGGGACAGCGCCGTGTTCCGCAGATGGTGATTTGACATGACCGTGTAATCACGGGTCTTTTCGATACGGAAAACCGCCATGCCGTTTACCTCCTTCCTCATGGATTGAAAAAGTGTTGATTTACGTGGAAAATGCCCTCTGTAATCTGCCGCCCTGTTCATCAGGGGAAAGAATATGGGCGGCTTTCATACCGCCGCCCACAGAAGGAAAAACAGAGGATTTTCCACCCCTTTTGATACATTTTTTAAGCCCTACAGCTCACGGTCGCGCCGGTCATAGAGCAGATCGCCCCCGCGCACCTTCGCATGGTTCCTGATCTTGATAAATCCCTTCTCCTGGTTCTCCAGGGCTTTGCCATAACCGGCTTTGGTCAGGAACAGGCGCATTTTTTCTCCCTTCCACCCCATAGGGGAGTCATGGGAGAGGACGTCAAAAACGATCATGTGCCGGGTGTCCGGGTCAAACCGTTCCAGAGCCATGATATCGTGTCCGGCCAGCTTCTGTGCCCCGGACTTCTGTCTGGCCTCCGCCAGCATTTCCCCGATGGTCTGGGGCTTCCCCGGCAGACGGTAATTTGCCTGGACCTCCCGGATCAAATCCATGCACTCACTGCTTGACAGGGAGCGCAGCTTCTCCATGAGGCTTTCCGCCGTATCCCTGGTAGCCTGGTTCCTCGACAGGCGCCAGGTCATATAAATTTCATTCAGGACAGCGCTCGGGTCTGTACTCTCGATCTGGTACGCCATCCTCATTTCTGCTTCATTCAGCTTCATCTATCCGGCTCCTTTCCAAAAATAGGCACAAAAAACGCCACAGGTTTTTGTACCTATGGCGTCAGTGTGGAGCAACAGAAAAGGGATACCATTGATGAAAACGGTATCCCAGCTCTGTAAACTTATTCAGTTTTAATTGCCGCATTGCCTGTTGCTGTCCACAAAGCCTTGATTTTACTGGTGTCTTACTACCATCCTTATCAAAGCCTTGTATTTACGGGCTTTTTCGGGCTTTCCAATTTTTTGATTTTTTCAAAAAATGGCTTACTACACCATTTTTACACCATTTCTACACCAATTTCAGAATCAGGGATCTTCAAAATCCCCTGTAAAATCAAGGAAATCTGAGGTAATTTACTACACCATCAAAAGCAGAAAAATCCGATTTTTTTGTAATTTTCACTCCAAGGCAATCAAAAATCTCTGATTTGCAAGTTAAAAATCCAATCACATAATCTGCACCAAATCCATCTTTGCAATCTCTTTTTCGATCCTGGACCGGTCTGTGATATGATTATAAACTTCCATCGTGACACTGATGTTGGCATGTCCCATCACGTACTGAACGACCTTCATATCCAGATCAGACTCTGCCATCCGGGTACAGGCCGTATGTCGAAGAATATGGGCGGAGATGTGTGGCAGCTCTTCCGGCTTTCTCCTCTCCCGCTTTGCCCGCTCAATTTCTTCCTCGTTATACGCCTTCACAATATCCCGGAGAATAAAGTTCACAGTAGTCGGCATCATAGGGCGTCCGCTCCTGCTCATGAATACGAAATTCGAAAGCCCTTCGATCTTCACATCCCTGGGAATTCCCATCTGAAAATTCAGCCGTCTCTGAGTCTCAAAGGCTTTTGCCACCATTTTGCTCATTGGAATCTCCCGGATCCCGGCTTCTGTCTTGGGCATGGTCACATGAAAATCACACCCGTCTCCATAGTTCTTATAGATCAGCTGATGATTCACGTATACGGTCCTGGTCTTCAGATCCACGTCCTTCCAGGTGAGTCCGATCAATTCTCCACAGCGGAGCCCGGTTCCGATCATCACTTGCAAAAGAGGCAGATAGATATGGAATACCTCGCTGTTCTTTACATAGTTCAGCAGATTTTTCTGCTGGTCAAAGGACAGGGCGATGCGTTTCTTTTCTGGTTCTCCATAATCTCCCAGCGTTCTCTTGGCCGGATTCTTCCGGATGATATCGTCATCTACAGCCACCTCAAAGCTCGGTAAGATCATATTATGGAGAAACTTGATGGTACTGTGGGAATATTTCTGTTTGCTCAGCCGGGAATAAAACAGGCGTACATGAGATGGTCTTACCTGTACCACTTTCATCTGTCCGAGTTCATTCCTCACAAGACTGTTCCACATCCTTCTGTAATTGGCCTGTGTACTCTCCGCCAGCTTTCTGGTATCCATGTGGATCTCAAACAAGTCATTGAGAGTCATGTTCTTGCATTGGGTATCGGTCAGAATTCCTTCGCTCTGGTCTTTCTCAATCTCTTTTTCTTTTTTCCTGAGTTCAGCCAGATCCGGAGAATAAACGGCCAGGCGTCTGCCGGTCCGTTCATCTTTGTACCGGTACATATAGAGTCCATCCTTGCGCTGGGATTCCCCGGTCCTCAGATTTCTTCCTCTATTGTCTTTTCTTGCCACAAAACCATTCCTTTCTCTAATTTCCACACCTCCCTGTTGTGGGGAATGGTCTTGTCCTGTTTATGAAAAGTATAGCACAAAACCAACCCCACGCACATCCGTGTTCCTCTATTCCGCTATTGCTTCCAGGTATTTTTCCACTTTCTGTACGGAGTACAATACCCGGCGGCCGATGGTGATCCGGGCTCCCGCATCTTCCGCAATCTTCCTTGCAGTCATCTGTCCGCAGGAAAGCATAGCGGCCAGACCTTCAATATCCACTGCCAGACGGCAGCTGCTCTCTCTTTCTTTTGTCTGTCTCATTTACCTCATCTCCTCCTTTACTCTTTTCTGCATCCGTCCCAGCTTTTCCTGAGCCGTACGTTTCCGTAAACTCTCCCCTTTAAACTGAACCGGCACGCACATCTCCAGCAGCCGGTCATAAATCCTGGCATGCGCTGTATCCCGCGGATTCTTTAACTCCTGCAGTGTGAGATTGGTCGTCGCGATCAGGGGCTTCCCACTCCGATATCTGCCATCGATCACCGCATAGATCTGTTCCAGTCCGTACTCTGTCCCCCTCTCCATTCCAAAATCATCTAGAATCAGCAGCGGAACTCTGCACAGATTTTTTATGTATGTGTTCTTCTCTGAATAATTGGCAGACAGATCATTCAGCACTTCTGCGAAATTGTTCATACGGACCGCTATTTCCTGTTCCAACAGTGCATTGGCAATACAGCCCGCCAGAAAACTTTTCCCGGTTCCCACTGCTCCCCAGAAGAGGTAGCCTGTATTTTCCGCCTTCATTGTTTCCCAGTCTTTCACATAAAGCTTTGCAAGAACGGTATTTTCGGAAAGTCCCTTATCATTCTTAAATGTCCATTCCTTCATGGATCTATCTGAGAAACAATGTTCCTTCAATTCTCTGACTACAGCTTCATGGCGCTGCTGTTCCCGGTACTGTTCCTCCTCTTTTCTCTTTTGTCTCCGGCACTCACATTCACGCGGATGTTTTTTTATTCCCAAAACTCCGACTTTCTCCTGATTGAAATAAGCCTCCTTCGGTTCATGGCATTGTCCACAATACAGGAGCCCGTCTTCTCCGATGTAATCTTCCCCGTTTCTTTCTCCCGGCTGGATCATGTTCTTTACTGTTTCTTCTACCACCTTGTTCATAGACTTTCCTCCTCACTACAGGTATAATCCGGAATGTTTTTTACCATGGCTGACCGTTCTGCCCATCTTCTCAAGGTAACGGCATGATCAGCATATTGCTTTCCACTGGAACGCATATAACTGGACAGTTCCTCGATCAGCCTGTCTACTTCCCGGATCTCCTGTTTCAATTCTCCATATTCTGTTTCGGAGAGAAACACATTTTGATATTCGCCATAGGCAGAGCGCGCTTCTCTCTCTTTATTTGTTTGACTATATATCAAGTAACTATTATTTAAGTAATTAGGGGATACTTTTCTATCCATCACAGGGACAGGTTTCTTTCCCTCATAAGTATCATTTTCTTTCCCTTTGAGGGACACTTTTCTATCCTTCATAGGGAAACTTTTCTTTCCCTCTGCCGGGATTTTGATATACAGCAGATTCGGTTTTGAAAATCCCTGTTTTTTTCTCACCAGAAGTCCGGCTTCTTCCAGTTCATTCAATGCCTTTTTTACAGTCATGTGACTCTTTCTAAGATCGTCAGCCAGATAAGCAATGGGATAAACCACAAAAATGTGGCCTTCCTCATCCTTCCACCCTGTCTTCCTGGAAAGACTCGCCCGATCCAGCAACAGAGCATACAGGACCTTAGCTGTCTGAGTCAGATCCATCCCCAGCAGAAACCGTGGGTAAGGAAGATATACCGGAATCTGGGTCTGATCCGTCATGTATACCATCTGATCTTTATTCTTCACATCCATCCTTTTGTTTCTGTCTGAGTTTTCGCCGGCGGCTTCGCTTGGATTCATAACAGGGGCAACAGACAATCACAGTCCGGAAACTCTGCTTGCAGTCTCCAACACATTTCCGGCAGGTGTCGTTGTGAGTGACCCGCCCTCTTTCATTGAGAAAAAAGGCCAGCTCCTGTTTTCTTTTCTTGCTCATTCTCGGCACAGACATTCCTCCTTTCTGCTATCCTGCCAGTGCCCGGTACAGGACAGCGAAATATGGTCACGTTTCGGTATCATTTTTTGCATTTTTTGCCCTTTACACCAGGCTTTTTTGACCTCAAATATATTTGCCTGGGGTTTATCCTGTCTAACGGCAGAAAACGATGTTTGGTCGTGTTTCGGTATCGTTTTGGAACAATTCATCTGGACTACTTTACCTGCGACGATAATCCCGTTCAAAATCCCCTGCCATCTTCAGCACTTCTTCCCTGAGTGCGAACAATTCCGCAACGCAGTGACGGATTTCATCCTCCATAGCCAGAGAACGTTCCCCGCCCGTATTGAAGTACCGTGCGATCTGATTCAGGTTCACACCGATCTTTCCATATGCCCCCACCAGACTTCGCAGTTCTTCCATATCGGCGACCACTTCTACTCGATGCACGATCTCCTTTTCCACCAAAAGTTTCCGCAGGCATTCGGATCTGGACACCCCCAGAATCTCCGCCTTCCTGTCCAAAAGTTCCAACTCAATATCAGAAAGCCGGACTCCGACAAAACGCGGATGATTCAGTTCCTGTTCCATTCTCCTTTTTCTCATGACTTCATCTCCTTTCTTTCAGTTACTTCAGTAACACCACAAAGGGGAGAACCGGCAGTCCTGCCGGAATCTACCTTTTGTGCTGCGTCCCACTTTCCAGTGGACGCCAATATCTGCCAAATCGGCAGATCATCGAGGGTATGGGGAATCGAAATCCCAAGCAAGAGCCCTACACAGGAATACACGATAGTGTATTACGGGGTGGATCTTGCTCTGGGAAAATCCCCATCAAGAGCTCAACCTGTAAGTTAGGGGGTTGCCAGAAATGGCATAAACGCTTAACACGGGTGGATCTTGCTCTATAATATTTCCCCCTCACTTAACGTAACCGGGAGCGGCTATTATACAGGGTCAAAAAGAAATAAATTTTATTTTTATCAACCAGATCCGCTCTTATCTTTTTTATTCTTTAAAAATCCCCTCACTTAACCCAATCGTCAGAGGCAGAAATACAAGGAGATTCGAAAAATCTTTTAATTTTCTGCTTCAAAAAAGATTTCCCCTCACTTATAGAAAGGAAATTCGTGAATTATACAGTGTGTGGAGACAAAGTTTTAATAAAGTGCCAAAAAAAACATCCCGTCTTTTTTGACCGGATGCCAGATTTTAATTCATAGATTTCTGTTATAAAAAATAGCCACCAGATTTTCCGGCAGCTATTCGCAGTTTCCTTTTCATTTATAGATTTTATTTCGTCATACTAATATATAATCGTCATTTATTTCTTGGCATTTTAAACTCAGTTAATTTATAATTTTGAATCCAGCCCATACATTCTTCACCATCTTCATTCTCCCAAATAATCTGTCTCCATTTTTTATATTTATCTCTAATTCTAACGATTTGCCCTTCCTCAAGTTTTTCAATTACAATTGAATGACAATCATGCTTCAGACGTACAATAGATTCTCTATTAACAATTCTATATTTCGTCGTATTGAGCTCTTTTGCATCATATCCAAAACCAACAACATAATAATTGTTGACCTGTTGCGTATAATTATAATTATAATTATTTATCGTTGTTGATGATGAATTCATAATTTCCAAAAAAAAAGATATGAGCATAATAATAAAACCTAGCCATTCTCGTATGTCTTTTGCATCTATCTTTCGCTTTTCTGTTACTGGTAAATCTTGATTTTCTTTATTTAAAGGAATGTCTGTTACTTTTTCATATTCCGTTGCAATAGTTTCCGACACTGTATCAATATCCCATTCCTCGACTTCTGAAAAAACTTGATCTGTAACTCTTCCCAACAAATTTATATTTACATCTTCCAATGCTTTTTGCGATAATGCAGAAAATGTAGAATTGTTTTTCAAAATTTGAGAAATAAGAGAGCTACTACCAGCTTCCTGCAGTATTGTCGATAAACCTGAAATATTTGCTGATATTCCACTTATCTTCAAAAAGTCCGCAGATATCTTTAATGGTTCTATCATTTCATTCAGTACTCTAATAGCTCCATCAATATTATGAGTGTTTACTCCTAATGAGTTGCTCATATTCTCTGTGAAACTTTTGAGTCCTGAAAAATCATAGTCCTTCATCCATGCAGTCTGATTTGCCATTAAGTTTCCCATCATACTAAATGATTCCATATGCAATTTACGCATTTTATTATAGCTACCAAGCATTTTCTGAGTTTCTGTCAATATAGGATTCCTTGCAATACCTGAAATTTCTTTCATCATCTTTGAATCATATATTCCTGCAAACTGTGATAATGCTGCACTTACCCCTGAAATATTTATTGGTTTTATTATATTGTTTATATTTGATTCATCATATTTACTCATACTTTTCCTCCATAGCAGGAATACCATACCGATATAATGCCGTCTGCATTAACACGGCTCATACCAAAATCATCCATAAGCTACTTCACATATTGAAAAGCAAAGGTGTTATTGATATAGGATGCCCTTTGGATATCCTGTGCAATACCCATATTATATGCCATCAACAATAAATTAACATTCTTAGCCAGATCTGGAAATTAGTCTTTTATCAAATGCAGTAAATGTCTTTCTATCATCCAGAGATGCCTGATGTTACCACAACATCTCTTCAAAATTCTGTTCAAAAACAATTCATCACCTTCATATCTGCTTTTGTACTGCGCTCAATTCTTATTCCACACCAAGTGCCTTAAATACTGCTTCTTCTGCCGAAGAATAGAAAATTAAGCTAAATGCACCTACTAGATCCGATGGTACAGTTCCCAAATCTCCTGCAGAAGTAATTGGAAGCAATACTTTCTTCGCTCCACTATCCAAGCATACTTGCAGGGTACTTGCCAGTTCATCCACCTTAATCAGAGTGCCTCCGATACTGATTTCACCAAGAATCGCAAGGCTACTCAATGGTGTCTTTCCAAGTGCTGCGGAACAGATTGCAATCAGTGTCGGCAATGCCAGATTTCCTGTCATTCCAATGCCCTGCATATCTTGATAGTTGATAATATAGTCCTTTGTAGTGGTACTAATCTGACCGGAAATGCGGTTTCCATTGGCTTTCAGATAATTAAATGCTGTATTTGTTGCCTCTTTCGGCTCTTTTCCTGATCCAATACCAGTACAAATCAGCTTTCCATTTCCAGGCATCATCTGTGTTTCCAACATATAACAGCCGAGCATTCCTGTCTTTGATTTCGAAACGGTATAGACAGATCCTGGTTTTCCCATTCCCTCTGGAATCAGCTTTCCGCCGCCCTGCTCTGGAACAGAAACATAATACTCTTCAAAACTGTCATTATCTGTATAAGAGAAATTCACATCATAGAACTCCATACCACCGATCTTTTTCAACTGTTCTTTTACTCTGCGGCGGAGTTCCAGTGAAATCTCCACAATCTCACGTAACTCTTCTTTTGTTACCTCGCCGTCCGGATAAAGTAACTTTGTAAATCCAGAAATCATCTTACGGACAGCAATGGTATCACGCTGGTTCAGATTATTTCCAAGTCGGAAATACTTGTCCATCAGATCACTATAGCTGTCCTTACGCAATTCACGCATAAACTCTGACAGATAATCTGTGATAAATCCATAATCGTTGGTAAAGGAATCTGGTCTGTATTTGGGAATCTCCCAACCTGGAATATAGCAATGCATACGATCCAGGAACGCTGTATCTGTTCCCATTTCCGGTGGAAATGGATCAAATAAACTGGAAGTCTTCAAAAGGATATCTACACTCTGGTTGATATTTCCTACGAACACCATAGAAGCCTTTGCCTGAATCTCTGCCTTTCCTCGTGAAAATGCTCCGGATGCCATGTATCCTTTCATAATCTGAATACCGTCTTTATCTTTGAACTTAATACCGGCAACCTCGTCAAAAGCAACACAATCCCACATACCAACAAGACCTACTGTATGATTGGACATGTTATAAAAAAGATTAGCAACTGTTGTCTGTCCACCTGCAACCAATATACTGTTCGGTGAGATCTGCTCATATATGTATGATTTACCTGTAGAACGTGGTCCCAACTCACAAAGGTTAAAGTTATTCTCTACTAGCGGAATCATACGCGCAATCAGCAACCACTTCGCTCTCTCGCTGAAACGATCCGGCTCCAGACCTGTAGAACGAAGCAAAATATCCATCCATTCTTCTTTGGTAAAGGCTTTTCTTCCATTTCTTACTTCATCCATATCCACATGTGGCATCTGGATTGGTGTTAGCTTTCGGATACGAATCGGCGGTGTATTCTTCTTATCTTCTTCGATAAACTCATACTCCATCTGCAATATACACCAAATACCACCACAAAGCAGACGGTCATACTCCTTCACATAATCCGGATGAATTGTAATTCCCTTTACGCCCAGATTGGAGAACATAGCCTCATAGCGGTCTTCCTTTGTATTTAACACAACCGTAATTCGGTCAATCACTGTGTAACTTCCTCTTTCACGCAAAAGAGAGAGAATCTTCTGTGCCTCATCCGGACGCACATAGTTATCTCTCAAAATACGCTTTACATTTTCTACTCCCTCTTCAATGATTTCGTCATCATCAGAATTACAGTACTGTCCAAGGAGATATTCCAGTACATAGACTGGAACATTGGCTCCTTCACGGATAGACTTTGTTAAATCCTTCCGGACAATACGACCATCATAGTATTGACGGAGCTTTTGCTTTATTTCTTCTCTCTTATCTTCGGTTTTATTTTCCTGTGTGTTGCTGAATTCGTCCATAACCTACCTCTTATCATATTAGGATATCACCAATTTTCCCAATAATACTCCAGTTTTTTCGTCCTTATTCATCTTAATTCTTTTATGTACAATTTTAAATTCTTCACCAAGTTCTAAAAACAGTTGATCCTTCTCCCACTCATCTTTAACAGGGTCTCGTGCCTTTTTTCCCAAGCTTGGAACAAAAGCTCTTGGATTAGTTTTGTTACTGTTGGCTGAAAATTTTTCTTCATCATATGTTGTGTACGCTACAATATCTATTATCTTAATACCAAGAAAATCAGCAATTGCTAATGAAGTCAAATAACTTGTTCGTACTTTAGGTTTTATCGACTCAAGCCATGTATTATATCCAACACTGCTTTTCATTTCTATCAAATGAAGACGCCACCCGTCATCCACTTGTTCAAACAAAATATGATCTACACTCTTTTGCATGCCTCTTTTCTTATCTGGTCTAAGAAAGTTACATTTCTTTTTATCATCAAAATTGTAAATGCATAAATTATCATTTTTAATAGTCACATCTAAATCGCTCTTCCCGGAATCTTTCTCTTCTTTCAAATGATAATTATGCCGCATATCCCAAAAATATTGTTCCATTATAAAATTATCAATGGCATATTGTACTCTTTTCGTATACATATTAATCCTCCTGGAAGGCATAAACTTCTCGAACTATTTTATCTAACGCATTGTTAAATGTTGGAACAACAAATCCATATTTAGTACATTCCAGTTTTTCAAGTTTTGACTTATTTGATTTCATATGAACGAACTGATACATTGAAACATCTTGGCTATCCAATAAATCTTTTTTATCATAATTATATTCACTCATTAATTCAGTGCATTGCGGATGTTTTTTCAGCTTTAACATATTATTAACATGTTGCAAAATCGTATCGCTATGCGTTGTCAGCCATACTGGTATACCTGAATTAACAATGTTAATTATTAATCTCGCCATTGTCTGTTGTAATTCCGGATGTAAATGTGCTTCTGGTTCTTCGATTATAAGCGTCTTAAAGTTAATATCTGATTTAAATAATAATAATAATGGTGAAATCTCTGTTACTATCGAAGATGCTAAATATAATGGTATTTCTTTTGTCATTCCATTTGGACGATATTTTATAACAGGCATTATGTCTTTTTTAGTAGTAACATTACCTTTTGTCATATATTCTTCGATAAACTGAACAATTGCTTCATTTTTCTTGGTAAGCTTATTTTTTGTTTCAAATTTAGTAATCAATTGAAGGAAATCAATATATGGAAGCGTTAAAATACTAGTGTTTTCCTCCATAGTAGGTGCATAGCTTACCTGTAATGAATTTTCAATCAACTGAGAATATGTCAACATAAAACCAGTACGTGAGGCAGGAAGATATACTGGTTCACCCATACGTCTTCCTTTAACAACTGGTGTATATAAAGGCTCTGCTATTCCATACATCAAAATGTTCCAACAGATATAAGCGTTCATTCTAAGAAGTTGTTCTCTGCTATATGTTTCCTGTTTTGGAAATTTCAAATATGTCTGTGCAACTGAGTATCTTTCTGCATGATCTTCCCATTTAATTTCAATTTTGTTGTTTCGCTTATAATTCTTAATTTCAATTTTTTCAGCTTCCACATTATAACTAAATATTCTTTTTAATAGATTTTTTTTATTATTAGAAAGCAATTCATTAAACCAAGATACATACATATCTAGGTCTTCTTCTGTAAGTTCTCTATTCTTATTTAGGCTTTCTCTTAACCAATTTTCACATCTTTTATATGTTTTTGCCTCTGATGGCATTTTCGGAAAAATATCCTTGCCTAATGTTAATACTCCCCATAGCAGACTCATAAGATAACTTTTTCCACTATTATTATCCCCAACAAAGCACATTAATGGCGAAATACTAACATCTGCCTCAGCAATTTTTCCAAAATTTTCAACATGCAATGTCCAAAGCTTATCCATATACTTCTACCGTCCTTCCTATATTGTTTCAAAAACCAAAATCATCCACAAATGCAATATCGATCATAAATTCATACTGTTGCAGAATATTCTTCTCATCATTCGCATCTGCCAGCACCAGATAATACTTATCACCATACTTATATTCTCTGGA